>Ga0182030_10002854_pt1 | contig 36765 bp, 34 predicted proteins | sample 812S3MmetaG_FD_121299 | JGI IMG/M metagenome (GOLD analysis project Ga0182030, IMG submission 121299) | Permafrost microbial communities from Stordalen Mire, Sweden - 812S3M metaG (Illumina Assembly) | ecosystem: Environmental > Terrestrial > Soil > Wetlands > Permafrost | place: Sweden...
CCGCAGGCGAACGGCGGCCGGTCCACGGCGGAAAGGTCCACCAGGAAGCGGCGCGTCTGCGGCCCGACGGACTCCTTGCGGGTGGCGCACTCCTCTTTCAAAAGGTCGCGCGCGGCGTCATCCACGTTCGCCAGCTGCGCACCGGCGAGGACGAGCTGGACGATCGCCTCGTCGAAATCGTCGCCGCCGAGGCGCTGGATACCCTCGCTGACGACGACCTCGTTCGCGTGCCCGGTCATTTTGAGAAGTGAGGCGTCGAAGGTGCCGCCGCCCAGGTCGTAGATGAGGACGTACTCGCGTTTGGCGGTGATGGTCGAGCGGTACCGGTGGGCGTATTCGAGGCTGGCCGCGGAAGGTTCGTTCAACAGCGCGACCACGTGAAAACCCGCCGCCACGAAGGCATCCAGTGTCAACAGCCGCTGCGCGCTCGAGGCGTTGGCCGGCACGCTGATCGCCGCCTCGATGGGTTCACCTGGCACGAGGAATCCGTTGGAGCGATGGTGCAGATCGTTTTTGAGCTGAGCCAGGAAGCCGGTGAGAAGGTCGGTCAGTCGGTAGTCACGACCGGCCAGGTTCACCTGGGTCTGCGGTCCGGCCTCATTGAGCAGACGTTTGATGGATCGCAGCACCGACCATCCCGGCTGGTGGCGCACGGCGGCAGCGTCCACACCGAATCGCAATTCCCCGGCGGTGTTGGCGGCGACGAGCGAGGGCCATGCATCCACTCCGTCGAACGAGACGACCGGGTAGTTGCCCCGGTCGACGAGCGCGACGACAGTGTGGGTGGTGCCGAAGTCGATGCCGACTCTCATTTCGCACAATCCTAAGACGGTGCAGGGGACTTCGGCGCGACTTGTTTGTCCGGGCGCGCCGCAGGCGGACGGGGCCCAAGCGGGGGGCGTTGCGGTGGGCCTCGATGAGGCCCTCGGGCTAGCTGCCACCGGTCGTTTTTTCCGATGACTTTGGCCCCTAGGCCCCCACACTCGGCGCGGACACGATGACCTCACCACGGATCTTGTTTGCTGAGGAGGCGTCGTGATCGAGATGCTCAAGGATTTCCCCGACGACGTCGCCGCGTTCGCTTTCCACGGGCACGTGACCAAGACCGATTACGACACGGTGCTGATACCCGGCTTTGAAGACAAACTGAGTCGACACAAAAGAGTGGGGATCTATGTTGAGATCGCGCCTGACTTCGCCAATTTCGGTCCCGGCGCAGTCTGGGCGGATTCCAAGTTCGGTATCGGTCACTACTTCGACTGGGATCGCTGTGCGATCGTCAGTGACGTGGAATGGGTGAAACAAATGGCCAAGTTCAGTGAGCTCTTTGGTTTCCTGTGGCCTGGGAAGTACCGGACGTATTCCCGGGCGAAAGCCGATGAAGCGCGCCAATGGATTGTGGCCCCATACGCTAAGTGCGATGCCGGATGAAGCTGCACGACATTGCGTGGTTGCCGACATTGGCCGTTTTTGTTGTAAGTCAGATCCTTGGCTGCACGCCAATTGCGAAGGCGGACAACAAGCGGCTCAACGACGGGGTCGTCGCGAACGTCTACACCATCCAGCACAATGCTGGTTGCACTGACGATGTGAAGATCAACCTGCAGCTGCAATTGGCGGCGCAATGGCACACCGACGACGTGCTCAGCAACCGCGCTCTCGACGGTGACATCGGCTCCGATGGCTCGACTCCACAGCAGCGGGCGAGCGCTGCCGGCTATCGCGGCGGCATCGCCGAGACCGTGGCGATCAACCCGGCGCTGGCCATCAACAACATCGATGTGATCAACCAGTGGTACTACAACGCCGCCTACATGGCGATTATGCAGAACTGCGCCTATACGCAGATGGGTGTGTGGTCGGAGAACAGCCTTGACCGAACCGTCGTCGTCGCCATGTACGGCGCACCGGCCGATCGGGCGTCGAGATGAACGGTTGCGCGGGAATCCCGACAGCTGTCTCCAAGCCGCTGAACCTGATGCTGGCAACGGCGACGTCAATGGGCTTCCTCCTTGTCACTGCCCCGCCTCCTGCGCATGCTGACGCGGTGGCCTATCTCGTGAACGTGACGGTGCGCCCGGGCTACAACTTCCCTAATGCCGAGGCTGCTTTGGCTTACGGGAACAGCATCTGCGACAGGGTCGGGGCCGGGGAGGGCTACGCACAGATCATGACCGAGGTCAAAAACGACTTCGGCACCTCCGACGAGTATCAGGCCTCCTATCTGATCGGCCAAGCCGTCGGCGAATTGTGCCCCGCCCAGATTTGGCAGTTGCGGCAATCGGCCGCCGGCTACGTTCCCCCCGCGAGGTCGTGAGTGCGATGACACCACCCGTCGAAAGCCCTGGCACGATAGCGGGTGGCGAATATTGGTCGTGCGAAGGGCATTTCACATCTCCTCGGCGAAAGTTGCAAATCTGCCTTCGCGTTATGAACGCTTCAGGTACGGTTCCCGGCAAGCGACTGTGTCGCGTCCATGGTTAGCTTATGAGGCCGGGGGAGGGGTTAGCGGTCTACACCAGCCGATGCCACGCTCACGGAAGAGATCAATTGTGATGTCTTACGACGCAGCCATTAAACCGCTGCGTTCCATAGGCGAATTCTTCGCCATGTCATTGGATACCTTCGTGGCGATGTTCAAGCTGCCCTTCCCGTGGCGTGAATTTGTATTGCAGACCTGGTTTGTGGCGCGAGTATCCGTGATCCCCACGCTGTTGCTCGCTATTCCGTTCACCGTGCTTGTTGTGTTCACCATGAACATCCTCCTGGTCGAGTTCGGCGCCGCCGACTTCTCCGGCACCGGCGCAGCGACGGCCTCGGTCACCCAGATCGGGCCGGTCGTCACGGTCCTCGTCGTCGCCGGCACTGGAGCGACCGCGATGTGTGCCGACCTGGGCTCTCGCGCCATCCACCAGGAACTTGATGCGTTGCGGGTGCTCGGTATCGACCCGGTTCGTCGGCTTGCCGCACCGAGGGTGCTGGCGGCCACCGTCGTAGCGGTGTCGTTGGTGTCCCTGGTGACGCTGGTCGGCCTGGCCGGCTCATTTGTCTTTTCGGTGTTCGTCCAGCACGTCACGCCCGGCGCTTTTGCCGCGGGCCTGACGCTGCTCACCCACCTGCCCGATCTGGTGCTGGGTCTGGTCAAGGGCGCGCTGTTCGGAATGGCGGCCGCCCTTATCGCCTGCTACAAAGGCATCTCGGTCCGGCGGGGCCCCCAGGGTGTCGGCAACGCGGTCAACGAAACCGTCGTGTACTCGTTCATCGCCCTGTTCGTGATCAACATCATCGCGACGGCCGTGTTCTATACGGGGCCGCAATGACTCGCACGGTAGAGCAGCGATTCGCGTGGCTGACTCGCGCGGCGAGCAGCGTCACGGCCCGCAGCTGGAATCACGTTGGCACGCAGGTAGCTTTCTACGCCAAGACATTGGTCGAAATGCGGACCGCATTCGGTCGTTACGGCAAGGAAATCCTACGGCTGGTGGCCCAGATGAGTCTGGGTACCGGCGCGCTGGCGGTGATCGGGGGCACGGTGGTCATCGTCGGCTTTCTCACCCTGTCGACCGGCGCGGTCATCGCTGTGCAGGGCTATAACCAGTTGTCCGGCATTGGCGTTGAGGCGATGACCGGCTTTATCTCCGCCTACGTCAACGTGCGCATCATCTCGCCGGCGGTAGCCGGCGTCGGTCTGGCCGCCACTATCGGCGCGGGCGCGACCGCGCAACTGGGTGCGATGCGGATCGCCGACGAGATCGACGCGCTCGAAGTGATGGCCGTGCGGTCTGTCGCCTACCTGGTCTCCACCCGGGTCGTGGCCGGGGTTGTCGTGGTGATTCCGCTGTACTGCATTGCCGTGGTATGTGCTTTCCAGGCTGCCCGATTCGGTACGACCGGGATTTACGGCCAGTCCACCGGCGTCTACGACCACTATTTCCACACGTTCCTCAACTCGACCGACTTGCTCTGGTCGTTTGTCACAGTGATTACTGCAGCAGTCGCAATCATGCTGGTGCACACCTATTACGGGTACAACGCGAGAGGTGGACCCGCCGGAGTGGGCGAGGCGGTTGGCCACTCGGTGCGGACCTCTCTAATCGTGTTGACGCTAATAGTGTTGGCGATCTCGCTTTCCGTCCACGGCCAGTCGGGCCACTTCAACCTCTCGGGGTAGCGATGTCGGAATCGGGCTCGGAGGGAATGCATCCCGCATGGTGGACGCTCATTTCGGTCATCGCGATAGGCGGAATCGTCGCACTGACATCCGCGCTGTTCAGCGGCTCCTTCAAGTCGTATGTGTCAGTGACGCTGATCTCTGACCGGGCGGGCCTGGTGATGGATCACGGCAGCAAGGTCAAGATGCGTGGCGTGCAGGTGGGCCGCGTCAGCGAGATCACCACCGGGAAAGATCAGGTGCGCCTCAAGCTGGACATCTACCCGGATGACATCAGATATATCCCGGCAAACGTGCGGGCCCGCATTCGGGCCACCACGTTGTTCAGCGCCAAATATGTCGACCTGGTCTACCCCAGCGACCCGAGCCGTAAGCCCCTGGCAGCCGGGACGGTGATCAAAGCCGAGAGTGTCGGTACCGAGGCCAACAACATGTTCGCCAACCTGGTCAAGATCTTGGATCAGATTGACCCGGCGAAGCTTAACGGCGTGCTGTCCGCGCTCGCCGAAGGTCTGCGCGGCCGCGGTGCCGTCATCGGGCAAAGTATTACCGACGCCAACCAGGTGCTGCGCGAGGTCAATCCACGCGCCGAGACGATCCGGGCGGACACGCGGGCCGCCAGCGGGTTCACCGATACTTACAGCGCTGCCGCCCGGGACATCCTGAAGGTGCTGGATGCGTCCGCCGTCACCAGCGCCACCATCACCGATGATTCGCAGGCGTTGGGCTCGCTGCTCGCCGGCATAATAGGCCTCTCCGACAGCGGTATCCGGCTCGTCGGTCCGAACAAGGGCAACTTCATCAAAGCCGTAAGCCTGCTCGACCCGACGACCAGCCTGCTGATGAAGTACAACCCCGCGCTGACATGCATGTTGGTCGGCGCCAAGACCGCGCTCGATACGGGCTATCTCGACGCCACCGGTGGCGCCAACGGATATTCGCTGATCATCGACAGCACTCCGCTGTTCGGCGCTGACCAGTACCGCTACCCCCAGAACCTTCCCATCGTCGGGGCCAAGGGCGGACCCGGCGGCAAACCGGGGTGTGGATCGTTGCCCGACGTCGCAGCGAACTGGCCACTGCGCCAACTGATTACGAACACCGGCTGGGGAACGGGGCTCGATATGCGGCCCAACCCCGGAATCGCATTCCCGGGCTACGCTGACTTTTTTCCGGTCACCCGGGGGATGCCCGAACCGCCCAGCATCAGATATCCGGGTGGCCCCGCGCCCGGACCAATCCCGTACCCCGGTGCGCCGCCCTACGGTGCCCCGCAGTACGCACCGGATGGAACCCCGCTCTACCCGGGTCTACCGCCGGCGCCGCCACCGGGCGCGCCGCGCGAATCAGGTGCTCCACCAACGGGATCCGAGCCGTTCGTAGTGCCAGCGCCGGCACAACTGCAACCAACGCCGACACCACCACTCCCCGAACAGGCGACACCGTCGCCCTGACATCGACGCCAGTCAGGAGAACCCAGGATGAAAGAGAACCTGCGGGGCGCCATCTGGCGCCTGGCAATCTTTATGGCCGTGTGCGCGCTGGGTCTCTTTGCAATGTTGGCGATATTCGCTGAGCTGCGGTTCGGGGAAGAAACGGGGTACAGGGCCCAGTTTCGTAGCGTGTCGGGGCTTGAGAACGGCAACTTCGTCCGCATCGGCGGCGTCGAAGTCGGACACGTCCGAAATATCTCGATCCAGGACGACGGGACTGCACTCGTCGAATTCAGCGTGGACAGCTCCGTGGCCCTGACCGAGGGCAGTAAGGCAGTCGTTCGCTACCAGAACCTGATCGGTGGGCGTTACCTGGCACTCGAGGAAGGCGCCGGGAGCACCAGAGAACTCAAGCATGGTGACACAATTCCGCTGGACCGAACCGCGCCGGCGTTGGACTTAGACGCTTTGATCGGGGGCTTCCGGCCGTTGTTCCACGCGCTGAATCCCGACCAGATCAACTCCCTGTCCAATGAGCTGATCAAGGCATTCCAGGGGGAGGGCGCGACGATCAGTTCGTTTCTGGTGAAGACCGGCGCACTGACCAACACACTCGCAGATCGCGACCAGCTGATCGGGCAGGTCATCGTCAACCTGAACACCGTCCTCGGCTCACTCGGTGGCCAAAGCACCCAGTTCGCAAAGACCGTCGATTCGTTGTCCCAATTGCTGGCAACCCTGGCTGAGCGCAGGCAGGACATCAGCACCGGGGTCGCCTATGCCAACGGGGCTGCCGGTTCGATCGCAGACCTTCTCGCGCAGGGGCGTGCGCCGCTCACAAAGTTCGTCCACGAGTCGGATCGGATAGCGAGTCTGATATTGGCGGACCACGACTACTTCGACAACCTGCTCAACACGCTGCCCGACGCTTATCAGATGCTCAACCGGCAGGGTCTCTATGGCGACTTCTTCAGCTTCTATTTATGCGAACTGCTCTTGAAGGTGAACGGTAAAGGTGGCCAACCGGTTTACGTCAAGGTGATCGGCCAGCCGTCGGGGAGGTGCACGCCGCGATGAAGTACTTTTCCGAACGCAACCCGGTGACCGTCGGCGCGGTCGGCGTCGTGGTCGTCGCCGGATTGGTGGTGGCCTCGCTGACATACAGCAAGCTGCCGTTATTCAACAACAGCAGGGACTATTCGGCATATTTCGCCGAGGCCGGCGGGCTGTTAACCGGTACCGCGGTGCAGGTTTCGGGCCTCAAGGCCGGCAAAGTCACCAGCATCGCCCTGGACGGGCCCCGGGTGCTGGTCAAGTTCGAGGTCGACAGACACATCAGGCTCGGCGATCGCACCGAGGTGGCGATCAAGACGAAGAGCCTGCTGGGCGCCAAGATCCTCGAAGTCACACCGCGCGGCGACGGCAGGTTGTCCCGGCCGATTCCGCTCGAGCGTACGACGGCGCCCTACCAATTGCCTGACGCGCTCGGCGATCTCGCCACCACCATCAGCGGGCTGAACACCAACCGGCTGTCCGAATCGCTAAACGTGTTAGCGGGAACGTTTTCCGACACCCCGGACGATCTGAGAATTGCGATGGCCGGTGTCGCGCGATTCGCGAAGACGCTGAATGACCGCGATGCGCAACTACGAAACCTCCTGGCCAACGCGAACAAAGCGACCACCGTGCTGTCGGAGCGCAGTGACCAAATAGTCCGCTTGGTCGCCGACAGCAACGCGCTGCTCGCCCAGTTGGAAAGCCAAAGCCATGCCCTGGACCAGATTTCCGGCAACATCTCTGCCGTGAGCCGGCAGCTCAAAGGATTCATCTCGGATAACCGGCAGGCGCTCAAGCCGGCGTTGGACAAACTCAACGAGGTCATGGCGATCGTCGACAACCGGAAAGAGCGGCTGCAGTTGGCGATCAAGAAGTTCAACACTTACGCGCTGTCGCTGGGCGAGTCGATGTCGTCGGGTCCATGGTTCAACTTCTACATCGCCAACCTGATCCCCGGGCAGTTCATTCAGCCATTCGTCGATGCCGCGTTCAAGGATCTGGGTCTGGACCCCAACGTGCTGCTGCCATCGCAGCTCACCGATCCGCAAGTCGGCCAGCCGGGAACACCGCCCCTGCCCGCGCCCTTCCCGCGCACCGGTCAAGGCGGCGAGCCGAGGCTGAACCTTCCCGACGCGATCACCGGAAACCCGGGTGATCCCCGCTATCCGTACCGCGAGCCGCCGCAGGCGCCGCCTCCGGGTGGGCCGCCTCCGGGGCCGCCGCCGCTGGCCCCCGGGCAGACGGCCCTACCGCCGCCGCCGTCACCGTCGCCGGTGTACGTGCCGGCGCCCGGCGAACCGACGGCACCGCCGAGAGCAGCCCAATGATGAACCGCGCCCACGCTCGTATCGCCTTGGCCGCCATCCTGGCGCTCACCTTCATCGCGGGCCTTGCAGTGGCGTGGCACCCATTCGCCACGGCCCGCAGAACGACGGTCATTGGCTACTTCACGAACAGCAACGGCATCTTCGTCGGTGACGAAGTGCGCATTCTCGGCGTAGCCGTCGGCAGGATCGACAAGATCGAACCGCAAGTCCAGCAGGTCAAGATCACCTTCTGGTACGACGGCAAATACCAGGTGCCCGGCGATGCCAAGGCCGTGATCCTGTCACCGTCGTTGGTGACCTCACGGGCGATTCAGCTGACACCGGCCTACACCGGTGGACCGCAGCTGCAGAACGATGCGGTAATTCCATTGCAGCGCACTGCCGTTCCAGTGGAATGGGACGACTTGCGCAAGGACCTCGAAAAGCTCACCCAAATGTTGCAGCCAACCCAGCCCGGCGGTGTCAGCGCGCTGGGATCGTTGGTGAACACGTCCGCAAACAACCTGCGCGGCCAGGGAGCGTCTATCAGGGACACCCTTGTCAAGCTCTCACAAGCGGTTTCGGCACTCGGGGATCATAGCAACGACGCCTTCAGTGCCTTGAAGAACTTGTCAATCCTGGTTTCGGCGTTGCAGAGCAGCTCTGACCTCATGCGACAACTGAACCAGAACCTGGCCTCGGTAACCGGATTGTTGGCCAACGAGCCGAATGAAGTCGGCAATGCCGTCGCGGCCCTCAATGAGGTGGTCGGCGACGTCGTGGGCTTCGTGGCCGACAACCGCGAAGCGTTGGGCACGACATCGGACAAGCTGGCGTCGTTATCTGCAGCGCTGACAAACAGTCTCGGCGACATCAAGCAAGGGCTGCACATTGCTCCGACCGAGCTGCAGAACTTCATGAACATCTATCAGCCCGCCCAAGGCACCCTGAGCGGTACACCCGCCTTCAACAACTTCGCGAACCCGGTCGCGTTCCTCTGCGGGGCGATTCAGGCCGCGTCGCGCCTGGGGTGGGACCAATCGGCGAAGTTGTGTGTCCAGTATCTCGCGCCGATCATCAAGAACCGTCAGTACAATTTCCCGCCGCTGGGGGAGAACCTGGTCGTAGGTGCCGTAACGCGACCCAACGAAGTGACCTACAGCGAGGACTGGATGCGGCCCGACTATGTTCCGCCGCAGTCGAACAGCCCCGCGCCCGTGGTTCTTCCGCCGACGGGCAGCAACGAGGTTCGCGCTACCAATCCCGCAGACGGCCTGCGCGGGTTGATGCTGCCTGACGGGGGCGGCTCATGATCACCGCGCCGCGGGGGCTTCGGCGCGGCGCGGTGGTTCTGCTGGTGGCCGTGGCCGCGCTGGCTGGCTGTGGCTGGCGAGGCCTCAACTCCGTCGCCTTGCCGGGCACCGCGGGCCGCGGCCCGGGCTCGTTCACGATTCAAGCTCAACTGCCCGACGTGGGCACCCTCGAGCAGAACTCCCGTGTACGACTAGGTGACGTCACGGTGGGCAACGTCAGCAGGATCGAGCGGCAGGGCTGGCATGCATTGCTGACGATCAGGCTCAACGGCGACGTCGACTTGCCGGCCAATGCGACTGCAACGATCGGCCAAACCAGCCTGCTCGGTTCGCTGCATATCGAGCTGGCTCCTCCGACCGTTGTCCCACCCCGGGGCAGGCTGAAAGAGGGATCGCTCATCCCGCTGGCTTCGGCCGGGAGTTACCCGTCGACAGAGCAGACGCTCGCCGCAATCTCGTTGCTGCTCAACGGTGGTGGCATCGGACAGATTCAGGACATCACGGAGTCGCTGAGCACGGCATTGGCCGGGCGTGCCGATGACCTACGGAGTCTGATCGAGCAGCTGGACGTATTCACCGGCCGCGTCGGCGACCAGACCGGTGACATCATCGCTGCGACCGACAGCCTGAACAATCTGGTTGGCCAGCTCGCCAACCAGAGCCCCGTGGTGGACCGGGCGCTGCAGACCATCCCGGATGCGCTTCGGACCCTCAAGGACCAGCGGCAGCAATTGGTGGATGCGCTCGATCGATTCGGCAAGTTCAGCGCACTGGCGGCCGACTCCGCGAACCAGACGAAGGAGGCCTTGGTCAAGGAGCTCAAGGATCTGGCGCCGGTGCTGGAGTCGCTGGCCAATGCCGGTCCGGCGCTGACACGTTCGCTGGGATTGCTCCCCACGTACCCCTTTCCCAAGGACACCATCAGCAAGTGGGCCCGCGGGGACTATGCCAACTTGACGGCCATAATCGACCTGACGCTGAGTCGGCTCGACGCCTCCTTCCTCACCGGCACTCGCTGGGAAGGCAATCTGACGGAGCTGGAGCTGCAGTGGGGCCGCACGATCGGCCAGATGCCGAGTCCGTACACAGCGGGCAATCCGCTTGTCGCGCCATACCATTGGGATCAGGGGCGTTGACATGCCGCCCTTGACACGACGAATCTTGATCCAGTTGGCGATCTTTGGGGTTGTCGCGCTGGTCGGTGGCTCGGTGATGGTGTTCGGCTACATCCAGCTGCCGGCGATGTTCGGGATCGGGCGCTACCGGGTCACCGTTGAGCTGCCTCAGGCCGCCGGCCTCTATGCCAGCGGAAACGTGACCTATCGCGGAACCGAGGTCGGTCGGGTGGAGAATGTGCATCTGACCAAAGACGGTGTTGCGGCGGTCCTTTCGCTGAAGTCCGGTATCAACATTCCGTCGGATGTCGAAGCCCAGGTGCACAGCCAGTCGGCGGTGGGCGAGCAGTACGTCGCGCTGCTGCCGCGCAAAGATTCCCGGCCTCTCAAAGACGGTGACGTGATCGCGATGGATCGTGTCTCGGTGCCACCGGATCTCGACACGCTGTTGGATTCGGTGAATAGGGGCATGGAGTCGATCCCACGGGAAAACCTCAAGACGGCGGTCGACGAGGCGTACACCGCCGTCGGTGGGCTGGGGCCGGACATCTCCCGGCTCGTGGCCGGTACCAGCTCGCTGTCCATCGACGCCCGCAAGAACCTTGGAGCGCTGCTCACCCTGATAGACCAATCCAAGCCGGTCCTGGACAGCCAGACCAATTCGCGTAATGCGGTGCAGGCGTGGGCCGCTCACCTGGCCGACATCACCCAAGGGCTGAAGACTAACAACCCCGCCGTCCACGGCGTGCTGCAGCAGGGGGGCGCCGCCACCGGAGAAGTTCGTCGGCTGTTCGATCGGCTGGACCCGACGCTGCCAGTCTTGCTCGCCAACCTGATCAGCGTCGGGCAAGTCGCGGTGACCTATCACCCCGGCCTCGAGCAACTCTTGGTGCTGCTGCCCCAGGCGGTCGCGACTCTCCAGGCGATTGGTGTGCCGAATCGGAACACCAAGCAGGGATACAAGGGCGTGTTCTTGAGCTTCAACCTGCGACTCAACCTGCCGCCGCCGTGCACAACGGGCTTTTTGCCACCCCAGCAGCGACGGGTGCCTTCCTGGGAGGACTACCCAGATCGACCGGATGGCGACTTGTACTGTCGGGTACCTCAGGACTCACCGCAGAACGTCCGCGGCGTGCGCAACATGCCGTGTGTCGACGAGCCCAGCAAACGGGCCCCAATGGTCCAGATGTGCGAGAGCGACGAGAATTACGTCCCCCTCAACGACGGCTACAACTGGAAAGGTGACCCGAACGCCACGCTGTCGGGCCAGCCAGTCCCACAATTGCCGCCTGGCCCGCCGGCCCCGGCGCCTTCATCGATTCCCGCACCACTTCCGATACCGGGCGCCGAGTACGACCCCGCTACCGGTACCTACGTTGGGCCGGACGGGCATGTCTACACCCAATCCGACCTGGGCGCCAATGGCGGAAAGGAGCGTACATGGCAGTCGATGCTGTTGCCCCCGAATTAAGCGAGTCGACCGGCGAACCTGACGAGGCCTCCAAGGACGATGCGTCGGGGGGACCCCACGCCGCGGATCGCCTGGCGCTGGTCGTCGGACTCGTCATCGTGGTTGCGCTGAGCGCCCTGGTCGGCTGGGTGGGATTTCGCGCCTACCAAACGCATCAAACCCAGGAGCAGCGCAAGCTCTTTCTGGAGGCGGGTCGTCAGACGGCGGTGAACCTCACCACGATCGACTTCCACAATGCCAACGCCGACCTGCAACGCATCCTGGACGGCGCGACCGGCCAGCTCTACGACAATTTCGCCGAGCGCTCACAGCCGTATATCGAAGTCGCGCTGCGGACGCAGTCGAAATCCGTTGGGACGGTGACGGAAGCGGCGGTGGAGTCCCAGTCCGACGACCACGCGAAAGTGCTGGTTGCGGTCACCGTGAACACGTCGAACGCCGTTACACCTCAATCGGAGCGGCACGCGTGGCGGATGCGGCTGTCGGTCCAGAAAGTCGGCGGCGTGGCGAAGGTATCGAATGTCGAGTTCGTGCCATGACGGACGACGAAACCGCCGCCGAAACCGCCGCGAAAGCTGCGCGGCGGGTCAACTGGTTGCGGGTGCTGGCATACGGCGTGCTACCCGGCTTGGCGTTGTTGCTTGCGTTGGCGACCGGATTCCTGAAGGGGCAGGGTTCGCCGGCCATGGACACCGACCTTGGTCAAATCGGAGCGATCCAAGCGGCAAAGGATTCCACGGTCGCCCTGCTCTCCTACCGGCCCGCCACGGTCGAGCGCGACCTTGGCGCTGCACGGGACCGCCTGACCGGTGGGTTCAAAGACTCCTACACGTCGCTGACCCGTGACGTGGTGATCCCCGGCGCGAAGCAGAAGCAAGTTTCGGCGGTCGCAACGGTTGAGGCTGCGGCGTCGGTGTCGGTGTCGGCCGAACCCAACCACGAGGTGGTTCTGCTGTTCGTCAACCAAACGACGACCGAGGGCACGGGCGCGCCTGCCGTCACGACGTCGAGCGTACGGGTGACACTGGACAAGATCGACGGACGCTGGCTGATATCCCGGTTCGATCCGGTCTAAACGGGCTGAGCGCCAACTGATTTAGAGGCGGGGGGCCGGCTCTGCGGCCCATTGCCGTTGCAACTCTTTTTCCGCGGCGGTGGAAATCAGCCCGGACGGCGCGAACCGTCTCGACGGTACCGGCTCATCCTCGCTCAGCGGCGGCCTGCGGTCACCGCGAATTGCCCTGAGCGCGACCACAACTGCGACGATGACCACGATGACGACAACGAGCGCGAAAAGAATCGACAGCGTGCCCTGGATGAAGGTGTTCCGGATGACGTCGTCGAGCTGATGGACGTTCTTTGCCGAACCGAATGCCGTCTTGCCGGCTTGTTTGGCCGCCAGATACTGCGCGTGTTGCGTCCAGTAGCCGACCGCGGGATCCGCGGAGAAGGTTTTCTGCCAGGACGCGGTCAACGTGACGGCCAGATCCCACAGCAAGGGAATCCCGGGAATCCACGCCCACTTGAGCAGGCCCTTCTTGATGACGACGACGGTGACAACGGACAGCGCGATCGCCGCGAGCAACTGGTTGGCGATACCGAACAGCGGGAAAAGCGTGTTGATGCCGCCCAGCGGATCGGTGACGCCCATCAGCAGGATGCTGCCCCACGCCGCGGCCACGGCCAGGCTGCAGACCCACACACCGGGACGCCAGCTCGGGTTGCGCAACTTGGCCAAGGGCCCACCCAGATTGCCCAGCGCGTCGGAGAGCATGAAGCGCGCGACCCGAGTGCCCGCATCGACGGCGGTCAAGATGAACAGCGCCTCGAACATGATCGCGAAGTGGTACCAGAACGCCTTGAGGCTGGCGCCGCCGAATACCCGGTTCAGCACCTCGGACATGCCGATGGCCAGCGTCGGGGCGCCGCCGGTGCGCGACACGATCGACTTTTCACCCACGCCGGCAGCGGCTTGGTTGAGCTGGTCGGCGGTGGCAGGCGTGCCCGACAAACCGAGTCTGTTGACGTAGTGTGCCGCGCTGGCCGCGGTGCCGCCGGTCTGCGCGGCCGGGGCGTTGAGGGCGAAGTACAGGTGTTGGTCGAGGATCGACGCGCTGATCAGCGCCATGACCGCGACAAACGACTCGGTGAGCATGCCGCCGTAGCCGATGAACCGCATCTGGCTTTCCTTCTCCAGCAGCTTCGGCGTCGTCCCCGACGAGATCAGCGCGTGGAATCCGGACAGCGCACCGCACGCGATGGTGATGAACAGGAACGGGAACAACGAGCCGGGAAACACCGGGCCGTCGCCGCTGGAGGCGAACCGCGAGATTGCGGGCGCCGCCATGATCGGGTGTGCGATGCAGATGCCGACCGCCAGTAGGGCGATGGCGCCGACCTTCATGAACGTCGACAGGTAGTCGCGCGGCGCCAGCAACAACCACACTGGCAGCACCGAGGCCACGAATCCGTAGCCGATGATCAACCACGACACCGTCACCGCGGACACGTTCAACCACGTTGCGCCCCAAGAGTTTTCGCCGACCCAGTTGCCTCCGGCCACGGCGAGCATGAGCAGCACGAAGCCGATGACGGAGACTTCGGCGACCCGCCCGGGGCGCAGGAATCGCAGGTAGCAGCCCATGAAGAGGGCGATCGGGATGGTCATGGCTATGGAGAACACACCCCAGGGGCTCTGGGCGAGTCCTCGCACCACCACCAGCGCCAGCACCGCGATGATGATCACCATGATGACGAAGGCGCCGACCAGGGCTGCGGCGCCGCCGGTGGCTCCGAGTTCGTCGCGGGCCATCTGCCCCAGGGAACGGCCGCGGCGGCGGGTGGAGATCCACAACACCAAGTAGTCCTGCACGGCGCCGGCGAATACCGCGCCGACGATGATCCAGATACTGCAGGGCAGGTAGCCCATCTGAGTGGCCAGCACCGGACCGACCAGTGGTCCCGCCCCGGCGATCGCGGCGAAGTGATGCCCGAACAGCACGCGCCGGTCGGTCGGCACGTAGTCGGTGCCGTCGTCGAGGACTTCGGCCGGGGTGGCGTGGTCGTCGCGCGGGCGCACGATCTTCATCTCGATCAACCGGGCATAGAACCGGAAGCCAATGATGTAGGTGCAGATCGCGGCGACCACGAACCAGACCGCGTTCACCGTCTCGCCGCGGGCGAACGCGATGGCGCCCCAGGCGATGGCACCGATCACGGCGATAGCCGCGAAGAGGATTTTGTGCCGAATGGTGATAGGGGAGCGGTCGATGATCGCGACGGGCGGCAGGTCGTCATCGGTGCGGATGTAGCTGACATCTTTGTCGTGCACAGTCACGGTCAAACCCTACGACGACGATGCGCCCCCTGCCGGGGTGAATTAATACAACGCACGCACGCTGTCGATGGTGTCTGCTTCGGCCGGGCTCTTGTCATCGCGGTAGCGCAGTACCCGGGCGAATCGCAGCGCCAGGCCGCCGGGGTAGCGCGACGACTTCTGCACGCCGTCGAGTGCCACCTCGACGACCTGTTCGGGGCGCAGTTCGACGACGTAGCTGTCCGTGCCGCCGACGGCGAGTTCGCTGAACCGCGCCGTCTGCCACGCCAGCATGGCGTCGGTCATGCCCTTGAAAGTCTTTCCCACCATGATGAATTCGCCGGTGGACGGATCCCGGGCACCCAGATGGATATTGGACAGCTTGCCGCGACGGCGCCCCGAACCCCACTCCACGGCGAGCACCACCAGGTCGAGTGTGTGCACCGGCTTGACCTTCAGCCAGCCCGCTCCGCGACGGCCGGCAAGGTAGGGCGCGGCGAGCGCTTTCACCATGACTCCCTCGTGACCGGCGGCCAGCGTCGCGTCCAGGAAGCCCGCGGCGGCCACGGCGTCGGACGTGACCAGCCGGTCGACGCGTTGAGTGGCCGGTACCAACGCGTCCAGCGCGGCCAATCGGTCGGTGGTCGGGGCGTCGAGCAGGTCGACGCCGTCGCGGTGCAGGACGTCGAAGAAGAACACCGAAAGTGACTGTGCCGCACGGGCTGCCGGCACGTCGACCGATCGGCCGAACCGGGACGCGGTGACCTGGAAACGCTGCGGCCGGTCGTCCGGCCGCAGGGCGATCGCCTCAGCGTCGGCGATGAGCGTGCGCACCGGCAGCGCCAGCGTCGCCTCCACCACCTCGGGCAGCCGGGCGGTGACATCGTCAAGGCTTCGGGTGTAGACCGTGACGTCGTCACCGGCGCGATGAATCTGCACTCGGGCGCCGTCCAGCTTGGCTTCGAAAATTGCTGTACCGCCGTGTCTTTCGAGTGCGTCGGCCACACTGGTCGCGGTCTGCGCCAGCATCGGGCCGACCGGCCGGCCCACTCGCAGGGTGAACGCCTCTAGGGCTGCCGCTCCGCCAGACAAGCCGGCCGCCGCCACGGCCGGCAGGTCCCCGCCCAGCATCGCGGCGCGTTGCACGCTGGCCGCCGGGATGTCTGCGGCCTTGGCGACGGCGTCGGCCATGATCCCGGCCAGCGCGCCTTGGCGCAGTTCACCGTTGAGCAGGCCTAGCAGAAAGGTCTGCTCGGTTTCGGTCGCCCGAGCAAACAGGCCGCACACGAGTTCGGTGCGGCGCGCTTGAGAACCTTTGCCCGCAACCGCACCGATCGCGGCGAACGTGGCGTCGACACCGCTGACGGTCAGCGCCGGCGCCGGCGCCGGCGGTGGGCGCGACCGCAACGCCGCCCAGCCGACGCCGATCTGGCGTTGACGCAGCTCGCCGGAGAGCCACGACACGATGATCGCGACCAACTCGGCATCGGGCGCGGCACGGCGAAGCAGGTCGGCGATGTGGGCGACTTTGGTCAGGCGCGACGAGGTGGCGCCGACATTAAGCGACGTGCTTGCCACGTCGAGGAGGAGCACGATTCCAGCTTGGCATCCCTCGCCGACAACCCCGGCAAACGGACACGCTAGCGTGCCTACGTAACGTTACAGATCGCAAGGATTCTGACAAGGAGGTCCCGGATGGAGATCAACGGAAAGAAGGTCGTCGTCATCGGTGGCGCGTCGGGCATGGGTCGGGCCAGCGCCGAACTGCTGCACGAGCGCGGCGCGCAGGTCGCGGTGCTCGACCGGGAGGGTTCCGACGGCAAGGAGGTCGCTGAAGGTATCGGCGGCAAGTTCTACCCGGTCGACGTCACCGACTTCGCCGGCACCGAGGAAACGCTGCAGGCCGCGGTCGACGACCTCGGCGGATTGCATGTCGTCATCACCACCGCAGGCGGCGGCATCGCCAAGCGGACGATGACCAAGACGGGTCCCCACGACCTCGAATCCTTCCAGTCCGTGATCGATCTCAACCTCATCGCCAGCTTCAACATCAGCCGGCTCGCCGCCGCGCACATGGCCAAGAACGAGCCCGAAGACGACGAGCGCGGCGTCATCATCAACACCGCATCGATCGCGGCCTTCGAGGGCCAGATCGGGCAGGTCGCCTACACCGCTGCCAAGGCGGGCGTCGCCGGTATGTGCCTGACCATGGCGCGTGACCTGGGCTCGCTGGGCATCCGGGTGCTGGCCATCGCCCCGAGCCTGTTCGCCACGGGGCTGACCCAGGGCATCCCGGACGAGTTCGCCGCAGCGCTGACGAAGGACGCGGCCTTCCCCAAGCGGCTGGGCCGGCCCATCGAGTACGCCAAGCTCGCGGCGGCCATCGTGGACAACCCGATGCTCAATGGCCAATGCCTGCGGCTGGACGCCGGACAGCGGTTCGCGCCCAAGTAGACACCCCGTCGGTGCGTTCGGCGCATTAAGTACACTCTTTAGGCAGCCGCCCCGCTCCCCTCGGAGCGGGGCAGGCTAGCCACCTTTGCGACGACGCGGGGTAGGTAGCGCTGCGAGGAGGCCGTCATGGGTATCGCACTGACCGACGATCACCGCGAGCTCGCCGAAGTAGCCCGCGGTTTCCTGACTTCCCAAAAGGCCCGCTGGGCGGCGAGATCGTTGCTGGACGCAACGGACGAGGGCCGGCCCGGATTTTGGCAGGGCATGGTCGAACTCGGCTGGCTTGGCTTGCACGTCGACGAGGAACACGGTGGCTCCGGCTTCGGATTGCCCGAACTCGTCGTGGTGGTTGAAGAACTCGGTCGCGCGGTTGCGCCGGGACCGTTCGTCCCAACAGTGATCGCATCGGCGGTGATCGCCAAAGATGGCACCAGCGAGCAAAAGTCGCGGCTGCTGCCTGGCCTGATCGACGGAACCGTCACCGCTGGCATCGGGCTGAACAGCGGGGTGCAGATCACCGACGGTGTCGCCAGCGGCGAGGCCGGAATCGTGCTCGGCGCCGGGCTTGCCGAGCTGCTGCTGATCGCCGCGGGCGACGACGTGCTGCTGCTGGAACGCGGCCGGTCCGGTGTCTCGGTCGAGGTGCCCGGCAACCTCGATCCCACTCGGCGCTCTGGACGTGTCCGGCTGGACAACGTGAGCGTCGGTTCCGACGACATCGTGGTGGGGGCGCGGGAATCCGCGTTGGCTCGGGCGCGGACGTTGCTGGCCGCTGAGGCGGTGGGCGGGGCGACCGACTGCGTCGACGCCGCCGTCGACTACGCCAAGGTGCGCCGGCAATTCGGCCGCACAATCGCGACTTTCCAAGCCGTGAAGCATCATTGCGCGAACATGTTGGTGGCCTCGGAGTCGGCGACGGCAGCGGTATGGGACGCTTCGCGCGCGGCATCCGAGGACGAGGAACAGTTCCGGCTGAGTGCCGCAGTGGCTGCGGCGCACGCATTTCCCGCTTACGCACGCAATGCCGAGCTCAACATTCAGGTGCACGGCGGCATCGGGTTTACCTGGGAGCACGACGCCCATCTCCATCTGCGCCGGGCCCTGGTGACCTCCTCGCTATTAGGCGGCGACGCACCGGCCGCCGATGTCTTCGATCGCACCGCGTCGGGCGGCATCCGGGACAACAGTCTGGACCTGCCGCCCGAGGCTGAAGAATTGCGCACCCGGATCCACGCTGACGCCGCCGAGATCGCGCCGCTGGAAAAGCAGGCGCAGCGCGACAAGCTGATCGAGACCGGCTACGTGATGCCGCACTGGCCCAAACCATGGGGCCGCGCGGCCGACTCGGTGGAACAGCTGGTGATCGAGGAGGAGTTTCGCGCGGCCGGCATCAAGCGCCCCGACTACGGGATCACCGGATGGGTGATTCTGACCCTGATCCAGCACGGGACGCCTTGGCAGATCGAAAGATTCGTGGAGAAGGCGCTGCGCAAAGACGAGGTCTGGTGCCAGCTGTTCTCTGAACCGGAGGCGGGCTCGGATGCGGCGTCCATCAGGACCCGCGCCACCCGGGTGGACGGTGGCTGGAAGATCAACGGACAAAAAGTGTGGACCAGCGGGGCCCAGTACTGCGCGCGCGGGCTGGCCACCGTGCGCACCGATCCCGAAGCCCCGAAGCACGCCGGCATCACCACGGTGATCGTCGACATGAAGGCACCCGAGGTCGAGGTGCGCCCGCTGCGCCAGATGACCGGCGACTCGGACTTCAACGAAGTGTTCTTCGACGATCTGTTTGTTCCCGACGAAGACGTGGTCGGCGCGCCGAACACCGGATGGACGGTCGCTCGCGCAACGCTCGGCAACGAACGCGTCAGCATCGGCGGCAGCGGGTCGTTCTACGCGGGCCTTGACGAGGTGTTGATCGGCCTCGCTCAGCAGCGGCCAGATCAGTTGGCGGGAGCCAAGATTCGCGTCGGAAACTTCCTCGCCGACGATCATGCGCTGCGGCTGCTGAACCTACGCCGCGCCGCCCGCAGCGTCGAGGGAGCCGGCCCGGGCCCGGAAGGCAACGTCACCAAACTCAAGTTAGCCGAACACATGGTGGACGGAGCCGCGATCTCCGCGGCATTGCTCGGGCCCGAGGTCGCGCTGACCGAAGGACCCGGCGCGTTGGCGGGCCGCATGATCATGGGTGCCCGCGGCATGTCGATCGCCGGCGGCACCTCGGAGGTCACCCGCAATCAGATCGCCGAGCGCATTCTCGGCATGCCGCGCGATCCGCTGATCAACTAGCCGGCTCGTCACGCCGGGCGGGCAACGGCCGCCCCGCGCGATTGACCGATCCACCCCGGGACGGCCCGGCGAGCGTCCGCGCCACCCTCGATCGTCACGTCGCCGCTGAGCGTGGCGCGCGACCACGATACGTCGCCGCGCCACAATTCGATCAGGGTGCGCAGGCTGGTCTCGACCGTCGCGGCCACCTCATAGCCAGGGTCGAAATCGCAGACGTCGCCGACGGCGCAACGTTCCGCGACTTTTTCAAGGCGAATTACGGGCCGACCATCGCGGCTTACCGCAACATTGCCGAGCGGCCCGACCGGATCGAGGCGCTGGACGCGGAATTGGCCGAGCTCGGCGATCAATACCTGGCGGGCTCGTCGTCGATGGAGTGGGAGTACCTAGTGGTCACGGCGCGCAAGCGCTGATCAGTCGGCAGCGGGCGCGAACAACGGCGCGCCGCTGGGGCCCCGCTCTCCCCTGATATCGACGCTCATCCCGCACGTCACCGAATCCGGTTCGCAGTCAACAATATTGGCGGCCAGGCGCAACCCGCTTTGTTCGGCGAGCTCGATGATTGCGATCACGTAGGGGACCGGGATTTCCGGGTTGTACGGGTGGTGGTTGACCGTATAGGTGAATACGGTGCCGCGACCTGAAACCGGACGGGCGACGAGTCGCGCGCCGCAGTCGCGGCATTCACCGGCCGCGGGATGCACCCAGCGATCGCAATCATCGCAATGCTCGATAAGCAGCGTCGACGTCGACTCGGCTGGCACGACGAATACAGTACACTCTATTCGTCCTTGCGTGCGACGGTCTACGGGCGGTGCAGATGACGTATTTCGAGAAAGACGCGATCCTGTCCGGCATCGGCATCTCACGGATCGGCCGACGCACCGGGATTCCGGGCCGCGACCTCACCATGGAGGCGGTGCGGGCCGCCATCGCGGACGCCGGTCTGGTGCCCGCCGACATCGACGGCATCGCGACCCTGGGCGACACGCCAGCCGCGGAAGTCAACGCCGAACTGCACATCGAAGCAGCGGATTGCGGAACCGGATTCGGCACCGGTGGACTGCTGAGCCCGGTGATGTCGGCGTGCCGCGCGGTGTCGGAGCGGCGTGCTCGTCACGTCGTGGTGTACCGGACCATCCAAATGCTCGGCGGCACAGTCCCGGTGAAGCAGGAAGAGAACGCGCCCACCCCGCCGCTGGCGCGGATGTTCGAAACTCCCGAGGGCGAACCCAAGCCGGCTGTCGGCGCAATGGACGATGTCAACGATCTGGTTGCGGCACAGGCTTATTCCGCGGCGAACTGGCTGGCGCTGAATTGCCGTCGGCACATGGAGTTGTACGGAACAACCAAAGAGCAGCTGGGCTGGATCGCCCTCAACGGTAGGCGCAACGCCGCATTGAATCCGCTTGCGGTGTACCGGGAACCGATGACGATGGCCGACTACCTAGGGGCACGGTTGGTGTCGACGCCGTTCGGGCTGCTGGACTGCGACGTGCCGATCGACGGTTCGATCGCGGTCGTGGTTTCCAATGCTGAATACGGTCCCGACTGCCCGCACCGAGCCGTCCGGGTGGAGGCGATCGGCGGATCCGACGGTGCCGGTGGCTGGTTTCACCGCGACGACTACCCCAAGATGGCGATGTCGGACGCGACAGCGCAGATGTGGTCGCGTACCGGGTTGACCCCCGCCGACCTCGGCCTCGCCGAGTTGTACGACGGTTTCACCTATCTCACCCTGGCCTGGTTGGAAGCCTTGGGAATCTGCGGCGACGGCGAGGGCGGCCCGTTCGTGGAGGGCGGCGTGCGGATCGCCCGCGACGGTGTGCTGCCACTCAACACCTATGGCGGGCAGCTTTCGGCCGGGCGCATGCATGGCTACTGGGCGCTGCACGAGGGATGTCTGCAGTTGCGCGGCGAAGCGGGGGAGCGGCAGGTGTCGCAGCGCCCCGAGGTCGGCGTGGTTTCGGTGGGCGGTGGTCCGGTCGCGGGATGCATGTTGCTCACGTGTTGAGACGGGCCTGATCGAGTCCGAATGAGCACCGAGCCGGATAGCGGGCGATCAACGAAACTGGCTTCGACGATTGCGCGCGACATCGAAGCGGACATCGTTCGCCGCGGCTGGCCTATCGGGGAATCGTTGGGCTCCGAACGCGCTCTGCAGGAACACTTTTCCGTGAGTCGGTCGGTGCTTCGCGAAGCGGTTCGCCTGGTCGAGCACCATCAGGTGGCCCGGATGCGCCGCGGACCCAACGGCGGGCTGCTGGTCTGCGAGCCCGACGCGGGTCCGGCGACCCGTGCCGTCGTCATCTATCTCGAGTACCTGGGCACGACGCTCGGCGACTTGCTCAACGCGCGCCTGGTGCTCGAGCCGTTGGCGGCTTCCCTCGCGGCAGAACGGATCGACGAATCCGGCATCGACCGGCTACGAGCGGTGCTGCGCGCCGAGCAGCAGTGGCAGCCGGGTTTACCCGCACCGCGGGACGAATTCCACATCGCGCTCGCCGAGCAGTCGAAAAACCCTGTCCTACAACTGTTCATCGATGTGTTGATGAGGCTCACCACGCGGTATGCCCTGCAGTCGCAGACCGACTCGGCCCGGGAGGCCGTTGAGGCGCTGGACTATATGCACATCGATCACTCCGAAATCGTGGCCGCGGTGACCGCGGGCGATGCCGCGCGGGCCAAGACGCTGAGCGAGCGACATGTCGAGGCGGTGACCGGTTGGCTGCAAGACCATCACCCCGGCGGCAGCGCAGGCGGGCGCGGCACCCGAGCCGCCGGAGGCCGCTGGGCCGCGGGGCCGCGGGGCGCGTCACGCGGCAAGCTAGCCGAGGTGCTGGCGGCCGACATTGGCGACGAGATCGCCGCCGGCGGCTGGCAGGTCGGCTCCGTCTTCGGAACCGAGACGGCATTGCTGGAGCGGTACCGGGTGAGCCGCGCGGTGTTGCGCGAAGCGGTCCGGCTGCTCGAATTCCATTCGGTCGCGCAGATGCGCCGCGGACCGGGAGGCGGGCTGGTCGTCGCCGAACCCCAGGCGCAAGCAAGCATCGACACGATCGCGCTCTACCTTCAGTACCGCAAGCCGAACCGCGAAGACCTGCGCTGCGTCCGGGACGCCATCGAGATCGACAATGTCGCGAAAGTCGTCAAGCGGCGGGCCGAATCCCAGGTGGCGACTTTCCTGGAAACCCACCGGCCCGCGCTCGGCGACCACCCGCGAACCGCGGACGATGTGCGCAAGGCCACAACCGAGGAGTTTCGGTTTCACTTCGGGCTGGCCGAACTGTCCGGCAACGCGCTACTGGACCTGTTTCTCCGCATCATCATCGAGTTGTTCCGCCGGCATTGGTCCAGTACCGGGCAGGCCCTGCCGACCTGGGATGACGTGGTCGCCGTCGAGCATGCGCACCTGCGGATTCTCGAGGCGATCGCCGCCGGCGACGACAGCTTGGCCCGGTACCGCACCCGTCGGCATCTGGATGCGGCCGCCTCGTGGTGGCTGTAGCCCGTAGCCCAATCCGAGCGAGGCAGGTTTGTGACCTATGGCCTGCATAGGGGACGCCCTTGCGGGGTACTGGAATAGGTAGTTGGGGGCAGGAATTTAGGGAATGCGGATAGTCGGTCCGGCAGGGGGCCGCAAGGAGTTGAAATTGGTGACGGGACGCAGGGGCGCTGAGATGACCATGAGCACGGAAGACGAGCATCAAGGCTTCGTTCATTCCGCGCTCCTTTACCACTCGCAACGGGAATATCTCGACTGCGTGGTCGACTTCGTCGGCGACGGTCTGTCGATGGACGATGCGGTGCTGGTCGCGGTGCCCGGTGAGAATCTAGGGCTGCTGCGTGACGCACTTGGCAGCGCCTCTGGCGGGTTGCCGGCTGGACTGCAGATGGCCGACATCGCCGAAGTCGCACGCAACCCAAGCCGATTTCTGGCACTGGAAGGCTCCTTCGCCGAAGAACACCCTGACCGTCGGGTGCGCATCGTCAGCGAAGTCGTCTGGCCCGGCCGCACCACGGCCGAACTTCCGGCCTGCATGCAGCATGAAGCCCTGCTCAACGGAGCGTTCGTGGGCCGCCAGCTGACGGCGTTATGTCTTTACGACGCTGGTCGGCTGGACGAGGACGTGCTGGCCGGCGCGCGCGCGACCCACCCGCTGGTGTGGAAATGCGGTGCCTTGCAGCGCAGCGCCGAGTACGCGCCGGACGCCATCTTGGCGAACTGCAACCAACCGCTACCCGCTAATCCGGGGGCGGTTACCTACATGGTCAGGAAGTCCACGGACCTGCGTCCGGCACGGTCATTCGCCGGCAATTACGGCGACTGGGTTGGCTTGTCGCAGGACGGCATCGACGATCTGCAATTGATCGCCACCGAGCTGGCCACCAACAGCTTGATGTACACCGACGGCGCGTGCCGGCTGGCCTTCTGGCGGCACGACGAGCATCTGGTGTGTGAAGCGCGCGACAGCGGACGCTTGGATGATCCGCTGGTGGGACGGCTGGACCCGGGCCCGACCGGCCCGGCCAGCCGCGGGTTGTTCCTCGTCAACGCGATATCGGACCTGGTGCGGACCCATACCGCCGCCACCGGCACGACAATCCAGGCGTATCTACCGCTTAGATCCTCGCCGAGCTCGAATGGCTGAAACGTAGAGTGCCCGCTGGGAACCGACTGTTGCGCATCGGTTCCGGCGGTGTTGGCCCTACTCGTACTCGGTTAGATCGCGGTGGGCGGCGCCACGGTCGTGTGAACCACTCCCGGCGCCGGCATGAGATTTACGTTTATTCCCCCACCGCCCTGAGTGGTGCTTGTACATCCCGTGGGCAGGAGTGCTACCGCGATGAGCCCCGCGCCGACCGCGGCGGCCTTGAGGGTCTGCTTCGTCTTCGCGTTCATCGGTCTCCCTTTCATCCACGGGTGCTAGGCGTCGTTGCAGCTAGCACATCGCGGATAGCCGCTATTTCACACGCGTAAACGAGGGGTGAGAAAAACTTCCCCCCGTTTTCTGCCGGCGGTCGACACGCAACGAAGTTGCACTCCGCGCGCCGGGCGCCTAAAATAGGCGCTCGTGCGTCTTCTGAGTGCCGTAGTAGCCAGTACCCGCAGCGGGGTCTGATCCAGACCGACCCCCCGCTGTGGGTCGAAAGCTACTACCGTCGGTCGCTCCTCACGACCAGAGAAGACCGACACAGTGCCTCTTACCAAGCCTCTCTCCGAGCCTCTTTCGGCCAACGCGTGCTTCGGCCATCACTTCGGCGCCGCTTTGCCGCGGGGTCTGCGGGAGCAGGCCGAAGCCATGTCCTGGGAGAGCTTTGTCGCGACCTACGGTCACACCGCAGGCCCGCTGCGACTGGGGCACTGGCAATGCACCGACCCCGAGCGGTCGTCCACACGGCTGGGTCCGCAGTCACGCAATTTTCGCGCCATGATCGCCGTCGGCGATTGCATCAACACCTCGACCGCCGCGGCCAGCGGCCCGATCGCAGCCCTGACCGCGATGCTGCACGAGCGCGGGATCACGGTCGAGACAGTGAAGTTTCACCAAATGCGCTCGGGTGACTCCACCGCCACTTTCATCTGCGGCACCGATGGCATCCGCACCGAGTGGGCAATGGGCTGGGCAGGGGATCCGACGCAGTCGGCGCTGCGCGCGCTGATCGCGTGCGCTAACCGGCTGGACAGCGAAAAAGACGCCGCCTAGCAGCTGTCAGAGCGGACGCAGCACAATCGGCATGCCGTCCTTCGGCACCGGCATGCCGCCGTAGTCCCACTCGGCCTTGTATCCCGGACGGGGCAGTTCGAGGCGATACCTGCGCAACAGCCGGTGCAGGATCGTCTTGATCTCCAACTGCCCGAACACCATCCCGATGCACTTATGGGCGCCCCCGCCGAACGGGGTGAACGCGTAGCGGTGTCGCTTGTGCTCATTGCGCGGCTCGGTGAACCGATCGGGGTCGAATTTCAGTGGGTCCGTCCACAATTCGGGCAGCCGGTGATTCATTCCGGGGTAGGCGATGACGTTGGTGCCCTTGGGTATGTAGTAGCCCAGCAGGTCGGTGTCGCGCACCGTCTGCCGCATGGCCCACTGCACCGGTGTCACCAGCCGGATCGACTCGTTCATCACCAGGTCCAGCGATTCGAGCTTCTCCAGCGAGTCGATGTCGAGCGGCCCGTCGCCGAGCCGGTCTGATTCCTCGCGGCAGCGCTGCTGCCACTCCGGGTGGGCGGCCAGGTTGTAAGCCATGGTCGTCACCGTCGATGTCGACGTGTCGTGCGCGGCCATCATCAGGAAGATCATGTGGTTGACGATGTCTTCGTCGGAGAACTTGTTGCCGTCCTCGTCTTCGGTGTGGCACAACACCGACAGCAGGTCGGTGCCCTCCTTCGCCCGCTGCTCCTTGACCCGCTCGCGGAAATAGTCCTCCAGCAATTCGCGCGCCTTCAGGCCCCGCCACCAGGTGAAGGGTGGCACCGGAGTGCGGATGATCGCGTTGCCTGCGCGGGTGGTGACGGCGAACGCCTTGTTGACCTTGGTGACCAGGTCGTGATCGGTGCCCGGCTCGTGGCCCATGAACACCATCGAGGCGATGTCGAGCGTCAGCTCCTTCATCGCCGGGTAGAGAAGGAAGCGCGCGTCGTTGGCCACCCAGTCGTTGGCGATCGTTTTCGACACCACCTGGTCCATCTTCTCGACGTAGCTGACCAGCCGAGAACGGACGAAAGCCTCCTGCATGATCCGCCGGTGGAACATGTGCTCTTCGAAATCCAGCAGCATCAGGCCACGGTTAAAGAACGGCCCGATCACCGGGACCCACCCCTGCTGCGAGTAGTCCTTATTGCGGTTGGAGTAAATGACCTGTGCGGCGTCCGGGCCCAGCGCGGCGATGCCCGGGAGCACCGGTGAATCCCCAAACACCACAGGACCTTTGGTCTGGTAGAGGAACATCAGATAGTCCGGACCGCCGCGCAGCATCTCGATGATGTGCCCGATGACAGGCAGCCCCGCGTCACCCACGGCCGCTTTGAGCCCACTGCCCGGCGGCGGGTCGGCAAGCTTGTGCTCCGGAAATTGGTGGTTCAGCAGCTTACGTTCCACCACGCCCATGCCGGGAAAGTTGTTGAACGACGGGGTGAACCGGCGCCGCGCCTGGTCGAGCAGGTAGTGCGGGGTGCTGATGGGGGCGGCCATTGAGGCTCCTTTGCGCTCCTTCGCGGCCCCTGGGCGGGGTGACCGCTGTCACTTATTGGCCATCCTTCGTGACTAACTTGACGGCTGTCAAGTTTGCTTTTGATGGAGCGTGGTGCAAGGTCAGGGGATGAGCAGCGACGCCGCGAATCGGGAGCCGGGCGAGCCGGCCACCCGACGTCGGGGCGACAAGCATCGGCAAGCGATCATGACCGCAGTGCGTGAGCTGTTGGAGGAAAAACCGTTCGCCGAACTGTCCGTCAGCTCGATCAGCCAGCGCGCCGGAGTGGCTCGATCCGGCTTTTACTTCTACTTCGACTCCAAGTACGCCGTGCTGGCGCAGATCCTGGCAGAGGTCACCGAAGAGCTCGAAGAACTCACGCAGTATTTCGCCCCCCGCCAGCCGGGCGAGTCGGTAGAGCAGTTCGCCAAGCGAATGGTCGGTAGCGCCGCCGCCGTCTACGCGCACAATGACCCGGTCATGATGGCCTGTAACGCCGCCCGCTACACCGATGCCGAGATCCGAGAGATTCTCCAGCAGCAGTTCGAAGTGGTTCTGCGTGACATCGTCGCCGTAGTCGAGGCCGAGATGAAGGCTGGGACCGCGAATCCGATCAGCGATGACATCCCGACGCTGATACGCACCCTGGCTGGAACCACCTCGCTAATGCTCACCGGCGACTCCATCTTTGTCGGCGGCGACGATGACCTGGACCGCCGCGTGCGAGTCCTCGAGCAGCTCTGGCTGAACTCGCTGTGGGCCGGGGGCGCCAGGTAACGCGTTACCGGCGGTATCGTCACCGACATGGGGCGAAGGGCAGCCGGGCGGTATTTCGTGGGGAAGCGGTGTTTCATCACCGGCGCGGCCAGCGGCATCGGCCGGGCGACCGCACTACGGCTCGCCGGCCTCGGCGCCGAGCTGTACCTGACTGACCGCAATGCCGAGGGTCTAAAGCAGACGGTGGAAGACGCTCGCGCGCTCGGGGCGAGCGTGCCCGAATATCGCGCGTTAGACGTCGCCAACTACGACGAGGTCGCAGCGTTCGCCGACCAGATCCACGCCAACCACCCCAGCATGAACGTCGTAATGAACATCGCCGGGGTCTCGGCGTGGGGAACCGTCGACCGGCTGAGCCACGAGCAGTGGGACAGGATGATCTCGATCAACCTGATGGGCCCTATCCACGTGATCGAGAACTTCGTGCCCCCAATGGTGGCGGCGCGCCACGGCGGTCACCTGGTCAACGTGTCCTCAGCGGCGGGGCTGATCGGGTTGCCCTGGCATGCCGCCTACAGCGCCAGCAAGTTCGGTGTGCGCGGTCTTTCTGAGGTGTTGCGCTTCGACCTGGCCCGGTACCGGATCGGGGTCTCGGTGGTGGTGCCCGGCGCGGTGCGCACGCCGCTGGTCGACACCGTCGAGATCGCCGGCGTGGACCGCGACGATCCACTGGTGAGCCGCTGGGTGGACCGCTTCGGGCATCATGCCGTGTCGCCGGAGACGGCGGCCGACAAGATCTTGGCGGGGGTGCAAAAGAACCGGTATCTGATCTACACATCGCAGGACATTCGGGCGCTGTACGCGTTCAAACGGCTGGCGTGGTGGCCTTACAGCGTCGCGATGCGCCAGGTGAATGTGATCTTCACCCGGGCCCTCCGGCCCAGCCCGGCCCCACTACTGCGGCATCAGCAACTCGAGTCGCACCCCGAGTAACCGGACCGGGCGGTCCAACTCGAAGAGGTCCAGCACCTGCAAGGCCGCCGCACCGATGACATCGGGATCGGTGGTGGGTGCGTCGAGCTTGCGGATTTTGGTGCGGGTGTAGAACGTCGCGGTGCGTACGGTCACGGCCACCCGGGTGACGACGCGAGCTGACGCCAGCACTTCATCGAGTGCTTGTCGAGCCAATGCTGTTATCGCCGAGTCCATTTCGGTGCGGTCGGTGAGGTCGTGCGGAAACGTGACGACATGGCTGCGGGAGCGCGGAATCCACGGTTCGGCGCTGACCTCTTCGTCGCCGCCACCCTTGGCCAGCAGTAACAGCCAGAGGCCGGTGCGCGCGCCGAACGCGGCGGTGAGCGCTTCGGCATCGCTGTAGGCAAGCTCTCGTACCGTGGTAATTGCAAGGGCAGCAAGCTTTTTCGTCGTCTTGGGGCCCACGCCCCACAGTGCATCGACTGGGCGGTCGGCCATCACCTCCATCCAGTTCGCGTCGTTAAGTGCAAAGACGCCAGCGGGTTTCGCGAAGCCGGTAGCCACCTTGGCGCGCTGTTTGTTGTCGCTGATGCCGACCGAACAGGACAGCCCGGTTTCCGACATGACGACGGCACGGATCTGTTCGGCGACGTCGATCGGATCGGCTGCCGGCACCGCGACGTAGGCCTCGTCCCAACCCCAGACCTCGACGGGATATCCCATGTCGCGCAACAACCCCATCACCCGATCGGATGCCGCGTCGTAGGCGGCGGGATCCGACGGCAAAAACGTGGCGCCGGGGCAGCGCCGGGCGGCGGTGCGCAAAGGCATGCCCGCGTGCACCCCGTACTCGCGGGCCTCGTAGGAGGCGCACGTGACGACCTTGCGCGGTTCGGTGGGATCGCCATTGCCGCCGACGATGACCGGCAGCCCGGCTAGTTCGGGGTGGCGCTGCAGTTCGACCGAGGCCAGAAACTGGTCGAGGTCGACGTGGAGAACCCAACGCGGTGTCGGAGTGATCAACGTCCGCAGAGCTTGCGCGCCAAGCTTTCCCAGGCATTGCCCAGGGTCTCGAGGGTATGGCCGCCGTAGTCGAGTTGATGCTCGACGTAGTCCACGTCGAGCAGGGCCAGTAAAGCTTCGGTCTGAACGTCCAGATCCCCGGTGGTATTCGCTGCGGCCAACAGCACCCGCACATGAGTGCGCTGCACCGCGGCCGCCCCGGCATGGCGGGTCTGCGGATCGCCTTTGGCCGCCGACAGCAGCGCGTGATGGGTATGGACGAAACGCAGGCGCTCGCGGCCGAACGCCGCCAGCCGCTCCATCGGCGCGGCATCCGGACCCAGCGGCGGCGGCCCGAACAGGAAGGCCTGCTGGCTGGCCCGTTCGTCCTCGTCGAGCAGCACCAGCATCAGGCCGGCGCGGCTGCCGAACCGGCGGAATACCGTGCCTTTTCCGACGCCGGCCTCGGCGGCGATGTCATCCATCGTGACGGCGTCCGGGCCGCGCTTGCTGACCAGGCTGTGGGCCGCTTGTAATAGGAGCGCTCGGTTGCGTGCGGCGTCGCCGCGCTCGTGCGGAGGTTCTTGTTGAGCAGACACGGGCAACTCGCCCAACCGCTCGACACCGCTCACATCTGCACTTTAACGCGACCGGAATAAAGCGGACTATAGTCCGGTTCGGTCGTGTAAGGATGTAGACCAATAAGCGAAGGGAACGGAACAGTGGCAGAGGTCAAAGTATTGGCGTTGGTGGGGAGCCTGCGTGCCGCGTCGCTAAACCGCAAGATCGCCGAATTGGCGGTCGAGGTAGCGCCCGACGGTGTCGCCGTCACCGTGTTCGAGGGGCTGGCGGACTTGCCGTTTTACAACGAAGAGATCGACGATGTCATGAACACCGACGCGCCGGCGCTGGCTGCGGTGGACGCACTGCGCGCCGCGGCGGCCGACGCGGAGGCCGCCCTGGTGGTCACCCCGGAGTACAACGGCAGCTACCCGGCCGTCGTCAAGAATGCGATCGACTGGCTCTCCCGCCCGTTCGGCGACAGCGCCCTGAAGGGCAAGCCATTGGCCGTCATCGGCGGATCGTTCGGCCAGTACGGCGGCGTGTGGGCGCACGATGACACCCGCAAGTCGTTCGGGATCGCCGGCGCCCGGGTGGTCGAGTCGATCAAGCTCTCGGTGCCGTTCCGAACCCTAGAAGGCAAGGCGCCCGCCGAGCACGCCGAACTCGTCGAGAATGTGCGCGACGTAGTCGGCAAGCTCGCCGCCGAAGTCAGCTGAATTTAGCCGTATTTAACAAGCCGCGCGCCGGGCGACCAGCGCAGTTGTGACAAGTACATAGTCAAAGCCGCTAGCCGCCGCTGGCGGCTTTGCTAGTGGCGGGCAGCCCCGACGACGGCGGCGGCGATGTCGGTGGCCGGTGATATACCAATCCACATGGGCAACCGCGACACGACTTGTGACCTGCGACACGCCGGGCGGATGTGCGCGTCAGGCCTTACGACCAGGGAATTTCAAAATTGTTATTTAGAACATCTTGTATCTGGACAACTTGTCACCCACTAGGTGTAGTGTTCCGATGCACCGACAGATCCCAGGATCACCAAGCGGACCGGGCCTGGTGAACCTCCCCGAAACAGCTCGAACATGTCGAAGCCACGGCTTCGGAGCGACAGCCGCACGACGGGAATCTAGGGGCTTGGCGGATCGCTGAACTTAGCGCAGACGTAGTACCCCCAGCAGTTGCCAGTCCGTAGTCACGACCTTCCGCAAAGGAGCGGCTTCTATGAGCATCACCGTGTACACCAAGCCGGCATGCGTGCAGTGCAGCGCGACCTACAAGGCTCTGGACAAACAGGGCTTGACCTACGAGTCGGTCGACATCAGCCTGGACACAGAGGCGCGGGATTACGTGATGGCATTGGGCTATCTGCAGGCTCCCGTGGTGGTGGCAGGAAACGACCACTGGTCCGGCTTCCGGCCCGATCGCATCAAGGCACTCGCCAGTGCAGCGCTGAGCGCCTAGGGACTGGACGATAAGTAAGGGAGGGTTGCCGTTCCATGGATATTCCGGGGCGCAACCTGGTCTATTTCTCTTCCGTGTCGGAGAACACCCACCGCTTCGTGCAGAAGCTGGGTGTTCCCGCCACACGGATACCGCTGCACGGGCGTATCGAAGTCGACGAGCCGTACGTGCTGATCCTGCCCACGTACGGCGGCGGCCGGCCAACCCCTGACATCAACGACGGTGGTTACGTCCCCAAGCAGGTCATCGCCTTTTTGAACAACGAGCACAACCGTTCGTTGATTCGCGGCGTCATCGCCGCGGGCAATAACAACTTCGGCACGGAGTTCGCCTACGCGGGCAATGTGGTGTCCCGCAAATGCGGCGTGCCGTACCTCTACCGGTTCGAACTCATGGGAACCCCGGACGACGTGGACGCCGTCCGCTCGGGCCTTGCCGACTTCTGGAAGGACCAGACGTGTCACCAACCGTCACAGCTGCAGAGCCTGTAGCCGCCCCGCACGCCCTCCCGGGCGAGACGGACTACCACGCGCTCAATGCGATGCTCAATCTGTACGACAAAGACGGCAAGATCCAGTTCGACAAGGACCGGGAAGCCGCGCATCAGTACTTTCTGCAGCACGTCAACCAGAACACGGTGTTCTTCCACAATCAGGACGAGAAGCTCGACTACCTGCTCAAGGAGAACTACTACGAGCGCGAGGTGCTCGACCAGTACTCGCGCAACTTCGTCAAGACGCTGCTCGACCGGGCCTACGCCAAGAAGTTCCGGTTCCCGACGTTCCTCGGCGCGTTCAAGTACTACACCTCGTACACGCTGAAGACGTTCGACGGTAAGCGTTACCTGGAGCGGTTCGAGGACCGCGTCGTCATGGTTGCGCTGACGCTGGCCTCCGGCGACACCACGCTGGCCGAGAAGCTGGTCGACGAGATCATCGACGGCCGGTTCCAGCCGGCCACCCCGACGTTCCTCAACTCGGGCAAGAAGCAGCGTGGCGAACCGGTCAGCTGCTTTTTGCTGCGCATCGAGGACAACATGGAGTCCATCGGGCGGTCCATCAACTCCGCGCTGCAGCTGTCCAAGCGCGGCGGCGGAGTTGCGTTGCTGCTGAGCAACATTCGCGAGCACGGCGCGCCCATCAAGAACATCGAGAACCAGAGCTCGGGCGTCATCCCGATCATGAAGCTGCTCGAGGACTCGTTCTCCTACGCCAACCAGCTCGGCGCGCGTCAGGGTGCGGGTGCGGTGTACCTGCAGGCACACCATCCCGACATCTACCGGTTCCTCGACACCAAGCGTGAGAACGCCGACGAGAAGATCCGCATCAAGACGCTGAGCCTGGGCGTGGTGATTCCCGACATCACCTTCGAGCTGGCCAAGAAGAACGAGGACATGTACCTGTTCTCGCCGTACGACGTCGAGCGCGTGTACGGCCTTCCGTTCGCCGACATCTCGATCACCGAGAAGTACTACGAGATGGTCGACGACGCGCGCATCCGCAAGACCAAGATCAAGGCGCGCGAGTTCTTCCAAACGCTGGCCGAGCTGCAGTTCGAGTCGGGCTACCCGTACATCATGTACGAGGACACGGTGAACCGGTCCAACCCGATCGAAGGCAAGATCACCCACAGCAACCTGTGCTCGGAGATCCTGCAGGTGTCCACGCCATCGCTGTTCAACGAAGACCTGACCTACGCCAAAGTGGGCAAGGACATTTCGTGCAACCTCGGCTCGCTGAACATCGCGAAGGCGATGGACTCGCCGGACTTCGCGCAGACCATCGAGGTGTCCATCCGGGCGTTGACCGCGGTGAGCGACCAAACCCACATCTGGTCGGTGCCGTCGATCGAGCAGGGCAACAACGACTCTCACGCCATCGGCCTGGGGCAGATGAACCTGCACGGGTACCTGGCCCGGGAGCGGATTCTCTACGGCTCCGAAGAGGGCATCGACTTCACCAACATGTACTTCTACACCGTGCTGTACCACGCGCTGCGGGCGTCGAACCGCATCGCGATCGAGCGCGGCAAGGCCTTCGGCGGGTTCGAGCGCTCGAAGTACAAGTCGGGGGAGTTCTTCGACAAGTACACCGAGCAGGTGTGGGAGCCGGCCACCGAGCGGGTGCGGGAGTTGTTCGCCGACGCCGACATTCGCATCCCGACGCAGGACGACTGGAAGCGGTTGAAGGAGTCGGTGCAGCAGCACGGTATCTACAACCAGAACCTGCAGGCCGTCCCGCCGACGGGGTCGATCTCCTACATCAACCACTCGACCAGCTCGATCCACCCGGTGGCGAGCAAGATCGAGATCCGTAAGGAAGGCAAGATCGGCCGCGTCTACTACCCGGCACCGTACCTGACCAACGACAACCTGGAGTACTACCAGGACGCGTATGAGATCGGCTACGAGAAGATCATCGACACCTACGCGGCGGCCACCCAGCACGTCGACCAGGGGCTCTCACTGACACTGTTCTTCAAGGACACGGCCACCACGCGTGACGTCAACAAGGCCCAGATCTACGCCTGGCGCAAGGGAATCAAGACGCTGTACTACATCCGGCTGCGGCAGATGGCGCTGGAAGGCACCGAAGTCGAGGGCTGCGTCTCCTGCATGCTGTAAACCACACTCGCCGGACAGGGAGCAGCCAGTCTGCCCAGGTCAGCGGTGGCGGCGCGGTATGGTGCTTGATGTGGTGAGAATTCCTCGACCCCACCCCAGCGTGAAGCCGGGGGTAAAGGTCGACGCGCGCAGCGAACGCTGGCGCGAACACCGCAAGAAGGTGCGCGGCGAAATCGTCGAGGCGGCGTTCCGCGCGATCGATCGCCTGGGCCCCGAACTCAGCGTGCGCGAGATCGCCGAAGAGGCCGGCACCGCCAAGCCCAAGATCTACCGGCATTTCCACGACAAGTCCGATCTGTTCCAGGCGATCGGGGAGCAGCTGCGCGACATGCTCTGGTCCGCGATCTTCCCGTCGATCAACTTGGCCACCGACTCGGCCCGCGAGGTCATCCACCGCAGCGTCGAGGAGTACGTCGTCCTCGTCGACAAGCACCCCAACGTGCTGCGGGTTTTCATCCAGGCGCGGTCCGGGTCTCCCACCGGAGCGACGTTGCGCACGCTCAACGAGGGCCGGGAGATCACCTTGGCGATGGCCGACCTGTTCGACAACGAGCTGCGCGACATGGAGCTCGACCACGCGGCGATCGAACTGGCCGCACATGCCGCCTTCGGCTCGGCCGCCTCGGCCACCGAATGGTGGTTGGGTCCCGATGCCGACAGCCCACGACGCATGCCGCGGGAGCAGTTCGTGGCCCATCTGACCACCATCATGATGGGCGTCATCGTCGGCACCGCCGAGGCGCTGGGCCTGCGGGTCAATCCCGACAAGCCGATTCACGACGTGGTGCCCAGCAGCCCCGCCGCGAGCTGAGCGGCCGCGACGTTGACATCGTCGCGGGCATCGATAACACTCGTCGTATCCGATACCCTGGGTACTGGGTATTCACGTCAGTCAGTTGCGGGTGGGCATAAAAGGTGACGTCCGAGCTGACAGGCCCGCTAGGGAGACCGATCCACTGTGACCGACGCCGTTACACAAGTTGAGCCGACATCCAAGGCCCCGACGCCGGTACACACCCGGGCCATCATCATCGGGACGGGGTTCTCCGGCCTGGGTATGGCGATCAAGCTGCAGCAGCAGGGCGTCGACTTCGTCATCCTGGAGAAAGCCGCTGACATCGGCGGCACTTGGCGCGACAACACCTATCCCGGCTGCGCGTGTGACATCCCGTCGCATCTTTACTCGTTCTCTTTCGAGCCCAAACCGGACTGGAAGAACCCATTCTCCTATCAGCCCGAGATCTGGGATTACCTCGAGGGGGTCACCGAGAAATACGGCCTGCGCCGCTACATCGATTTCAATTCGTTGGTCGATCGCGCCTATTGGGACGATGACGAGAACCGCTGGCACGTGTTCACCACCGACGGCCGAGAATTCGTCGCCCAGTTCCTAGTCTCAGGCGCGGGCGCGTTGCATGTCCCGTCCTTCCCCGAGATCGAGGGCCGCGATGAATTCCGCGGTCCCGCTTTCCATTCCGCGGAGTGGGATCACAGCGTCGATCTGACCGGCAAGCGGGTGGCGATCATCGGGACCGGCGCCAGCGCGATCCAGATCGTGCCCGAGATCGTCGGGCAGGTCGCCGAACTTCAGCTCTATCAACGCACCCCGCCGTGGGTGGTGCCGCGCAGCAACCCCGACATTCCGGTGGAGCTGCGTCGGGCTCTGGAGAACGTCCCGGGGCTGCGCGCGCTGGTGCGCCTCGCTATCTACTGGGGCCAGGAGTCGCTGGCGTTCGGCATGACCAAGCGGCCGAACGCGCTGAAGGTCATCGAGGCGTACGCCAAGTACAACATTCGCCGCTCGGTGAAGGACCGCGAACTGCGCCGCAAGCTGACCCCGCACTATCGGATCGGTTGCAAGCGAATCCTGAACTCCACCACCTATTACCGTGCCGTGGCGGACCCGAAGACCCAACTGATTACCGACGGCATCAGCCGAATCACGCGCGACGGCATTGTCACTGCCGATGGGACCGAACGCCCGGTCGACGTGATCGTGTACGCCACCGGCTTCCACGTCACCGACTCCTACACCTACGTGCAGATCAAGGGGCAGCACGGCGAGGACCTGGTGGACCGGTGGAATCGCGAGGGCATCGGCTCTCATCGCGGGATCACGGTCGCCGGCATGCCCAACCTGTTCTTCCTGCTGGGGCCGAACACCGGGCTGGGGCACAACTCCGTGGTGTTCATGATCGAATCGCAGATTCGCTACGTCGCCGATGCGATCAAGAGCTGCGACAAGCTCGGGGCGCAGGCATTGGCCCCGACTCGCGCCGCCCAGGACCGATTCAACGACGA
>Ga0182030_10002855_pt1 | contig 36751 bp, 33 predicted proteins | sample 812S3MmetaG_FD_121299 | JGI IMG/M metagenome (GOLD analysis project Ga0182030, IMG submission 121299) | Permafrost microbial communities from Stordalen Mire, Sweden - 812S3M metaG (Illumina Assembly) | ecosystem: Environmental > Terrestrial > Soil > Wetlands > Permafrost | place: Sweden...
ATGACGCCCACGACATTGAGGCCGGCGCAATACCGGCCTGATTTGCCGCTCATGATCGAGGAATGGAAGCGAAACTTTTGGGATGCCAAGAGCGCGGCGATTCCCCGCGCGGCCCACCGGGTAGGTGGATATGATCTGATGCGCTTTCCGCACGATAAAAAACCAACCTGAAATCTTCATGGCCAATTCCTGGGCTCCTTCCCGCCGGGAATCGGCGCAACCAGATCGTCGAGCAGCGAAGTGATCTGGCCGAGCGGCTTGTTCAGACGAATCTGCGCGCCGAGTTCGAGCGCAATTGAATAGGCATGCGGTCGAACCTTCATGTCGGTGCTTGTCGGGGGGGCTTTACCCCGGCCCTTTTTGGCACGGCCGTTTCGTCTGGGAACGGCCTGCCCGGCTTTGCGGGGTTCCCGCATCAAGCCGTCGTAAAGGCCCGCATAAAAAGCAGGCTCGTCACTGGAGTCGGCGCCGGTCGTCTCGAAAAAGGTCTTCCATAGATTCTTGAAACGCTCGATCACGACTTCGGCAATATGCCGAAGATGGGGGATATCTTCGGCTTTCGCGCCAACGTAGAGTGCGGTTGCCGTGCCGCGAGCGATGTTGCGCCAAACGCCATCGATCTGAAAGCCTTCCATCAACACCCATTTCGCGTAGTTGCCGATCGACGTGTCTTTGATGTCGAAAACCATCAGCCGCCGGCTCGCTTTCCGATCCGGACGGATGCGTGCCGCGCTCGAAAAAAGATCCTCCTCGGGATTTATTGCAGCCGCCGTGGGAGAAACGGAAAAATCGTAGCGGCTCCTTAAGGATGCGAGTTTGATTTCGGCAATGGCAACTTCATGGATGGTTCCGCGTTCCGCCATGGCAAGGAGACGGATATAACGGCCATGGATGTTTGGTGGAGGCTGCGACAATGACATGATTCGGGTAGCGGATGCGGCAAAACTTGCGCTTGAATCACCAGCGCAAGCCAGTCCAAATGCAGCGTTCCGTTTAAAATTGTCCCGCACGCATATCCGCGATGAGCGAATATCAATACTACGAGTTTCAAAAGACCGGAGAGCCATCATCGAGTCCGTAGAGCGCCCGACTGAAATGGACGATTCGACACATACACACAAGCGGCGCGGCCCCAGGGCGAAGAAACGGCTATCGCTATTTGATCCTCAGATGCAGCCGGTTCTGTTCGATCTTCGGGTGACCTTCGACCAGGTGAAAGGTTTCGCGGAATTCGTCTGGCGCCAGGCTTCTTCCGAGACGATCCTCGCTATTGGCCGGGTTCGTTGCACGGGGAAGGACGAACTGACTTGGGAATTGGAACGCGAGGGCCGGCCCGAGCCGGCGCTCTCCTCTCACCGCCGCGACTCCATTCGCGCGGCATTCAATCGCTGGTTAAAAATCTTCCCGACTGACCGCCGTTCATTTGCCGGTTTTTGGGTTACGCTCCAGGCTGGCACGGAGAAACCGCTTTGCCGGCAGGAACCGCCATTTGCGCCGAACGAATCGCCTTATGCCTGGGTGGAAAATAACCTGGTGGAGATGGCGAAGGCGTTGCGGTTTCAATTCACGCCCTTGGGACGGATACTGAAGGAAATGGACCCTGGGGCGCGTTTCGAGATCGAAGAGCGCCAGCGCAAAATGTTGCGCAAGGAGCAAAAGCGCATCGAGGAGGAGAATCGGCGGCGCGAGGCGATGGCGCGCACGGTCGAGGAACGCCGCCTCCAGCGGGAGCGCGAGGCTGAAGCGCAGAAACCGCCGGAGACCAGGAAATCCGCCGAGGCATTGCCTCGGAATCCAAATCGAAACGCCTCGGAGCGTCAGCCGCCGCCTCCGGTGGCAGTGCGCTTTGAAGCGCCGCCGCTCGAATTTCAGGACACAGCGTTTCCGCTGCGGGATTTGCGCGGCTTTTTTCTCCGGGAGCGCGCGGCGCTCTGGTGGGTTTCCAACCAGTCCGATGACCTGCTTTGCCTGCCGTATTGCAGGGTTGAACGGCTCGATTACCAAATCCGAACGGCATTGCGCGTGCTCGGCCCGTTGCGGGGCCGGGCGCTGCTGTCCGATGAAGTGGGCTTGGGCAAGACCATCGAGGCGGGCCTCGTCATCAAGGAGTTGCTCACACGCGGCATGGTGAAGCGCTTCCTCGTGCTTACCGTGCCCTCGCTCGTGGACCAATGGGAGGAAGAGTTGAGCGACAAGTTCGGCCTGGCCGTCACCACCACCAACGCCGCCGCCTCCCGAGGCGACCCTGGAGAATTCTGGAGCAAAAACACGGCGATCGTGGCCAGCCTCCACACGCTCAAGCAGCCCGCACAACTCGAGGTCGCGCGCCATATACCATGGGACATCCTCGTGGTGGACGAGGCGCATTACCTGCGCAACCGCCAATCGCAGGCGTGGCAGGCCGTCAGTTCCCTGCCATGCCGGTTTCTGCTCCTCCTCACCGCCACACCCGTGCAGAATTCAATCGAGGAGCTTTACAATCTCGTCACCCTTCTTCAGCCGGGTCAACTGCCCGCTCCCAAGGAATTCCGAGCCCGCTTCATCGATCCGAAACGCCCGCGCCAGCCGCGCGAGCCGGAGGAATTGCGCCGTCTGCTCGGCCAGGTGATGATCCGCAACACCCGCGCCAATGCGGGGCTGAAATTGCCGCCTCGCCGCGCCGAGACTGTCTTGTTCCAGCCGGACGAAACGGAGCGGGCCTTCTGGCAGAAGTGGGAATCCGAATTCCGCGAGCAGCTTTCCCGGCTCAATCCAAGTCAATCACATCTTTGGGGTCGGCTTCTCTTGCAAGCCGTGGGCAGCAGCCCGGCAGCCTGGCGCGCCGCGCTAAAAAAATTCCCGGATGCCGTCGCGGCCCGCGCCTGGGGCGAACAGGCCCCGCTGGAGGCGAGCTGGCGCCGAAAGTGCGAGCTCGTGCCACCGTTGACACGCGTCGAGGGCGGCGCTGTCATCTTCACGCAATTCCTGGAAACCCAATCCGCGCTCGCCGCCTTCCTGCGTGGAGCCGGCGTGACGGTTTTCGTCATCAACGGCTCCACGTCCGTGCCGGAGCGGCAGCCGCTTACCGAGCAGTTCCGCAAACTCGGCGGCGCGCTGCTCCTAACCCACAGCGGAACCGAAGGGCGCAATCTGCAATTTTCCCATCACCTCGTGAACTTTGACCTGCCTTGGAATCCCATGGAGATTGAACAGCGCATCGGGCGGCTGCACCGGCTCGGCCAGCAGCATCCGGTGTGCATTTATAATTTTGTCCAGGCCGGGACCCTGCAGGAACACCTCCTCCAGATTCTCCAGGAAAAGCTCAACCTCTTTGAGCTTGTCGTCGGCGAGACCGGGCTCGTGCTGGGCGAACGCTTTGCCAGTGATGAGTTCGCCGAGGAAGTTTTCCGCCGTTGGCGCGAAAGCGAGGGGCGCGTGGCCGAGGCGCTCGCCGGACTCGGCGATGAACTGGCCGTAGCGCGCGATGCTTACGGCGAAGTCAAACAACTGGACGAAACTCTCTTCGCGAAGGACTACGAATCATTATGACCGGCGCACCACGATGAAATTGAACCGCGCCACCTATGACCCCGGCGAATTGCTGGAATTCTACGAGGAAGGGCTCACTGCGCTCGGGGCGCTTTGCGAGCGCACCTGGCACGACCGTCTCGATGTCGTCGCCGATGGCCGCGCCGCCACGCTCTGGAGTTCAACCCAAGCCCTCCACGAGGTTGAATTGTGTTTCGCCCCCGCGGATGCGGCGTCCGCGCGCGATGCCGCGCGAGAGGTATTCCCCGGTTGTCCGCTCACCTTTCAACTGGCCGAGGCATTATGGGCGCAGCCCTTAAATCTGGAACGATTTGTTCTGCCGGACCCCGCGCCGCCTCGCCCGCCCGATGCCGCCGTTGTGGAAAAGCTCTGGCGCAACCAATTCGCCGACTCCCGGCGTTGGCATCTGGCGGCTCCTTTCCAGCCGGATTTTCACTTTACTCTGCTCGCCCTTGCGCGTTGCGAGATACAGGCCATCGACCAGCACTGGTCGCTGCACAGGCTTGCCATTTCTCTGCCCGGTGGCGAATTGGACGACGACCTTGCGCACAAAATCGGTTTCCATCAGGCGGGAACCGAGCCCGCCGCTCAAATCAATTGGCCCGCGCCTGATCCGCCGGAGTGGAGCAAACTCTTGCGATCGGCGCTGGCAGACGAACTGGCCACCGAACTGGCGCTTGTCCGCGCGCGTCAGGATAACAGCCTGCGCCGGGAGCTGGCGCGAATTGACGATTATTTTCAGGATTATGAGCGCGAGTTGAACGCGCGCGCTGCTCACAGTTCCAGAGAGAGCTCCAAATCGAAGACATCTCTCCGCCTTGCCGCCGCGAAGGCCGAGCACGCCCGCCGGCGCACAGACCAGGCAGCGCGGCACGAAATCCGCATCCAACCGCACTTGAATGCGTTGCTGCTGGTCGCGGAAAGTGCCTGGCGTGCCCGTTTGGATATTGAACAGTCGCACCGTGCGCTGACAGTCGATGCGCGTTTCATACCGCGCTCACGGCGCTGGATGGTTGTCCCCTCCACATCCCCATCCTGACGCCCGGCGACGTTCTCACGCCAATATCGACCCGCTCATTTCGAGCCCTAAACTTCAACACGTTTGCTTTTGAAACGTGCTACTTCATACTTCATCCTTTCCCCCAATGACCGAAGACCTCAAGTCCCAGATCGTCCGCCTTGCCCGCGACTTCTCCGCCCAGGCCCACCGCTCCAACCTCCCCGGCTGGGACCCCGAGCACGCCCCCTTCCAGCCCGGTGTCACCACCGTCCCCTACGCTGGCCGCACCTTCGACTCCGACGAAGTCGCCGCCGCCATCGCTTCGACCCTCGACTTCTGGCTCACCCTCGGCCCCGAGGGCGACGGCTTCGAGCATGAGCTCGCCTCCCTCCTTGGCATCAAACGCTCCATCCTCGTCAACTCCGGCTCCTCGGCCAACCTCGTCGCCTTCGCCGCCCTCACCAGCCACAAGCTCGGCGACCGCGCCATCCTCCCCGGCGACGAAGTCATCACCTGCGCCGCCGGCTTCCCCACCACCGTCGCCCCCATCATCCAGAACGGCGCCATCCCCGTCTTCCTCGACAACAACCCCCTCACCCTCAACGCAAACCTCGACCGCCTCGAAGAAGCCTACGTCCCCGGCAAAACCAAAGCCGTCATGATGGCCCACACCCTCGGCAATCCCTTCGACCTGGAACGCGTCGTCGCCTTCTGCCGCAAGCACGACCTCTGGCTCGTCGAGGACAACTGCGACTCCCTCGGCTCGACCTATACCTTCTCCGCCGGCAATGAAGAGCCCCTCCGTTTCCGCAAGCTCCTCGCGGAAAACGGCCAGCCCGTCGCCTATCCCACCGGCACCTTCGGCGATCTCTCCACCCAATCCTTCTACCCCCCCCACCACCTCACCCTCGGCGAAGGCGGCGCCGTCAACATCGTACGCGACATGCGCCTGAAAGTCCTCGTCGAAAGCTTCCGCGACTGGGGCCGCGACTGCTGGTGTGCCAGCGGCAAGGACAACACCTGCGGCAAGCGCTTCGGCTGGCAGCTCGGCGAGCTCCCCGAAGGCTACGACCACAAATACATCTACTCCCACCTCGGCTATAACCTCAAACCCCTCGACATCCAGGCCGCCATCGGCCGCCAGCAGCTCAAAAAACTCGACCGCTTCAGCCAGGCCCGCCGCGCCAATTGGGAAACCCTCCGCCGCGGCCTCGCCCACCTCGGAGACTTCTTCGACTTTCACCTCCCCACCCACGCCCGAGCCTGGACCCCCGACGGCTTCCTCTGGGAAAGCGAAACCGGCCCCCGCTGCTGCCCCTCATGGTTCGGCTTCATGCTCCTCGTCCGTCCCGGCGGCCCCTTCAGCCGCACCGCCCTTGCCCGTCACCTCGACGAGCACAAAATCGGCAACCGCATGCTCTTCGGCGGCAACCTCCTCCGTCAGCCCGCCCTCGTCCAATTGCGCAAAGACCGCCCCCAGGCCCTCCGCATCCTTGGCGACAACCCCGGCGCCGACCGCATCATGAACGAATCCATCTTCATCGGAGTCTACCCCGGCCTCACCCGCCCCATGCTCGATTTCATGATCGAAACCATCTCCGCCTTCGCCCGCAAAGCCTGAGAATTCCCGCAGCCAACGTAGATATTTTCCTCCCCCCTTTGCTTCCTTTGCTTCCTTCTGTTCAAAATTCCCCTTCTGCGTTTCCCCTTCGCGCCCTTTAGTTCAAGCCCTCCGCCACCTCCGCCTAACCCCACTACGTTCTTCTGTTCGATTCCCTTCTGTCTAAATGCCCTCCGTCCCCGAAGCCGATCTCGACCACATCCTCGCCCATACCGGCGACCTCTGGGAAACCGTGCGCGGACAGAACCTCTTCGTCACCGGCGGCACCGGCTTCTTTGGCCGCTGGCTTGTCGAGAGCTTCGCCTTCGCCAACGCGCGCCTCGACCTCGGCGCCCACATGACCATCCTCACCCGCGACCCCGCCGCCTTCGCTGGCAAGGCCCCCGCCCTCGCCCGCAACCCGAGGATATCCCTCGTCGCCGGCGACATCCGCACCTTGAGGTATCAAGGCGTCATCCGCCACATCCCCTCCACCCACTCCGGCCGGTTCCACCACGTCATCCACGCCGCCACCGACTCCGTTGGCCAGACCGATCCCATCGTCACCTTCAACACCATCGTCAACGGCACCCGCGCCGCCCTCGACTTCGCCGTCGCCACCGGCGCCACCCGCTTCCTCTTCACCAGCAGCGGCGCCGTCTACGGTCCCCAGCCCTCCGACCTCACCCACATCCCCGAGACCTACCCCGGCGCCCCCGATTGCTCCCAAGCCGCCTCCGCCTACGGAGAAGGCAAGCGCGCCGCCGAGCTCCTCTGCGCCTGCTATCACGCCCGTCATCCCTCCCTCCAGCCCGTCATCGCCCGCTGCTTCGCCTTCGTCGGCCCCTTCCTCCCCCTCGACGCCCACTTCGCCATCGGCAACTTCATCCGCGACGCCCTCCGCGGCGGCCCCATCCAAATCGCCGGCGACGGATCTCCCTATCGATCGTACCTTTATGCAGCCGATCTGGCCGTGTGGCTCTGGCATTTGCTGTTTCGGGGAGAACCAGGCATTGCCTACAATGTTGGGTCGGATGCGGACCTGGATATCGAGGCGCTGGCGAAGTTGGTCGCGAATCATTCGCAACCGCCCCGCGAGGTAATAATCGCCGGCGTTCGCACTCCCGGGGAGGCGCCTGCGCGTTATGTTCCCGATGTAACCCGAATTACTCAGAGACTTGGGCTTCCCAAGGGAATTGGCCTGGATGAGGCCATTTCTCGAACCTTGTCATTTCATCAAAGCTTGGCCGATTAGTACCTCGATCGCGCATCTGTTCTCCATCCAGCTTCCTCCAATGTCCTTTACCGATACCGTTCATAACCTCTCCGAAAGCGGCGCCTCATCCCAACGGCGCTTTGCCTATCTAAAGGATGGGAATAAAATTGCGCTTTACGGAGCGGGAGGTGCCGGACGAAATTTATTCTCCGCACTTTCCGAGGCGGGCTATCCGGCGGCATTCTTTCTGGACCGCAATGCCCAGCCGGGTCAAACTACCCAAGGTCACCCTGTAATTCGTCCCGACGACCCCAGCATTGCCACAGAGCGCGGCAAAACGCATGTAATTGTATCCATTTTCAATCATTTTATCGATGTCGCCCCAATCCTGGAAGAACTAAGGGCGAATGGCTGGCGCTCAGTTACATCCATGGTGAATATCTTTCATGCGCTTCCAGAGTTACCCCAACTATACTGGCTTATCCCGACCCAATTCTACGCGGACAAGGCAAGCCAGATCCTCGCGACATGGGATATTTGGGCCGATGAGAAAAGCCGCCGGTTATTCGAGGCATTTATCGAGTTGCGGCAGACCGGAGATTACCGGGTTATGCCGAATCCCGAGCCGCATCAGTATTTCCCCACGGATATACCGCAATGGCGGACTCCGTTGCGATTAATCGACGGCGGCGCCTTCGATGGGGACACCTTGAGAACGGTGGAAGAATTGAAGATACCGGCCGAGGCTGTGGCGGCCTTCGAGCCTGACCATAAAAATTACGACATCCTCGTGCGTCAGCGTCATTCACACTACTTCAGCAAAATTGATGTTACTCTATGGCCGTGCGGAGTGTACGGGCGCACCACCCAGTTGAGATTCTCCAGCGGACTGGGCGCGGCCAGTTGCATCAGCACCGGCGGGGAACAGGTGATCCAGTGCGTGGCCATTGACGATGCCCTGAGCGGCTTCAGTCCTAATCTCGTGAAGATGGATATCGAGGGCGCGGAATACGATGCATTGAATGGCGCGGCAAAAACCATCGAGGAATGCCGCCCGGGCATCGCGGTCTGTGTCTATCACCATCCGGAGGATATCTGGAGAATACCGGCATTATTAAAAGGCTGGGATCTTGGTTATCGGTTTTACCTTCGCAGTCATGCATATAGCGCGTTCGATACCGTGCTTTATGCAATGATTTAGCCGCATCCCGATATTTCCGACCAATGCCCATGACACCAAATATTGCCTCTCGCGGGAGAAAAATCCCATCGACATGAAACTTTCCGACTACGTCATCCAATTCGTCATCGACCTCGGCACAGAGTATGTCTTCTTCCTCCCGGGCGGTGGGGCGATGCACCTCAATGACTCACTTGGCAAGCGAGCCGGAGAACTCAAATCCATCTGCACGCTGCACGAGCAGGCCGCCGCCATCGCCGCGGAGAACTACGCGAAGGCCACAGGCCGCATTGGCGTCGGCCTCTTCACGTCCGGCCCCGGCAGCACCAACGCGGTCACTGGAGTAGCCGGCGCATGGCTCGATTCGACGCCGTGCCTTTTCCTTTCGGGCCAGGTAAAGCGCTCCGATCTAAAAGGCAGCACCGGCGTTCGTCAGATGGGTGTCCAGGAAGTGGATATCCCTTCGATCGTCGCTCCCATCACGAAATACGCCGCCACGGTCATCGATCCCACCAGGATTCGCTATCAACTGGAGCGGGCCGTTCATCTCGCCACTACGGGGCGGCCCGGCCCCGTGTGGATCGAAATCCCACTCGACGTCCAGGCTTCGGAGATCGATCCGGCCAGCCTCGAAGGCTTCACTCCAGAGAAAACCGCCGGCCCCTCGGAAGACCTCAATCCGCTCGTCGCCCAGGCCATCCAATTGCTCCTCCGGGCGCAACGGCCCATCATTCTCGCAGGAAATGGGATTCGCCTTTCCCGTTCTCTTGACGACTTCCGCGCGCTCGTCGACCGCTTGCGCGTTCCCGTCATCGCCACCTGGCTCGGCGCCGATTATCTCCCCTTCGATCATCCCCATTACCTCGGTCGTCCCGGCGTAGTCGCTCCGCGCGGTGTCAACTTCGCCCTGCAAAACAGCGACTTCCTGCTGGTTCTCGGCGCTCGCGTGGATTGCACGATCACCGGCTACGCTCCGGAGAAACTCGCCCGCGCCGCCACCAAGGTGATCGTCGATATCGACCCCACGGAGCTGCGGAAGTTCGACAAGTACTTCGACCTTCGCATTCTCGCCGACGTAGGTGATTTCATCCGCGAGTTTGCCCGGCAGGTGCAAGCCCTGACCCTCCCCGATATCACCCCATGGCACAAGCGGTGCGATGACTGGAAGTCCCGCTATCCGGTCGTTCTCCCGGAGCACCGTAATCCCGACCAATTGGTGAGCACCTACCTTCTCGCCGATGTGATTTCGGATTTGATGGAACCGGGCGATTTCATCGTCCCCGGGAGTTCTGGCGCGGGCATCGAAATCTTCCAGCACGCCATCCGCCTGAAAAAAGATCAGCGCCTCTTCCAGACCTCGGCCCTGGGCTCGATGGGGTATGGCCTCCCGGCGGCCATCGGAGCCTGCTTCGGATCGGGCCGGCGTAGCACGATTTGCGTCGAGGGCGATGGCAGTCTCCAACTCAACGTCCAGGAGTTCGCGACCGTTGCCCGGGAGCAGTTGCCGATCAAGCTCTTCGTGTTGAACAACCGCGGCTTCTCCTCTATCCGCACTTCCCAAACTCGTTGGTTCGGGCGTCTCGTCGCCGCGGATGACACCAGCGGCCTCTTCTTGCCTCCGATTACAAAAGTGGCCGAAGCCTACGGCCTGGCCACCGCCAGGATCGAGAACCAGCGCAACTTGAAAGCCGAGGTCGCCGCCGTCCTGGCCACCGACGGACCTGTCGTGTGCGAGGTCATCTGCATCCCCGACGAAGGGCGGGTGCCCAGCCTGGGCGCGGTTCAACGGCCCGATGGTTCGATGGTCTCTAAGCCCCTAGAGGATCTGTCCCCGCTTTTGGACCGCGATGAGTTCCGGGCGAATATGCTTATCCCAACAATCGACGAATAATGGGCGCACCGGTGCGGAGCATTCTCATGGTGGGGCTCGGGTCGATCGGCCAGAGGCATCTTCGCAATTTACGCGCCATTCTCGGCCTGGAGCTGCCCATTGCAGCATACCGCGTATTGCGCGCCGCTCCGGTGCTGACCGACCGGCTCCAGGTGGAGGCCGATGCCAGTCTTGAGCAAATGTACAATCTCACGATCAATCGCTCGCTGGATGAAGCCCTGGCCTCCGGTCCCTCGGCCGTTTTCATCTGCAATCCGTCGAGCCTCCACCTCCCGGTCGCACTCGCGGCCGCGAAGGCCGGATGCCATCTCTTCATCGAAAAACCGCTCTCGCACGCGCTCGATGGCATCAGCGACCTGATCGAAACTGTGGAAAAGAAGGGCCTAGTCGCGATGGTTGGCTGCCAGATGCGTTTTCATCCCTGCCTCCAGCGGATCAAGCGAGCCCTGGACTCCGGTCAAATTGGCCAGGTACTCGCGGTAGATGCCGAGGTCGGCTCTTACATGCCCGGCTGGCACCCGTACGAGGACTATCGGACCTCTTATGCTTCGCGTGCGGACCTTGGAGGGGGCGTAGTGCTCACCCAAATCCATGACATCGATTATCTCGGGTGGCTCTTCGGCACTCCGTCCCGGGTCTTCAGCCTTGGCGGCCATTTGAGCAATCTCGAACTCGATGTCGAGGATGTCGCCGTATCTCTTCTCGATTGCAGGGTCAATGGCCGCTTGGTCCCGGTGCAACTCCGCCAGGATTTCTTCCAGCGCCCGGCCTCGCGGCAAATCGGAATTATTGGTGAGAAGGGCAAATTGATCGCGGACATCGAGAAGCTTACCGTGACGATTTTTGACGAATCGGGAACCGTATCGTCCCATGATCATTTTTCCAGTTTTGAACGCAACCAGCTCTTTCTCGATGAGGTGAAGCATTTCCTCCATTGCGTGGAGCGGCACGAGGCGCCCTGCATACCGCTGGCGGACGGCGCTTCCAGCCTGGCGGTCGCGCTTGCGATAAAGCAATCCCTGGCGACCGGGCGGGTTGTGGATATCGAGTGAGGATCATTCGATCCTGGATTTGCCATCGCGCTCTGTTCCCCCAATGGTACAACTTAACGCCCGGCCCTTGCTTCACTCACAGCCCGGAGCTACAGATTTTATCTTATGAATACTTTGGACCGTTTCCGTCTGGATGGCCGCGTGGCCATCATCACCGGGGGGTGCGGGCTGCTCGGCCGGCAGCACGCGGCGACCATTGCGTCCGGAGGGGGCGTTCCCATCCTTTTAGACATCGAGCGGGCGAATCCCACGGCCGTCGCGGCAAAGCTATCCTCCGATTTGAAGTCCGCCTGTTATGGCCGCGTGGCGGATATCACCCAGTTACCCGCGCTGATTCAGCTCAAGGACGAGCTCCTGGCCGAGCATGGGCGGATCGATATCCTGATCAACAACGCCGCAAACAATCCCAAGGTCGAGGGCGCGGATTCCCGAAACTTCAGCCGTCTCGAGAACTTCCCGCTGGAAATGTGGGAAGCGGATATCGCCGTGGGCCTGACCGGCTCCTTCCTGTGCAGCCGCGTCTTTGGTACCGAAATGGCAGCGCGTGGACGAGGGGTAATCGTAAATGTTGCGTCCGACCTGGGCCTGATCGCGCCCGACCAGCGGCTTTACCGCAAGGCCGGGCTGGCTCCAGACGCGCAGCCGGTCAAACCTGTGACCTATTCGGTTGTAAAAAGCGGGCTTCTGGGTCTTACCCGCTACCTTGCCACGTACTGGGCGCAGGCGGGAGTCCGTGTAAACACGCTGTGCCCGGCAAGTGTCTCCAATGATCAACCTGAGGAATTCGTGACGCGTGTTTCAAACCTGATCCCGATGGGGCGGATGTCTTACCCGGATGAGTTTCAGGGGGCGCTGCTGTTCCTTTGTTCAGACGCATCCTCCTATGTCACCGGAACGACGCTGGTCGTCGATGGAGGGCGCACCTGCTGGTGACCCCCCGAGCTTAATAACTCCCACGGCGCCGCCATGAGCTACCTGTCCGTCGCGGGAACGCGTTTATGATTATTGATCGTCACTTTTCCAATTACATCGTCTTCTGCGAGGACAGCATCATCGAGGCGCTCAAGAAGATCAGTAAGAACCAGGGACGAATCGTCTTTTCCGTCACCGAGAAAGGAGTGCTCAACGGAGTGCTGACCAATGGCGATTTCCGGCGGTGGCTGGCGAATCATCCCGACTTCGACGTTACCCAACCGATTTCCCGGATCAGCAACCCGAACTTCACGTGGGCCTACGTCGATGACGATCCCGAACGCATCATCGAGGTCATGGGCCAGCACACCTGCCTGCCTCTGGTGGATCGGACGCGACACCTCGTCGCCTTCGCGAGAAATGTCCTCCCCTCGGACGAAATCCGGATCGGCGGCCACCGCATCGGGGACGGTGCGCCTGTGTTTACGATTGCCGAGATCGGCCTGAACCACAACGGCAGCGTTGACCTCGCAAAACGGCTGGTTGAGATGGCCGCGCAGGCGGGAGCGGACAGCGCCAAGTTCCAGATGCGCGATATGTCGGCCCTCTACCGCACGGGTCAGGCCCTCGGCGCGACCGCGGAGGATTTGGGCGCCCAATACACTTTGTCACTGCTTGATCGCTTCCAGTTGACGCCCGAGCAGATGTTCGAGGTTTTCGATCATTGCGAGAAATGCGGAATCATTCCCCTTTGCACCCCGTGGGATGTCCAGAGCCTCGATCGCCTCGAACGCTACGGCATGAAAGGTTACAAGGTCGCCTCCGCCGATTTGACGAATCACGACCTCCTCGCCGCCATCGCGGAAACCCACAAGCCCGTCCTTTGCTCCACCGGCATGAGCACGGAGGATGAGATCGTGGAAGCCGTCGAGGTCCTCAAGGCCCACAGCGGCGCCTACGTCCTCCTTCATTGCAACTCCACCTATCCCGCCCCCTTTAAGGACGTAAACCTGCAGTACCTCCGGCGCTTGAAAGAAATCGGCGGGAGCCCCGTCGGCTACTCCGGACACGAGCGCGGTTTCAGCGTCGTCCTCGCAGCCGTCGCCATGGGCGCGCAAGTCATCGAGAAGCACTTCACCGCCGACAAGGAAATGGAAGGCAACGATCATAAGGTCAGCCTCCTGCCCAGTGAGTTTGCTGCAATGGTCCAGGGCATCCGTCAGATCGAGGCCGCCCGCGGCTCCTCGGGTTCCCGCATCCTCACCCAGGGCGAGATGATCAACCGCAACAACCTCGCCAAGAGCCTCGTCATCAACCGCGACCTCGCCGAGGGCGAAATCATCACGGAGTCCGTAATCGAGGTCAAGAGCCCCGGACGCGGCCTCCAGCCCAATCGCCGCGCCGAATTGATCGGACGCCACGCCATCCGCGCCTTTCACGCGGGCGACTTCTTCTTTCCGAGCGACCTGGACGAGCAAACCGTAAGCGCCCGTCAATACACCTTCCGCCGCCCATGGGGCATCGCCGTCCGCTACCACGACTTCCGCCAGTTGATCGACAAGTCCAACTACGACCTCCTCGAATTCCATCTCAGCTTCAAGGACATGGATGAGGATATCGGTCAATTCTTCGATCATCCCGTCGATCTCGACCTCGTCGTCCACAGCCCGGAACTCTTTGCCGGCGATCATTTGATGAATCTCTGCTCGAAGGACGAAGCCTACCGCCAGCGCTCCGTCGACGAGCTGCAGCGCGTCGTCAATATCACCCGCCGGCTCAAGACCTACTTCGAGAAGGCCACCCGCCCCCCTATCATCATCAACGCCGGCGGCTTCTCAAGCGAGGGGCCGCTTCCCCTCGCCGAGCGCCACCAGATGTACGACCTGGTCGCCGCCAGCCTTGCCCAGGTCGATCAGGACGGCGTCGAGATCATCCCTCAGACCATGCCTCCCTTCCCATGGCTCTTCGGCGGCCAGCAATTCCATAATCTCTTCATGGATGCCAATGATACCGCCGAGTTTTGCACCGCCCACGGCTATCGCCTTTGCTTCGATGTCTGCCACACCGGCCTCGCCTGCGCCAATGCGAACCGCTCCTTGTCCGATGTCGCCGAGCGCCTCGCACCTCACACCCGGCACCTCCATATCGCCGACGCCTCCGGCATCGATGGCGAGGGATTGCAGATCGGCGAGGGCGATATCGATTTCCATCAACTCGGCCCCATCCTCGACCGCCTTTGCCCCGCCGCCTCTTTCATCCCCGAGATCTGGCAGGGGCATAAGAACGAAGGCGAAGGCTTCTGGATCGCTTTAAATAAACTCGAAGGCCCTCTGTGACAAATGTCGCCCAGGTCGATTAAGTCCAACCTGTGTTCCATTTATCCCCGCTGGCCGTCTCCACCAGCACATGCTGCACCCCCTTCCTTCTTCCACTCGCCACGGCTGCAAAACCGCTGGCCATACCCTCTGCACTCGTGTAAAGCCGGGCGCACGATGAGCCGAAATCCTCGCCGATTGTCATGAACTCTGATTTGGTTCGAAACCCTGTGCACACCCCCGGTGCCATGGACAGGAGCTTTCATGTCTAAAAATCGGACCTCGCAAACACCGCCCCACCCATCGATCTCCAGTTCGCTGGTCGCACGGTGGCTGCCGCCGGCGCTCATCATCGCCCTATTCTTACCGGCCATCTTTCTGCTGCCGTATCATGTGCCGATGATCGGGCCGAGTGGTTCGCAGTCGTGGGAGTTCGGGTTTAATAACACCACCGCGCAGGAATTCATCGCGCTGCTGCTGCTCACGCTTTTCGGATGGCGCCTTTTCTCTTTGCGCTCCGATTTCCGGCAGGCGCCCGTGGCGCGGGTGATCATGAAGGAAGGTGGATCGGAGTCAATGCGCTCGCTCTGGCTGGCGATGGGAGCATTTCAAATCTTCAATTCCGCAATTCTCATCATTTGGTACAACATCCTTCCGTACACTCATTACGGCGAGATTACCTATTTTATACAGCGTCTGGAGATCATGGTCGCCACCGGCCGGTTGCCATACCGTGATTTCGAATTCAGTTATGGCGCCGAAATGCTGGTGGTACCGATGTTCGTTTACCACCTGTTTCGCGCTCATCTCTCCGTCGAGACGGCTTACTTTTTCGTGTTGCTCCTGCATTTCGCGTTTGGCTACGCGCTGCTTGCCTACATTGTCAGCCGGCTCAATATTCAACGCGGGAGAGTGCTTCTCTTTGTACTGATTGCGATTCCGTTGGTGAATCTGACCATGGGGATGCAATGGAATCCCCTGCGATTCATGATAGCTCCGGCGTCGATGTTCGCCATTCATCACGCTTATCTTTCCACCGCGGATTCCCCGCTCCGCCGTTGGATTCTCCTCGTTTTTGCGGCGCTCCTCGTTCCTCTCATTAATTTCCTGGTCTCTCCGGAGTTGGGCTTGGCGTTGATGCTGGCCCTGTTCGTCTATTTTGGCTGGTTTATCCTCGGGCCGGAACGCCGGTTCGCCCTTTTGACCCTCCCGGTGCTGGCGGGTGTCGCCCTCGCGTTCCTTGTTTTTCCGAGGGCATACTTCAACTCGATGCTCAACTTTGGGAAAGGCGGGCTGAGCTTGCCCATGTTTCCGACCATCCACATTCTCGCCTTTTTGGCCTCGGCGATTTGGGTTTTTCCCCAGCTCGGGGTCATCGCCATCCGCGATAAGACCTCCGCGGCTCCTTTCAGTGCCGGCCTCGCGATCCTTATGGGGCTTTTCATTCTCCCAGCGATGGGACGGTGCGACCCTGGGCACATCTACAGCAACAGCCTCTGCCTCCTCCTTATAGCCCTGGCCGCCGTCACCTGGCTCGCGCCCAAGTGGAGGTACTCGCTGCTTGGGGCTTTTACGCTCGTGTTCGTGGCACTCTTCATGGTTTCCCTTTGGGATAACTATAAGGACCCGATCCAGGGCGCTCTTCAGGCCAGGAGCCAACTTTCCCATATCGACTACAAGCCGGACAATTACGCGGGTCTCGCCTCGGGGGAGGCTGTTCCCAGGGTCCATTACAGCAAGCTTCTGCCCATGTCCGATTGGCTTAAGCAGCTTCCCAACGTGAAAATAGGCATCCCTTTGGCGGTGGATGAAGCAACGGAGCGCTATTTGCTGCTCACCGGGCGCGTGGTTCCACAATATCACATTGAGCCCTATTCCGGCATCTACGGTTCCGAGGATCTGGAGCGGAAATACAACGACATGCGATCCATGGAGTATATCCTCGTTCCGCGGTCGTATGTTGGCTACCTGCAACCGGCGAATTTGCAGGCGCGGATGCGCATGCAAGGAGAGGCGGACTGCAGATTTTTGTCAGGGCTCCTCCTTTTTCCGGTGAATTTGACGGCGATTCACCCATTGTTTGACTCGAACTCCGAAATCATGCATCGGATCGCCCTGGACTATGAGGTGGTCAATGCATTTCCCGACACACAACATCCCGAAATGTTGTTGCTCAAACGCAAGGCCCATTAGACTGGCCAACCCGATGAAACATCAGCCCCGCACCTGCCCGGTTTGCCTGAGCGGCGACCGGCAACTCCTTTTTCGCCAGCAGTTCTCCGCCTTGTCAGACGGAAGTCTCATGGAGGGCTATGACTTAGCCCTGTGCAAAGCATGCGGCGCGGCTTACGCCGATGACATACCGGAGCAGCGGATTTTTGACACCTATTACGCCGAAATGTCGAAGTACGAATACAGCCAGCGCGAGGGTCTCCCCAGCCAGTCCGACCAGGATCGCTTCCGCGAGGTCGTCGGCATCGCCGAGGCCTATATCCCAAAGAGCGCGTCCATCGCGGATGTGGGATGCGCCACGGGCGGTCTGCTGGCAGAGTTCAAGCGGCAGGGCTTCGAGAATCTCATCGGCTTTGATCCCTCTCCGGCGTGCGCGGATGCGGCTCGGCGGTTGTACGGGCTCAAAGTGATTTCTGCTTCGATTTACGAACTCCGCAAAACCGAAGACCGCTTCGATGCCATCATCCTCACTGGCGTCCTCGAGCATTTGCGTGATGTGGACGAATCCCTCACCGCCCTCACCGGTCTGCTCAATCCCGGCGGCATACTTTACATCGAAGTGCCCGACGCGACCCGGTACTACGAATGGTACAGTGCCCCGTACCAGTTCTTCAGCATGGAGCACGTCAATTTCTTTTCCCCGGGCTCCCTTTCCAATCTTCTCTCCCGCCACGGCTTCGATTGCGTACACACGCAGCGCGTGAAACGCTTCCTTGCGCCGCGTGCCGTCGAACCGGCCGTCGCAGGCGTGTTCGTCCGGCGCAAGAACGCCGCGGCCCAAGCGCCTGTCTTCGATCCCGAAACGGAAACAACCCTCCTCCGCTATATCGAAGAATCCGCTGCCATCGAGAAACGGATTCATGCGCGAATCGCGGAATTGGCGTGCTCGAAGGAACCGCTCGCCGTCTGGGGAGCGGGGACTCACACCCTGCGTCTGCTGGAAACCAGCCCGCTGCCGGAGGCCAATCTCGTCGCATTTATTGATTCGAATGTCCGCTATCAGGGTAAGACCCTGCACGGAGTCCCGATCATCGGCCCCGCCCAGTTTTTAGATCGCGCGGCAACCATTCTCATCTCATCCCATACTGCGGAGGGTGAAATCGCCGATGCAATCACGCAGCGCTTGCATTGGTCCAATCCCATCGTTTGCCTCTACGGGGATACCCCGGTTGAAGCGGCCCCCTAGACGCGCGGCGTTCCTTATGCCAATTGCCCGCTTATTATCCTCAGACAACCGCTGCACGGCATGAAACGCAAACTCATCAGCATCGTCACAGGTTGCTATAACGAGCAGGACAACGTCGAGGAACTTCACCGCCAGATCGTCGCGGTGATGGAACAGCTCCCCCAATATGACTGGGATCAAATCTACATCGACAATGCTTCCCATGACGGCACCCAGGAGATTCTGCGCCGGTTGGCCGCCGCCGATCCAAGGGTCAAAGTGATCCTTAACAACCGAAACTTTGGCCATATCCGCTCTCCCTATTATGCCCTCCTCCAGGCGCGGGGGGACGCGGTCATTGCCATGGCATCGGACCTTCAGGACCCGCCATCGCTCATTCCCGAATTCGTCAAAAAATGGGAAGCCGGCTACAAGGTCGTCCTCGGCCAGAAAATCACCAGTAAGGAAACCCCTCTCGTTTTTCTCCTTCGCTCCGCGTATTACCGTCTGGTCAAAAGACTGGCCGACATCGAGCTCATCGAGCACGTCACCGGCTTTGGCCTCTATGACCAGTCCGTGGTCGAACAGTTTCGCAAGGTGGACGACCCCTATCCTTACGCCCGGGGCCTCATCACGGACCTCGGCTACGAAGTCGCCCGCATTCCCTACCATCAGCCCGAGCGCAAGCGCGGCCTCACAAAGAATAACTTCTACACGCTCTACGACCTTGCGATGCTCGGCATCACCAACCATTCCAAGGTCCCTCTGCGCATCGCCACTTTGCTCGGTTTTTCCCTGTCGCTCGTCAGTCTTCTGGTCGCGGTGGCCTACTTCATTTACAAGCTCTTGTTCTGGTACAACTTCCCCATCGGCGAGGCCCCGGTGATCATCGGCCTCTTCCTCTTCTCCTCCGTCCAGCTCTTCTTTACCGGCGTCCTCGGCGAGTACATCGCCGCCATTCATACCCAGGTATTGCACCGCCCCCTGGTCATCGAAAAAGAACGTATTAACTTTTAACAGGATCATGCGGGTTCATGAGGCAAATTGCGTTGCCTCGTCAGAGGCCTCTTCGCATACTCCCCCGCGCCGTGTCAAAAGTGCGTAAATCGAACCCAGCAGCAGTCTCAAGGCCGGCCTCGAAACCGGCAAAGAGGCGTCCGGCCTCCAAGGCCACAGCCTCCAGCCGCGGCCTCGACATCGTCCGGATGACGGTTCTCGCCGTCATCTCCATCGCAATCTGGTGCACAGTCTATGGCCGATTAAGCGGCGAGGCGTGGAGCGTGCCGCTCGAGTATGGTCTGCAACCCGAAGCTTCAGACGTAAAGTTCGCCCTCGCCGAATTCAAGGCCGCCCAGGACGGATGCTTCTGGCCGGTCATTTTCCACAACGTGCCGCAACTGGGCGCGCCGTACGATGGGAACTGGAATGACTTTCCCGTGACGGAGGACTTCCTGGTCTGGGGCACGGGGATGCTTGCAAAAATGATCGGGTTGCCCGCCGCTTCGAATTTTCTCATCATGCTGCTGCAAACACTCGCCGTGATGGCATTCTACTACGCCGCGCGACGGCTGAAATGCGATTGGAAATGGAGCTCTGCCGGGGCGTTGCTTTTTGGACTGGCGCCCTATGGGTTTGCGCATTCTCTCCATCATTTCGTGATCACCGCTTACTGGCATGTGGCGCTCGGGCTGTTGGTCTGCTTCTGGGTCAGCAACGGACGCGGGCTCCGCTTTAAGACCAGGGATTACTGGATCGCGATCGCCGTGGCGGTCCTGACAGGCTGGCAGAATGTCTATTATACGAGCATATTCATCCAGATGGTCGGGATCGGCCTTATCATTCAATGGGTGCGCCATGGATGGCGCGCAGCCCTCGCGCCTCTGAGCATCGGATGCACCGCGTTTGCCGCGTTCATGTTAATGAATCTGCGTGTGATCGGGTATGCCTTGCTGCATGGCCGCAACCCGAGCGCGACAGTGCGAAGCTATGCGCAGTTGGAATATTACGCGCTGAAGCTCGTGGATTGCTTCGTCCCATTCCCGACCCACAGGATCGCAGCCTTTGCGGCCCTGGGGAAGCGCTTCTACGCCTCGACCATTCTGCCGGCGGAGATTCCACCCGCGTGTTACTTCGGGCTGGTGGGCCTGGCGGCGTTCGTCTGGATGGCCGTTTTCACAGTCCGGGCTGCCATTGCCCGAGACCGAAAGAGAATCCCATTGGAAGCAGTGCTGGCACTCTGGGTATTCTTCTACGCGACGGTTGGCGGGATCAATGCAATGGTGGGTTTGCTAAAATTTGAGATGTTCCGGTCCACGACCCGGTATTGCATCGTCATCCTCTGCATTTCCCTCATTTTCGCCATCCGGCGGCTCAGCCTCATCTCGAAGCGCTGGCCCTCCCCCTGGCCGGCACTGGCGCCGCTGGCGGTGGCCGTCCTGGGACTATGGGAATTCCTGCCTCCAATGGCTGGCGAGGATATCCGCATGACGGCAACGGTGGTCAACTCCGACCGCATCTTCGCCCAGTCGATGGAAGCAATTATGCCCAAAGGCATGATCTTCCAACTGCCGGTAATCGATTACCCGGAAAGCCCGATCCCGGGCCTCTCCTCCTACGACCATTTCCGCCCCTATTTATATACTCATGACCTGCGCTACTCTTTTGGCTCGGACAAAGGCCGGCCCCGGGACGCCTGGCAGCGGGTGATCGTAGGCATGACTCCGGCCAGTCAGATCGCCGCCCTGGAGCGGTATGGATTTTCCGCCATTTATATCAACTCCGCCGGATACCAGGACCACGGCGAGAAGCTCCTCAACGACTACAAGGCTGCCGGACGCACCGAAGTAATCCAGAGCCCGCTCAAGGATCTCTACTGCGTCGTCCTCAAGCCCTCGCCCAACCCCGAGCTGCCGCCCCCGGCGCCGCTATTCGCCGATGGCTGGTACACGGAGCAGGACAGCGCCAATGGAGAACGCGATCACCTCGCCAGCGGCAATGCCTATGTGCTGCTCACCAACCCTTCCAGCCAGCCGGTCGAGAAATACGCGCAGTTCTACGTCGCAACGCTCGCACCCAGGACGGTCACCCTCCAGGGAGACGGCGCCTACCAGAGCTGGCACGTCGATCAGCAGCACCCCGCGACGGTGACCGGTCTGCACCTGACGCTGCCGCCGGGAGACAGCCGCATCTATTTTAGCACCGATGCGCCTGGCACCCCACAACAGTTGGGCCTGATCACGTTCGATATCGTGGACTTTGACTTGAGCGATTCGCCCAAGGCGGAGCAATAAACCGCTACTCCAGCTTTAGACGGTTCCCAATCCCGTCGATTGTCACACAGAACCGCGAAAGCACCCCGTTGCCCAGCAGCCCCGCTTCTCCCGGGAATATCTCCTTCCCTCGCATCCTAACCGGTACCTGCTCGATCCGGACCGTCCGCTCCGTCCCCACCACGACCTCCGCCCGCCGCCCGCACCCCGTCGCCGCCGCCAGCGCCACCGACCTCTGCCTCCCGCTCACCCCACCACACGCCCCCTCGCACCACTGAAGCGCATCAGTGCATCCGGTGTCCAATCGCGTCCATCGCGCCCTCCCTCCATCGATTGCCACCGGCACACAGATCACGCCATTCTCAAACCGCAGCCGCATTCCCCCGCCGTCCGCCAGCCTGCCCTCGTAGCTCAGCACCCTCCGCGCGTAATCGATCCGTACTACCTTCCCACGAAAAAAATCAGCGCCGATCAGCCCGTCGATCCCCTTCCCGCACCCTCGCGCCGGCCCCGACAGATCCAGTGCCACCACCTCCTCCGGCAGCCGCATTCCGCCCACCGTCGCGTCAAATCCCGCGCACTCGTACCCCGTCGCCCCTCCGTCCACCCCGAGCACACTCAGGGGCGCCCCCAAGCGCAGGCCCAGCCGCTTCGCCGCCGCCAGGTTCACGCAACTGCTCGCCGCCCCCGTATCCACCACAAAGTGCAGCTTCACTCCACCGCAATCGACATCCGCCCACGTCAGCCCATCGTGCAACGCAATGCCGGCCGCCCCGCCGGCATGACCGCTGGCCGCGGTCAGAGTCGGCGCCATTAGGACGCGCACGATCAAGAGGCGGAGTAATTGCTTCCGAAACACCCCGCGCCCGCTAGCACTTCGCGCGCCACTTCCACCGGGCAAAACCACCGGCAAACCGGCAACAGCCTCGCCATCAGGCACGTAGCCCGCGGAACAAATTCACCCCGTCCCGCATCCCGCCCCGTCACCCTGGCCTTTGATGGTCAGGGTGATCGAAAACCAGCACCGCCGTTACTGGTTCGACTGGGCAAAATGCGAGCTCAGCGGGATAAAAGCCGAGTTCGCCTGCCCGTGCTGATTGGTCCCCGTGACAAACCGCACCTGGCCGTTATCTGCCTGCGGCGGTCCCTGCATCGCCGTCGAGTTCATCAACCCGCCGGAGGCTGTCGAGAGCGCCACGGACGTCGTCTCCTGCGAGTAGGTCTGGTAATACATGATGTGGCTCCCGCCATGGCCATCTTGCGTCACCGCGAGAGCAAGCGAGCCATTATTGTTATCTGATCCCAATGCACTGTGGCCGAGGCAGACCGCGGCCAGCAACGCAAGGATGGGCTTAAGTATTTTCATAGGTAGTTTTGTTTGTAGTAAGAGAAGAGCCCCTCCGCTTTCTTCCCTCTTTCTTTAGCATCGGCCATCCCTGGCCTTCCGGACGGCACAAATCAGAAGAGCCAGCCGCACCGGACGTTTTGCGCCAGCTTGTGTAGAATCTTACAGACCCATCCCATTCGCCTCCCAAGGCGATGTATTATTGTAAGTTACTTATTAAAAACAACATGCAAACCTTGTTTCCGAGTCCGTCCGGAGCTGGCACAGCCCATGCTAATGGCCCGCTCGTGAGGTTCCGTAAAAAGATTCCAGCCGTGCGCCCGAGCCGCGATTGCTCACTCTTTCTCCGCATGACTTTGATCGATATCGGTTGCGGCCCCCCAAGCGGTGTCAGTCCTTCGCTTGAAAGGCGAAGTCGCCTGACCCTTCGCCGAGAAGGGTTGTTCTAAAGACGGAGAAACCCAACTCGCCCCTGGAGCGCGCGGGTATCATGGCCGCGTTAAAATCATGGACGCTCCTTGCAGCGTCAAACTTGAGCTTACACTTGTACCGCATCCCAGCCCCATGAACCAAAAACTCGAAATCCGAATGCTGACATTCAATTGGTCTCCCTGTTCTCCCTAACCGGCTACGGAGAATGGATCAATGATCGCGCCTGCGCCCAATTTTTTCAGCGCTACAGTCCCTTCCTGGTCTCCTGGCCGTGTTTGGCAGGACGCGAATGGACCCGTCATGATCGATATTCCCCCGGGTTGGTTCACGATGGGGGAGAATCCGGAGGACAAATTCGCGAGCCAGATCGAGCGCCCCGCCCACGAGGTTTCCATCTCTCCCGGGCTCGCCTTCTCCATCGCTCCCGTCACGGTCGAGGAGTTCCGCTGCTTCCGCCACAACTACCTCCCTGGTGAGGACCCGCGTCTGCCGGCCGTCCACATCAGTTGGGTCGATGCAGCCGAGTACTGCGCCTGGCTCTCCCTCAAGACCGGCCTTCCCTACCGCCTCCCGAGCGAGGCGGAGTGGGAGTTCTGCTGCCGCGCCGGCTCGCTCGCCTCATTCGCCTTTGGCGAGGACCTGACCCCGCTCCTCGCCAATTATCTCTATGCGGAAAATGGCGCCCGGGTCGGCCATGGCCGCCGCACCCCGGCAGGGACCTATCCCCCCAATGTCTTCGGCCTTCACGACGTCCACGGCAATGTCTGCGAATGGGTCGCCGATGTTTGGCACCCCAGCTACGTGGGCGCTCCCGCGGAAGGCTCGGCATGGAATGGGCCGGGCGAGCTGCGCGTCGTGCGCGGCGGCGCGTGGGACCATCTGCCACGCCTGCTCCGCTGCTCCCACCGCGACTGCCTCCCACGCCATTGCCGCCGCGATAACCTGGGCTTCCGCATCGCCGTCAGCCTTGAGGTCCGCGAATGATCCATCTACTCTTCCCGGGTTACCTCGAACCGACATGCACCTTACCCCGCGTGAACAAGAGAAGCTCCTGGTAGTGGTCGCCGCGGACCTCGCCCGGCGCCGCCAGTCCCGCGGCCTCAAGCTCAATCACCCCGAGTCCGTCGCCATCATCACCTACGAGATCATGGAAGGCGCCCGTGACGGCAAATCCGTCGCCGCCCTCATGAGTTACGGCGCCACCATCCTCAAACGCGACGATGTCATGGAAGGCATCCCGGAGATGATCCTCGACGTCCAGGTCGAGGCCACCTTTCCCGACGGCACCAAGCTGGTCACCGTCCACCATCCCATCCGATGAACGCGCCCCTTCCTCACTTTTAACTTTTAACTTCCAACTTTTAACTTCCCAATGATCCCCGGAGAAATCATCCCCGCCGACGCCCCGCCCATCGAAGCAAACGTCGGCCTCGCCACTGTCACCCTTCGCGTCGCGAACACCGGCGACCGCCCCATCCAGGTCGGCAGCCACTTCCATTTCTTCGAGGTCAACACCGCCCTCCATTTCGATCGTCCCGCCTCCCGCGGTTTCCGCCTCAACATCCCCGCCGGAACCGCCGTCCGTTTCGAGCCCGGCGACACCAGGGAAATCGAACTGGTCGCCCTGGCCGGCGTGCGCCACGTCTTCGGCCTGAACAACAAAATCGACGGCCCGCTATAACCCCTCCGTCAATTAGCAATTCCCCCATGCACCTCTCCCGCCGCCAATACACCGAGATGTACGGTCCCACCGTCGGCGACCAGGTCCGCCTGGCGGACACGGACCTCTTCATCCAGGTGGAGCGCGACCTCATCGCGGAGATGGGCGGTTACGGCAGTGAAGTCACTTTCGGAGGCGGGAAGGTCATCCGCGATGGCATGGGGCAATCGCCCCTGGCCCTGGATGCGGACTGCCTCGACCTCGTCATTACCAATGCACTTATTCTGGATGCTGTCTGCGGGGTGATCAAAGCCGATGTCGGCATCAAGGCCGGGCGTATCGCGGGCATCGGGCACGCCGGCAATCCCTGGCTCCAGAGCGGCGTCTCGATGACCATCGGCGCCGCGACCGAAGTGATCGCGGGCGAGGGCTGCATCCTCACCGCGGGCGGGATCGATACCCACATCCATTTCATCTGCCCGCAGCAGATCGATCACGCGCTGGCCAGCGGCATTACGACGATGCTCGGCGGCGGCACCGGTCCCGCCACCGGCACCAACGCCACCACCTGCACCCCCGGCGTTTGGAATCTCCACCGCATGCTCGAAGCCGCGGACCAGTACCCGATGAACCTCGGGTTCATGGGCAAGGGGAACTGCTCCACCCATGAACCGCTCCGCGAGCAGGTCCTGGCCGGCGCGGTGGCGCTCAAGCTTCATGAGGACTGGGGCACTACGCCCGCCGCCATTTCCACTTGTCTGGATGTCGCCGATGAACTCGATGTCCAGGTCACGATCCACACCGATACGCTCAACGAGTCCGGTTTCGTCGAGGACTCCATCCGCGCCTTCAAAGGGCGCACCATCCACACCTTCCATAGCGAGGGCGCGGGCGGCGGCCATGCCCCGGATATCATCAAGGTCTGCGGCGAGGCCAACGTCCTGCCCTCCTCCACCAATCCCACCCGGCCCTTCACGGTCAATACCATCGACGAGCACCTCGATATGTTGATGGTCTGCCATCATCTCGACTCGAAGATTCCCGAGGATGTCTCCTTCGCCGAGTCCCGCATCCGTCCCGAGACCATCGCTGCCGAAGACCTGCTCCACGATCTGGGCGCATTCTCGATGATGTCCAGCGACTCCCAGGCCATGGGCCGCGTAGGCGAGGTCATTATCCGCACCTGGCAGACCGCGCATAAGATGAAGACGCAGTTCGGTCCGCTGGAGTCCGAGGTCCATTCCGCGGCCGATAACTTCCGCGCGCTGCGTTACATCTCCAAGTACACGATCAATCCTGCCATCACCCACGGCTTGAGTCATGAAGTCGGCTCGATCCAGGTCGGGAAGCTCGCCGACCTGGTCCTCTGGCAGCCTCGGTTTTTCGGTGTAAAACCCGATCTTGTCCTCAAGGGCGGCCTCATCGCCTCGGCCGTCATGGGCGACCCGAACGCTTCCATCCCCACGCCCCAGCCCACTTTCTACCGCAATCAATTTGCCGCTCATGGCCGCGCCAGATACTCTACCTCGGTAACCTTCGTAAGTCAGGCATCTCTCGACTGCATCTCCCATCTCAATCTCCGTAAGCGCCTGGTTCCCGTCCGCAACACCCGCAATATCTCCAAACACGATCTCCTCTGGAACAATTCCCTCCCGAAAATCGAAGTCGACCCCGAGACCTACACCGTAAAAGCCGATGGCCGCGAACTCCGCTGCGAACCCGCCGCCGTCCTCCCCATGGCGCAACGCTACTTCCTCTTCTAGCCCCGCTGCCCCTTCGCGCGTGAACCTCGTATAAACCCTCGGTCAATTAGCAATCACACATTAGCAATCAGCAATTTCTTCCCCCATGGACCTGATCCGCGCCCCTCTCTCCCACCGTGACCAGGGCGTCCTCGAAGTCTTCCTCCCGGTCGACCGTCTCACCTTGGCGAAGCGCCGCTGGCGGGGCGCCGCCGAGGATGGCCGCGAATTCGGCTTTGACCTCGCCGAGCCCCTCAATGACGCCGTCCCCTTTTTTTACAACGACGGCACTACCTATCTCATCGCCCAGCAACCGGAGCCGGTCATCGAGATTTCGCTTTCCTCTCCTTCCGAAAGCGCCCGCCGCGGCTGGCTCATTGGCAATCTCCATTTCTCCCTCGAGATCAGCGGCGACTCCATCCATGTCGCCACGGACTCCGCCCTCCGCCAGATGCTCATCCGCGAGAACATCCCCTTCACCGAAGTCTCCCGCGTCTTCCATCCCTTCGGTCATGGCCATGTCCATTGACTGGCTTACATTCGTCCTCCAGACCAGCGATCCGCTTTTCCCCACCGGCGCCTACGCCCATTCGTTCGGCCTGGAGGAGTACGTTCGCCTCTCCGGCGCCTGCGATGAAGCCTCTCTCTACGCCTTCCTCACTTTGCAAATCCTCCCTGCATTGACTTATCAGGAGCTTCCCTATCTTCGTTTTGCCCACACTTACTCCGCCGCCAATGACCTACCCGCATTGATTACCCTCGACCACGAAGTAAACGCCTGGAAAATCCCTTCCGAGCTGCGTTCCGCGAGTCTGCGTCTCGGCTCCCGCCGGCTTGATATCCTTCTCAAGACCGCGCCCACCTCCTTTCTTTCCGCTCTGGCACTGCGCATAACCAGCGGAGAGTTGCCCGGCCATCATCTTACAATCTCCGGCGCCCAATACGCCGGCATCCCGTGCGAAGCCGCGCTCATCACTTACTTCTATCAGACCCTCTCCAGTTACTGCGTAGCGGCCCTCAAGCTCATCCGCATTGGCCAGGAAGCCTGCCAGCGCGTCCTGGCCTCCTGCCTCCAGCGAGCGCCCGACATCCTCCGCGATTCCATGGCCGTGGAGCGCCCCCAGGCCGGCTGCTTCAACCCTCTCCTGGAAATTGCAGCCATGCGGCACGCCACCGCCGGCGAAAGGCTCTTTATTTCATGAGCCCTTTGCGTCTCGGCATCGGCGGGCCTGTCGGTTCCGGCAAGACGATGCTCGTTCTCCGTCTCTGCCAATGGCTCCGCGACTCTCTGTCGATGGCTGTCGTTACCAATGACATTTATACCCGCGAGGACGCGGAGTTCCTCGTCCGCAACGACGCCCTTCCCGCCGACCGCGTCATCGGCGTCGAGACCGGCGGCTGCCCGCACACCGCCATCCGCGATGACACGAGCATGAACCTCGCCGCCGTCGCGTCCCTTGAGCAACTCCATCCCGATCTTCAACTGATCCTTATAGAAAGCGGCGGTGATAACTTATCCGCCACTTTCTCGCCCGAGCTGGTCAACTCGTTCATCTATGTCATCGACGTCGCCCAGGGAGACAAGATTCCCCGCAAAGGCGGCCCCGCCATCCGCCATAGCGATCTTCTTCTCATTAATAAGATCGAACTTGCCCCCTATGTGGGCGCCGACCTCGCCGTCATGGACCGCGACTCCCGCCTCATGCGCGGCCAGCGCCCCTTTCTCTTCGCCGATCTAAAGTCCGGCATTGGCCGTGACGCCATCCTCGCATGGCTTCGTCGCGATCTCCTGTTCGTGTGAAGGGCGCCCTCCATCTCGTCTGCGCCCCGGACTCCGCCGGCCGCTCCGCGCTCGTCTCCCAATACGTCAGCGCCCCCATGCATATCAGCAAACCATGGTGGGAAGAGGGCCTCCTCGTCGTCAACGCCATCAACTCCACCGCCGGCCTTTTCTCCGGGGACGTGATCGACACCGCCATCGAAGTTCAATCCGGCGCCCAAATGCTCGTCACCAGCGCCAGCGCCAGCCGCGCCCACCGCATGCCCTCCGGCATGGCCGCCGTCCGCCAATCCATCCATGTCGCCGCCGGCGGCTGGCTCGAACTCTGGCCCTCCCTTTTCATCCCCCACGCCGGCAGCCATTACCTTCAGGAAACCTCCATCCGTCTCGATCCCTCCGCCCGCTTCCTATCCTTCGAGACCTTTGCCCCTGGCCGGGTCGCCTCCGGCGAAGCCTGGCAATTCACCCGCTTCGAGAACCGCTTTCAACTCAGTTACGACACCCGTCCGGTCGCATGGGAGACTTACTCACTGACTCCCGATTGCCCTTCGGTCCTCGCCCTCCGCAACCAATTCCCCACCGCCTGCTTCGCCACCTGCTACGCCGCCGGCGCCCTTTTCCCCGATGATCTCCTCGCCGCCATCTCCTCGCTTCATCATCCCGGCTGCTGGATCGGCTGCACTCGCCTGGATGCCCCCGCCATCGCCATCCGCGCCGTCGCTGCGGATAACATCCACTTATCCCGCGCATTGACTAACATTCGCGCCCAGCTCCACCGCGCCTTCGCCCGCCCCGTCCCCGCCTTGCGCCGCTCTTGAAGTCAAGGTTAAGTAGCCATTTCGCGCCAGCGTTGTAGCCATGGGCCGTTGGCCCATGCGGGGGTGCGCTCCATGGTCCGTTCATGCGTCAGTGTGTTTTCTCATTCACTTCTGACTCAGGTAACTGGCGGAACTCATTCCTGAACCTGAAGGGTTCAAAGATTCATAGCCGGGGGTTGAGCGAAGCGATACCCCCGGACTCGCGACCAAAAAACCGCGCATCCCGGAGAGATGCCAGAGCCGCGGCTTATTGCATGAGACATCTCCCTACCCGCGCGCCAGTCTGCGCGAAGCGAAGTAAGACCCCACCACCAGCACCGCCGCCAATCCCTGCGCCGCAATCGTCTCCACCGTCGGAAACACCGAGAACCAAACCCCCGCCCAATCCGGGATCACCGGTTGAAGCCGGGCAATATTGGTCGTCGGCAACCAATGCGCCAGTTGCATCTCCTGCGCCTGCTCTCCAACCATCACCAGCAACACCACCCCAAGCAGGACCCCTGTAAAAATCAGCATCTTCCGGTACGGCAGCCGCCGCTGCCCCACGAACGTCAGCCCCGCCACCACCGCCGATAGAGCCATCCCCACCGCCGCCCCCGTCAACACCGTCCAGCCTCCCATCTTCAAGTAATACCCTTGCAGGAAGAGCACCACCTCGAATCCCTCCCGGTACAGCGACGCAAATCCCAGCAACCCCAGCCCCCACCACAGTTTGCTCGTTGCCCTGGATGCTCCTGCTTGCTCCTCCATCTCGTTCAGCAGCGCCTTCTTCTTCCGGTTGTGCAGCGAGATCCAGCCGCCCCAGTAAATCTTGTGGAAAAACCAATTCATCACCACCAGCAGCACCACCACCGCCAGCAACCCGCTCGCAGCCTGCAAATTCAGCGCCGAGACGCTGTCGCCGAGGTCATGCAGGATGCCGATTGCGACAAACCACGTCACGATCGTCGCCACGAAGGCCACCGCCGCTCCCGCCACCACCGGCCTCCGGTGCCCCAGCTTTTCTCCGGTCATGCTCGCCGTGATCGCCGCAAGCACCAGGATGCACTCCAGCCCTTCGCGGAATACCAGCACCCCTACGTCCATGATCGCTCCCAGCCTGCTCGTATTCTCCCGGGTCGGGTCCGGCGAACCCGACGCCGTTATCCCCTGCCACACCAGCACTCCAGCCACCAGCGCCGCCGCCGCAATAAGAAGAATTCTCAGCCCCCGTTTTAATGGCTTCGTATCGACTGGGATTTCTCCGGCGGGGAATTTTGCGACGTTGGCCTGGGGGATCATGACTTTTGTTGAGAATTAGTCTCAAATAGCCGCCCGTCAACCGTTTTTCGTCTTTCTTGACACCGCCCTCCAAATCCCCCCATCAATGCCCATGGACTTTCCAAGGCGCTTCGTAGCGGCGGTTTGCTTTCTGGGTTTCAACATTGCCGCCCACGCAAATCTCTTCCATGTCGACATCTCCACCCGCACCTACACCCTCAACAGCGTTGTCCGCGGCCATTTCACCCTGGGCCGGGGGATCCCCGCAAAGGCAACCCCATAGATTGCTGCTCCGAATTGCTGGTTGGCACGGCTAATAGCCCTCTCCCCAATTAGCAATTTTACATTAGCAATTATCAATTCCCCCAGTGTCCCTAGCCGTCGTCATCCCCCTCTTCAATCACGAGCGATACATCGGCGATGCGCTCGTCAGCCTTCTTTCTCAAACCCGCCCGCCAGATCGCATCATCGTCATTGACGACGGCTCCTCCGATCACTCCCTCGACGCCGCCCGCTCGGTGGCCGATTCCCGGATCACGGTTCTTTCCCAGGAAAACGCCGGGGCGCACAACACACTCAACCGCCTCATCGCCCTCGCCGCCGATGCTGATTTCATCGGCATCCTCAACTCGGACGATCTCTACGAGCCAGCCCGCATCGAGTCCTGCCTCCGCTGCCTCGAACGCCACCCGTCCGCCGCCGTGGTCTCCACCCGCCTCAGGCTTATCGACGGCAACGGCGCGCTTCTTCCCGATGCCGATCCGCGTGCCCGCTGGCTCCTTTCCGTCTGGCAGGCCCGCCCCGACTCCCTCTCCGCCTGGCTCGGCATCGCAAATTTCACCAAGACCACCAGCAACCTCTTCGGCCGCGCCGACTACTTCCGCGCCCACCCCTTCCGCCCTTATCGGTACATTCACGATTACCACTTTGCCATCGCCGCCGCATTGGAAGATCGCCTCGTCCTCCTCGATGAGGAACTCCTCCGCTACCGCGTCCACGGCGCAAATACCATCAAGTCCGGCCCCGCCGAAAACCTCCCTCGCGAAGTCATCCGGATGAACGTCGATCTCCTCCGCGCCTTCGCCCCCGCCCTGGCCGGGTCCCCCGAAGTCCGCGCCCGTCTCGCCGATTACTTCCGCTCCCTCTCCCGCAATTACGCCGATTTCCGCCTGGAACCCTTCCTTTGCCTCGCGGCCCGCCAATTCTCCGCGCTCTCCGACGCCGAAACAGAAAGCCTTTGCGAAAGCCTCGACCCCGCCCGATTCCCCGAGCTCCTCGCCGGCAAAAGCCGCGCCCTTCGCGAAGCCCTCGCCCAGGCCGCCTGCGAACGTACCCTCGCCTCTCTGCTCTCCTCCCGCTGGCTCGCCTTGGGCCGTCTCTTCGGCCTCTCCCCGCTCCTCCTCACCGACGCACCCACCGCCGAAGCCCGCCTCGCCGCGTTGCGCAAAGCCTGCGCCGCCTCCCCCTGGTATCGCCTCGGCCAAAAGCTAGGCCTCATCTACCCCACCCCCGAAGACTGACCTCCTTCAATTTAAGTAAAACCATGGCCATTAAGCATAGCCCGCGCGCCAGCGTGTACCTGAACTTAAACTTGAACATGAACCTTTTCGCCGCCCCCCGTATTTGCGGCCACAATATTTATTAAACCTAGCCACCGCCCCCCACATACCTCTCCCATTCCTCCGGCAGCGGCGCGCTCTCGATCTCGCTCGCGATCCTTCCCTCGTATGCCGGATCAAAGCTCGTGCTCGTCCCGTACACCATGATCACATCCCGCGCCCCTTCCGCCCGCAACGCATGCGCCACGCCGGCAGGGATCACAATCGCCACATTATTCGGCCCGCGCTGGTCGTCGCCGTCAATCAGCAGCCGCATCACCCGGCGCTCCATTCCCGCCCGCTCATCCACCAGCAACATCTCGACCGTTCCCTGCACGAAGAACATCACGTCCCACTGCTCCCGGTCATAAGGCCGCAATTCAAAATTCTCCGGCGTCTCCTTGAATAACTTCGCGAACCATTCCGCCGCATCCATCCCTTCCGGGACCGATGGCGGGTGAATATGGAAACCCTTCGCCGTATTCGCGAACATCGTCGCGGTCGCCCATTGCCTCGGCCATAGCCCGATCCTCCCCAATTCCCCTTCGCCGCGCCGCGCGAATTCTCCAAAAAATCCCCGGTGCCGCTGCGGATAAACCCGCCGGGCAAAAATCTCCAGCCCCGGGATCCATCCCAGGTCCACCCGGTCTGCTCCCACCAGCTCGCCTGCCTCCACCCCACTGGTCGCCAGCCGGTCCGCCAACGATTTCTGGTGGTAATCGCGTTGCTTCAATTCAGCCCGCGCGCTCTCGCGCAAGCCCTGCCAAACGGGAGTCATAAGCCCTGCACGTTAGCCGCTCCCGTGCCAATTTAAAGAATTGATAATTGCCATTATTTCCTGCCCACCCCCAGCCACGTCCGCAGCAATTCCGGCCGCGCCTCATAAAACGCCTCATCCCGGTAATTCGCGCTCAACCCCGCCCCCTCATAATCCGCGATCACCTCATCGACAAACACCTTCCTCACCCGCTTATCCCCAAAGCACCGAATGTTCATCGCATAATCCGCCATGGTCTTGAACCGCGCATCGAATCCCCCGTGCCACCCGAATATCCGCCGATCATAGAATATCGCCTGCTGGCAGGGCGTCCGCGTCCTGAATTTCTGCAGCGTCCATTCCCCATCCCACACGACCTGCCTGTCATGCATGAAAACATTCCCGTACACCAGCCCGGCGCGGCGCCGCGGGATCTGCCGCGCCACCTTCTCCAGCACCCCGGCCCTCAGCGTATCGCCCGCTCCCAGGAAATAGAGATACGGCGCCGTCGACCGGGCGATCCCCTTATTCATCGCGTCATACACCCCGGCGTCGCGTTCCGAAGCCCAGTGCACCCGCCCCTCATATTCTCGCAGCACCTCCATCGTCCCATCCTCCGATCCCCCATCCATCACCCACAGCTCCCACCATTCCGCGGGCTCCCGCAGCACCGATTCAATGGTCCTCTTTAGCTTTTCCGCCCCATTGAACACAGGAATAACAATCGAAAACAGCGGCCGCCTCTTCCGCCGATCCCCCAACAGCTCCCCCAGCCCAATCCCCATCATCTCCCCCTCCTACTCGACCCGCTATCTCCGCCTGCATACTTTTTACTTTTCACTTTTAACTTCTCACTTTCCCACGGCTTCCTCGCATATCTGAAGCAGTTTCCAGCCGTGCTGACGCGCGAAATCCCGCTCCCGGCTCAGGCAATCCCCCTCCCGCGTTGCGTCCGGCCCCGGCGTCAGCCCTTCCCAATGCTTCTCCAGCAGATCGGCCAAGCCCCTTGCGTCATTCCATTCAAAGAACCCCAGCGCCTCCGGCGCCTGCTCCCGGTGCGTCGCGATTCCCGAGCAGATCAGCGGCCGCCCGAGCGCCTTCCCATCCTGCACCACAGTGCTCCAGCCCTCGCTTTGCGATGGCTGGATCATCACCGCCGCCGCCCGCATCAGCGCGATCAATTCCCCATACGCCACCTGTCCCAGCACGGTCACCTGTCCCGCCAGCCCCGCCTCCGCGATGCGTTGCAACAACTCTGAAACCGTCCGGTTTTGCGGATCGCGAAAGTCGCTCGGCTGCCCCGTCATCACCACCGGCACCCGCACCCCCCGGGCCTTGAGCAACGCCACGGCTTCCACCACCACGCGGTGGTTCTTGTGCTGCCAGAACTGGTTGGCCACCAGCGCAAACTTCTCCGGCAGATGATACCGCGCCACCGTCCCGTGCGGGTCGGTCTCCTCCGGCGGTGCAAACGCGAACAGGGACGGAAACGGCAGCACCCGGGCCTTTGACGTGTGCTCCGGCAGGAATCCCGCCAGGTCATTGCGCGCGCTCTCGCTGGAAAGCAGGATCAGCCGCGATCGCTCCGCCAGCTCCCGGTACGCCCGGTCGCGGCTGGCCAACGACGCCTTTGAGTAATATTGCGGCCAATGCCGATGCTGGAAATCCGGTATCCACCCGATCGTCGGTATTGGCGCATGCGGCATGTCGATTTGCAGCACCGGCAGGAGCACGGAGGTATTGTACCGCAGGGCTGTCTCATAAAGCTCCGACTTCTCGCCCAGGCCGCGAATCGACCGCAGCCATTTTTCGCCCGGCGCATAATGCGGTGTCTTGAAATGCCGCACCGTCGCCGGCAGCGGCTCCTCCTTCACGCCGCTCTTCTTTCGCGAGAGCAGCATCAACTCCGTCTGGTGCCCCTTTCGGGCCTGGATCGCCGCGGCCAGGCTCTCCACCAGCATCCGCGTATAGCTCCCGCCCGCCGTCCACCAATCCACCTTCATATTGACCACCCCTATGCGAGAAAGATCACCCATGGGCTTGCCCGGCTTGCCCCTTTTGCCCCATTTGCCATTCGGTTACCGTTTCTGCCAGCCCGTCCCGCAGCGGCCTCGGATGCCAGCCCGGCACGAGCGCGCGCAGATGCGTGATATCCGCCTCCCAATGCCTCGGGTCCCCCGGCCTCGCCGCCCCATGGCACATCAGGATCTTGTTCCTCTCCGTTACCCGCTTCATCTCCTCCACCAGTTGAGCCACGGAGGTTTCCGTCCCGCTTGCCACATTCACCACGGTGGTCCCCCGCTTTGCGTTCTGCGCCAGCGCCAACAGCCCCTTCGAAACATCTTCGATGTGCAAAAAATCCCGCGTCTCGCTCCCCGTCCCCTGGAGTTCCACCACATTCGCCTCATTGGCCAGTTGCCGATACACCTCCCACACCAGCAGCCGCCTCTGCCGCGGCCCGTACACGGAGAATAGCCGGCACACCACCACCCTCAGCCCCATGCACTCCGCCGCTTCCCGCCCCAGCAATTCGCACATCGCCTTGTGATATCCGTAGGGCGAGATCGGCGCCACCACTCCGGTCTCCGACACCGGCAGGCTCGCCGGGTTCCCATACACCGCCGCGCTCGATGGGATGAGCAGCACCGGCGATACCCCCGCCCTCCTCAGCCCGTCGATGGTATTCGCAAGCGTCATCGCGCTCGCCCTCAAATCCTCCAGCGGGTCCGCCAGCGAGTCGCTCACCGAGGCGCCTCCCGCCGCGTGCAGCACCACCTCCGGCCGCCACGTCCGGAATGCCCCGGCCAGATCCGACTGCAAACCATCCGCATGCACATGTTCTCCCGGCCAGTCCGGCTCCGGCTGCGACGAGCGGCTGATCCCCAGCACCTCGTGCCCCGCCGCCGCCACATGCCGCCCAAAACTCCCCCCGATAAACCCCCGGCTCCCCGTAATCGCGATCTTCATAAATGTCGTGCCCCGGTTTTCATACGCGCTCCAGCGGCAGTGAGAACACCAGCTTCCGCTCCTCCTCAAAATCCAGCAGCGCCAGCTTCCCATCCTCGCTCCGCGCCTCGCGAAATTGGTTCTGCACAAACGCCTCCTCCACGCTCAATTCCGGCACTCCCTCCGGCCTCAAATCCTTGCGGATATAAAACGCATTGTTCCCCGCCGTATTGCATCCCACCAACTCATACCCCTTGCTCCGGGAGAGCTTCGTCAACGCCCCCAGCGACGCCCCGTAATAAACATGCGAATAATGCGCCCGCGCCCTCTGGAACTCCGGATCGTAAGGCACCGTCACCGCCTCCGTCGCCCCGAAGCGCGCATTGTATTCCAGCACCACGATCGCCGGCGAAACCCCCTCAATTGCCTGCCACACCCAATAATCATTCCCATCGATATCGATCGAAAGCAGCCCAATCTCCCCGCTGATCCCGTTCCCCGCCAGAAGCCCATTGATATTCTCCCGCGTAATGAACGCCTCGACTGCCTTCAGATTATGCTGCCAGTAAATCCCGCTCTTTTTAATGCTTCGAATATTCTCCGCCGACCCATCCATCACCAGCCCCGACCAATTATTATTCGTCAGCAAAAACCGCGTATTCGCCTCCACATAACTCTCCACCCCGAACTCCACAAAAACCTGCTTCGCCACCTTCACCCTCCTCACTAGGAACTGGATAATCCCATCCTCTCCCCATTGCGAGAAAGCCCGGAACTCGCTCCCCGCCAAATCCTCCGCCGCCGCGCATTGCCGCGCCTCCACCCTCCCGAGCGCCTCCTGCATTCGCCCCAATCGCGCCCCCAGCCGTTTCATCTCCTTTTCCAGCTTCTCGAATTGCTTCGCTTGCGGCTCGTTTTTTTCCCCGAACAAACTCATTCCCGCCGTTGTAATTGCTCCCATCCCCGCGCACAAGCGCTACCAGCCCCCCCCATTCCAAATTTCCGCCCTCCCCCCTTTGCTTCCTTCGTTTCCTTCTGTTCAAATTCCCCTCC
>Ga0182030_10002856_pt1 | contig 36742 bp, 40 predicted proteins | sample 812S3MmetaG_FD_121299 | JGI IMG/M metagenome (GOLD analysis project Ga0182030, IMG submission 121299) | Permafrost microbial communities from Stordalen Mire, Sweden - 812S3M metaG (Illumina Assembly) | ecosystem: Environmental > Terrestrial > Soil > Wetlands > Permafrost | place: Sweden...
AAGAAGGAAGATATCCGATGGCGTAACATTCGGGGAACTTCGAGATCACCAGACTGATTTATGGGGAGATATATCATGTCACAAGAGAAAGATCTGATAGGTAAGTTGAGAAGTTGAGGTCTTGGTATATTCAAACTAGGCCAAGGTCGAAGATGACGCTTCCTTTTTGCACATGCGAAGACGAATGGAAATGGAAATGGAAAATGTCTATCTCAACGCCGCACATATGTGGAACACTATGCCAAGAAGGTTGAATCTGCAAGCATATCGTAGGTAAGGAGGCGATCAGGAATTTACTTTATCCACAAAATGGATCTCTGGTTGATCTGGTTCAAATATGCTGAAAACGATCCTGACTTTAGGAAATTTATATTTATTACATTCATCCAAATTTGCCAGGAAAAGTAGCTGTTGGGACCTCGGAGTCTAGACAAGACTCTGAGCTTCAAATATCCCAAATATCCCAAATCGAACTATCTATTATCTACCTTACATGTCGAGGTCTAGTTCAGGATTAGAGCACTCTAGGCGCGTCGCTGAAGAAGATCTAAAGTTCCTTAGCTGCTTTTGTTGGTGCGTGCCGAGGGACAGACCCTAACCTAAAAAAAAAAGACCCGCTGGAAGTGGGAAAGAGGACCCCTGGTTAATAAATAAAGCTCGCAGTCCCCCTCGAGACTCGAGAGATACAACTACTTTTGTTACTCATTCTTCACTGACGGGGCCGCGAATAAATTCTCTCTTTACAGATCGAAGGTTTGTATAGAATTCTATATTGTATCAATCAATTGAACATTCCAACTGACACATCCGCGCCAGGTTTCACCGTCCCAAAGAAGCGCCCCGGTCTGTTCCTCAACAGTTTTTTGAAAAACCTGCCGACCACATTCCTCAATTTTTGACCCTCTCTCCATACCAGTCGATCCAGAGAAATATCAATTCCTCAATTGAACAATTATATTCATCCACAAAACTCAGATACCTCCAATACATACTCCGCAATGGCATCGACGGCGATACCTCAACGGACCGTCCTGCGAAGGACGGTCACTTCCACCACCGCAGACTCGTCACCTTCCACGGCTGCTGGGTCCCCAAACGATACCCCAAGACAATCACCCTCGTCAACGTCTCTCTCATCAATGTCGTCGCTGGACGACCTGAAAGAGCAAGGATATGGCAAACTTCTGGATACATACGGCAACGAGTTTCAGCTTCCAGATTATACCGTCAACGATATTCGAAATGCCATTCCCAAGCACTGCTTTGAGCGTTCTGGTTTGAGAGGTTTGGGCTACGTTGCTCGGGATATCGCCAGTCTTGCTACCACATTCTTCCTCTTCAACAAATTTGTTACTCCTGAAAACATCCCCTCGACACCCGTTCGCGCTCTTCTGTGGGCTGCCTATACCGTCATTCAAGGTCTCTTCGGTACTGGTTTGTGGGTTCTGGCTCACGAGTGCGGTCATCAATCTTTTTCTCCATCCAAAATCCTCAATGATACCACTGGCTGGATCTGTCACTCCGCCCTTCTCGTCCCCTACTTCTCATGGAAGATCTCTCACGGCAAGCACCACAAGGCAACCGGCAACATGGAACGAGATATGGTCTTCGTACCAAAGACTCGCGAAGACTATGCCAACCGGATTGGAAAGATGGTCCATGAGATTCACGAATTGACTGAGGAAATTCCAATTGCTACCTTTCTCCACTCAGTTGGCCAGCAATTGTTTGGGTGGCCCATGTACCTCTTTGGCAATGTTACTGGTCACAACAACCACGAACGTCAACTTGAGGGTCGCGGAAAGGGCAAGGTCAACGGCTTCACCACTGGGGTCAACCACTTTAACCCAGCAAGCCCACTCTACGAAGCCAAGGATGCCAAACTTATCCTCCTTAGCGACCTTGGTCTCGCCATCACCATCAGCGTTTTGACCTACCTTTGCAAAACCTACGGATCCACCAACATGCTCGTGTGGTACTTTTTGCCATATCTCTGGGTTAACCACTGGCTCGGTATGTCCCTTACTTACAATTTGGAAACTTGTTCTAACCTTTTCTAGTGGCTATCACCTATCTCCAGCACACCGACCCAACTCTTCCCCATTACTCAGCCGGAAGCTGGAACTACGTTCGTGGAGCAGCCGCAACCATCGATCGCGAGTTTGGTTTCGTTGGCCGCACTCTCCTCCACGGTATCATTGAAACCCACGTTCTCCACCACTATGTTAGCACTATTCCTTTCTACCACGCTGATGAAGCAACCGAGGCTATCAAGCCAGTCATGGGTATTCACTACCGTGCCAATGTTGAAGGAGGAGCTCTTGGGTTCTTGAAGAGCATGTGGACCAGCGCCCGCTGGTGCCAATGGGTCGAGCCATCAGAAGGCGCTATTGGTGAAGGCAAAGGTGTTTTCTTCTTCCGGAACCGCAACGGTCTCGGTACCGCGCCCTTGAAGATGAAAGAAGTCAAGCCCGCTGTTGGAAACGCCAAGATGGGAATGGTCGTTGGAGGCGATGAGTCTGACTAGATGATGAAAGATACGAGGAAGAATTTGAAGACTGAATGATTGCATTGAGATTTTTGCTTCGATTCAGCGATATGCTGAGGGGTGTTTTGGCGTAGAAATTTATTGCTTGCTTTGGGGTTGATGAGGTTCAGCATGGGATGGAGAGAAAGAAGAAACACTAAAAGCTCGCAGATAGAACTGTGATAGACGTGGGCGCGGAGATACCATTAGAGTATTGTGTATAGATGTTTCGAATAGTACTTATAAATACGTTGATCTTTTCGTGCCTAATGGATGAGATCTCGTATGTTTTTCTGCTACCATGGAGAATGGATTGATTGCATCATCTTATTAATACTCGAGGTGACACAATTCCAACTTCCTCCATCGACTAGACGTCTAGAAAGATTCGAGAAATAGTCCCTTCTAGGTAAGCTGTCTTCCAAAGCAACATTTATTCTTCTAGAGAATTAAACTTGTAAATCTTGTCATACCCGCCAATCCCACCAGCATAGGCAACTATAAATCCAGGAATTGAAACCTCCCTATGTCCCAACTCTGACTTTCATTCCCAGGAATTCTCTCACAACATCAAAGGCCTCTAATAAAAGTACCACCAAAGCTGAAACAATGAAATACAATATTAAATTTTTTCCCGTTGAGCTATTTAATAAACTTTTCTTGAACGCTGGAATTTCCTCTTGAATATTCATCTTCTCCTGCACGCGCTCTTTTCCTGGAACCATAAGATTTATTTTGGTGGCACATACTATTTTCCATTTGAATACCTACTAAATATACCTCGAGTGATGATATAGCACCCATAATATCTAACGGAGTCACTGAAATGTTCCCCAAACTCCCTCCCTCACGATGCCTAATCAGAACCTTCTGATGGAAGTCCTTATAACCCATCAGCTTCCTACTTATCCATTGAGTATAGCTCTCACCCCCATCTAGTCTTGCGCTTACCTCGATGAATGACCTATTCCTATCTCTAGTTCTCCCTTCTCCCACCAAAAAAGAACCCCCTCCCTCCATAAAACCCGCGGAAGAAAAGAAACCAAGAGGAAATTGGTGGGATTTAGCTTGATTTAACGCTGAAATCTGGAACTCGTCATTCACGGGGAGGATCAGAAGTTTACCTAGTGAGCCTTCAATGAGGAGTACTTAGAGATGGGGGAGGGCGGTAATTTTTCTAGGAGAATCTTGGGATTTGTTAGAAAAGGGAGGGGTGTGGAGGTGAGGAACTGGAGAGCAAAAGGGGATTGAGTTGGAGATGGCGGTAGCGATGCTCTATATATAGTCCTGAAGATCATGTATAAGTCCTTCTCACTCACTCATCACTTACCAGCAATCACCTAACAAGCGAAATCTAATAATAAACATGGAGTATCATCTTTCGTATATTCTCAAATAGATATAGACAATTCATCTAATAGATAGCATACTCATGTAGGTTTCTTCACACTACATATTTACCTCACCGCTCATACTTCGGCAGCGTCTCATGATGTACCGAGGAAGTAGGACGAGTATTTTGGTAATACTGTCCTCCATATTCTTCATACTCGTTGAGAATTGGTGCTGATGGTTCATGTTGAGCTCCACTGCTGCCTTCGCCAGCGTTATCGTCCTCGTCAGCAAGGAAGTTGGAGGGCGCACTAGCTTCGGCTAGCATTCGACGACGCTCGATTTCTTGCTTGTCATCTGTAATGTTGGTCTCGTGATTAGGGGAAAGGTCCTCGACAGTGGGCGCAGATGGCATGGTAGTGGGCTGCGGTGGATTATCGTCCTGGGATAAAGGCTGGGAAGGTGCTGATGTAATCTGAGGCGTAATATCTTCTGCCCCATATAGATCCTCATCCCCTTCATCTGTTATCACGGTTGGGGCTGATGGGGGAACAACTATTCTCGAGGAGGATGGGCCTTGGACATCTTGTGGGGGCTGACTTGGAAGAAGTCTCTGCTCTGCAAGGCGAGCTCGCTCTTTCTCACTCAGACCTTGCACTGCTTGAATCTCTGGAGGTGGGACAGGTATCTGGGAATGCGCGGGCGGATTGTATTGCTCTGGGTAAGCATCATAATTTTGCGCGTAATCATACCCCTCATTAGAATATTGTCCGGGATATTGTGCATCGTAGATTTCGTCATAGTATCTATACGGCGGTTCCTGACCCACGGGTTGTTGGTCACTTGGGGCCCTTGGCTCTTCGTATATTGGGTCGTGTATAGTACCAGGAGAGTGGGGTGTCTCCTCGGGCCAGTCATTCATCTGTCTTCTGATGCTGTTTCCTCTAGCATGTTTCCGCGCACTATCGATGGACCCGACAGTAACCTCGAATAAGCATGCTACAACCCCTTTTTCTCTTCGGATGTGATCTGTGTCAACAATGCTTCCACCCCATGCGGTCAGCATATTGTTATTTCCATCTCCTCTTCCGGCACTGCCACTCCCAGAACTTGAATGAACATTTACTGCCCCAAGTCGAGGAACGTGTCGCTGCTGTCCGGCTAATTTCCCTCCAAGATCAACCACAACCTCCACGTAATATTTAAAGCTTATCATCTCGCCAGGAACATTAGAAATGGTCGGGAATACATCTTCAGGAACCCTGACGGAGGCATTTATCACAGCGGCCAGTGTCGAGGGGTCGACTAGAATTGGAGCGAAAGTTTGAGCAAGATCCTTTCGGAATAAGCTGCTGGACCCAGCTGATGAAAGTGACAACCCGCCCAATCCTGTCTTAGACTTTGGATAATATTGATCATGCTTAATTCTTTCTGCGTTTTTGCCTTTTATGTCCACGAAAAGAGAAAGTGGTGGCGCAGAATCGATCCGGCCTTGTCTATAAAATGTGATGATGATTCCATGCATACTTTTGATGGCTTTTGTGTGCTTTATGTATATTTTGAGTGGAATGTTATCGCCTGGTAGACAACCAGATTTTCCCAACTCAATGGTAGCAGTTATGGTCTTATCGGTAAGAGGGGCGTTACTGCCGCGTTGACTTGTTGATTTAGTAGATGATGGTACAGGTCCGAGTCTGAAGCTCATTCCTGTACTACTACTCGTTGTGCTTTCCGTACCCGTCGCGGCGCTGACCGTGCTCAGAATTTCACTGGGGACGGGACTTCGTGGGTTATTGGTCTGTTCTGCCTCTCCAAACTGACTCGCAGAGTCATCTGGATGAGGTGATCCCACTACTGGGGTCGTTGTTTCATTTCCAGATCCTATATCCGTCGCTTCTTGAGATCCTCTTTCTTTTGATTTCGTGGTTTTTCTCCTCCTTTTTCGTCTTGATATGGGTTCAAGAGATATGACCCTGGGTTTTGGCACAGTCATTGGCCCAATGTCTACAGTCTCAACGAGAGACACTTTATGATCGCAACTTGAAGTGGCAGCGATAGATGTTGGGCGCGTAATGGTCGAAGTAATCATGTAGGATATAGTACCTCGTTCGAACTGGTAACATCATCAGTAAGAAGATCTTGTGGTGCGAGTGAAACAACAAGGAAACCTACATCGATACTTGTTGGGATCCCCTTATCAGGGAACTCCAACTCGAATTCGAACTCATAAACTCCTGCATCGAGCCTGCCTTCACCACAGAGAGTCTCCTCATCTCGAAACAGTGATGCGTGCCCATTTCCAAAGTATTGCGATTTCCTTGAATTACTCGATCCGGTCAATCCCGCATCAACGGGCAGTGGGTCGCTCACGGTATTAGGATTCTTGAAGACCCTCACAAATCCATGGAGGCAGACAGTGAGATGTGTTATTCGTATAGGCTTGCCCACTGTGAGGATGACTGCTCCCTTTACCAGATCCCCAGGCGAATACTGCCGGTGCGGTTCCAAAAGGCGAATTTCAAAATCTGTAAGATTCCGCGTCCGAGATTTCAAAGGCGAAGTGATTCTCGAGAGGAGCGATCGAGTAGTCGAGGCGAAAGGCGACGACGTTGAAAGAGCATTCGCGCACATGCTTTGTGAATGATTGTTGCCAAGAGTTTGAATGAGTGCCAAGTATTCGGGGATACTTGACAGTTAGACGTAGAGTGGTCGGCACCTGAACACGAAAAAAAGCTACTATGCGGGCTTTAGAGAAATGAGGCCACTATAGGAAAATATTATTGCCCAGCATCCAGACAAGACTCGGCGGGTTTTCTTCTTTCTCTCACAAAGCCAGTTGAGTGTCGACGAGGGAGAAGATAAATTGGGGCGAGGTTCCAGAGGTACTTGGGCATACGCGTTGCAGCTTGAAAAAGGTCGTTTAAGGCTGAGGGAGAGTCGGTCAGAGCGTTTTAACGCTTCAAAGAGAGCGCCAGAGTAGGCATAGGCCCACGGGTTAAAGCTGGCAGTGGGCGACAGTGTATGGTTGTGCGCAAGTATTTGAAGCGGAGTTCGCTGGAGTGTAAATAATTAGATGGATGAATGTAAGCTTAAACTGCTCTCGCCATCGCAATCAGCCCCTCATCCCATCCATATAATGCTCCAGTCTTTCGACTCAGCCACGATGACAGACATCAACTCGTTTTTACTATCCAGCTTACCTTATGTTATGGATCTAGACTCTCGTGTGCCTTGAGGAGCGAGGACCCTTAGGAAGCTGAAAGTAATAAATCCCTCGGGCATCCAGTCCTAATGGCGACCGTGTTCTTCTAGCTGTTGATAGCGCGGAGGCAGAGGAGGGCCCAATGCTGCAAGCATCACACGATACTTTATCCTGCCCTTTCGTCGGCAAAGCACCTTTGATCAACGTGAACTTTCTCAGCTCTCGGCTGTTGTGGTCCCTGGAAATCATCGACAAGGCCCTAGAGAGCAAAGGAGGGGGAGATCCGCGGTGCCCTGCCGTGCTTACTACACATTCATTTATTGGTATTTCGTGGCAACCTCTTATCAGATCGGGCCATATTGAGACGAGAAGAAAGCTTAATTCCACATGGCGCACCAGTAATGCTTGCTCAATTCCTCGTGAGACATTGCACTGTAACACGCCCTCCAGCAAAGAACAGGTTTCACCGCTGCATCAGCAGTGAGCCTTCAGTCGCCGTTCTTTGAGAGCGAAACAATAACCCCACTTAAAGCGAACATGACACGGATTGAATAGCGGTACATTGCGACTAGTGTTCGTAACATAAGCAGTAAAGCTAGAAGATAATGCCATATTGTTTGTATCATAAATCAAATCTGCCCATCCTCAAACATCCTTTTGTTATAAAAGCCGTTCACCTGAAGTCAAAATTCCTTCAAGCCTTCTCCCATGACGTACTCATCACCGCAAGCCGTCCTAGAGGGACTCAAAGTCAGCATGGGTAGAGACTACTCAAGAGTGCATGCAGCATTCGAAAAGGAAAGCTTTGGAAGAAAGACGATTTTGGGAAGAAAACCTACTGCATGATGCTAGCAACTTGACCTCGATCGCCAGTCAGACCGACGAGGTAGGATTCCATGCATTCAATCCTGTCCGTCCATGTCATAGCATCCTTTTTCAACTTTTGTGTCTCGTCGACTTTGCGAAGAACTTCAGTTGGGTCATTGTCACTGTAGAGAGCCAACTCTTTATCGAGAACATCCATCTCCTGCAAGAGCATCTCATGAGCCTTTAACAGAACTTTTCTATCCATACCATCTCCTTCAAGCATTCCGTCATCCTCCTCCCGCTTGGCCATCTCTTCTTCAATTTGTCGTTCTGTATCAGCGGTCGACGCAATAAGCTTGCTTTCTTCCGCCTTCAGGGCGTTGATCGTGTTCTCCTTGGTCTTCTTTGCATCGGATTTGAAGCTCCAGTACCAGTTACCACTACCGATCTTTTCAACCCGAATCTGATTTTCGTCTTGCAGTGCCTGAAGGTAGTCCTTGACCTGCATTCCATTGATAGATGCGACCGATGGCAAAAGCTTTTCCAGTTCTTTGAAGGTGTAGACACCCATTGATTCTCTGAACCACTCCACGATCTTCGCCTGCTTGGCAGCGGGTGGGAGATTCTTGGGTGCCTGTATAATCGTTAGTCGTGCCTTTCAAACTTTCATTAGTGACTTGCCATTGTTTGTGACGATATTTATCCTGCTCTAGAAGTTGTGAAGTGGTAGAACAGTGAATCAGAAAATATCCAAGCGAGAAAATGTATAAATTTCTCTCAATGAATGTCACTTCGCATCAAAGCGACACATGAGTATCGATGAATTCCCAAATTTTAAACCTTGATTTTAGTCTAGCTCAAGTCAAAATCCAAAATCACTACCTCTCTCGTCCACCAGCTCTTCTTGACTGTCCTTGTAAAGACAGACAGAACATCGCCTATCTCTAAACGTTGGTTATCAACAAGCGGCTCTCCTTCAAATCCATCTGCTTCCCAAATTGTCTCAAATTTCGCATATCCATGAGCCCATTTTCCCTGCATAATGCTTAGTCTAGAGTCACCACTACCATTCCCAGGAAGAACGAGGTAAACATAGTTGTTTTTATCAACGCAAATACTCCCTCGTGGTCCTGTCTCAGTGGGGGATGAGACTCCATAAATTTCTATCTCGGTCCATTTACCTAGAAACGTCAGCTAAGCACGCTATTGAACCAAGTTTTGCATAAATACCGAAGAAATCTCGATAATAGACTATCCAATTCTCAAGCCCATTCCTATAGTTCCCTCTATTCAGAACCCAGAATCCCCCCTCATTGTCAGCAACCTGCGATTCTTGATTCAATATCCCACTTCCCATGGGAATTTCGAAAACTCTCGCTCCTTCCGCTCCAGGCTTGATGGTGTTTTCAGCTCCACCAAGTTTAGCCAGAACATTACCGCCTGAGCTCTTCCATGTAGAGCCCAAGTCGTCCGAGAAGGCATAATTGAGGTCAAAATTATTCTCCGGTCCGTTAGGACCAGCCTGTTGTTTATACGCATTTGGCGACATACTGGGGGGAACAGGAAAGAAGTTGCGATAACACCAAGAGATATGAAGCCGCGATAGTCGATAGTCAATTCCATTTATGTAAGGGCTATTGGAGACTCCAGTGAGATGTTGGCCTATATATGTGTACAGGTGAGTCTCTGAGGAGTAATGATAGAGGATATCAGATCCTAATCCAGCTTGGCCGATACGATAAGTAAGGAGAAGATCATTGTTGATATTGACAAAACGAGGATATGTGATTTCCTTCATGAGAGAGTTTGAGGGAATACCAGGCAAGAAGTTCTGCGTCCGAGAGAACAAGGATGTGTTCCACGGTTCAGCTTTTGGGCCCGAAATTCTGAATTTCAATCTCATGTTCGTTAGTAGATCATTCTCATCGTTAAATGATACACTCACTCATCACAATGATGATCGAAAGCCATATGAACGGTTCCATCTCCACTACATACCCCAATTGAGATGGTATTGTGGCCATCATCAACAGTCTGCTCATAATCGTCAAAGCATATGGTCTCCCATTGTCCCACGCCATCTGAGCTTTCAGTTGGATGAATCTTTCGTCTAGTTAGGTTGGGATAACAACTTCGTTTGTGGTCGCTGAATGCAGCATTTGTGTAGAAAGCAGCGTACTGCCACCCATTCACAGTTGTTAAAGCATTTTGCTGGAATGAGTTGGCATTGATTCGATGTGATCTATCTGTGGGATCGGTCCCTAGGACTGAAACGCGTGGGTCCTTGAGCTTCATACTGGAGCGAGAAAAGCTAATAGGCAGAAGAGCTGCTGAGAGAGCTAAGGTTCTCTCAGTTGCTTACCTCTATAGCTCAAAGTGCTGCCCTGCAGAGGATTGTCTCATCCCTGACAGGACTCTCATCATGAAGCTGCAAGCTACCAATCCAAACTGGGGTATATATCCGCGAATTGGTTCAATACCCAAGGTCTCGGGACATCTTTTGCCGAACCCACAGCTCAATTGCCGCTTCCAATGAAGTCTCTCTCCATACCACAACCTGGTAACAGAGTACACTCAAATCACGATTCCTTTCAACTCAAAGCCGTATTATCAGCATGTCTACCCCAAGAGATCTCCCGATGCGGTACTCGCTTCTAGATAGACCCCGCATATCCAGAGTACTTTATCCGTCTTCAACAGCATCATAAGTACCATTTCCAGTTGTCAATCAATCCGAGGTCTAACCTGAACGGTTCATTCATTCTTCAAGATGCTGTTTTTCAAAAGCAAAGTTGACCGGTCTGTCGTTGCTAGTGCTAGTCATCTCAACAATAAGACAGGGTACTGGTGGAACGATCGTGGGTTGAGAACACTAAATCTCTTGCTTTTCATTCCTTTGATGAGCGAATATGTTCAAGGATACGACGCATCTCTTATCAACAATGTTCAGCAATTACCGGTATGTACACTTTCCAGCTTGGCATTGTGAAATGCTAAACGTTGGCAGGTCTGGCAGAAGGGTATGTAATTGTTCAGGACTCGAGGGGATAATGGGTCATTGATATAGCCTATAGAGTTCCATCACCCAAACGGATCCCTCCTAGGAATTCTCAGTGCTAGCTACTGGGTTGGGAATGTCCTAGGTGTGTTCCTGATAACACCGCTCTCGGATCGATGGGGTAGGAGAATGGCAATGTTCTTCGGAAGTGTCATAGCAATCATCGGTACTGCATTGGTCACAGGCGCTATCAATTCTGGAATGTTCATTGCGGGACGTTTACTTCTTGGAATCGGTGGGGTTGTTGTAGGAGCTATCGGACCAGTGATGGTCGCTGAATGGGCATACCCAAGTGCGTCCGTCAGTGTAGAAGATCAAACTGGAGACTAAGAATTTGCATTTAGGCCAGAGATCAACTGCTACGGCACTTTCCAACACTCAATATAGCATGGGAGCTATTATTGCTGCATGGATTACATTTGGTATTTCTCATCTCTTTGAAACCCAAGTTTTATTACTAACAAAGGCAGGTTCGTTCCGAATGAAAGGAACATGGTAAGATCTATACAGTATTCTCAAGGTCATATTAAAACAATAACATCTAGGGCATGGAGATTACCCTCCATTTTTCAAGCTCTTCCATCCGTTTTCCAAGCCATAGGAATATTCTTTCTTCCAGAAAGCCCCAGATGGCTCGTTAGCAAGGGACGCGAGGATGCCGCCCTCGACCTTCTCGCTCACTACCACGCGAATGGCGACCGAGAGGATGAAGTTGTACAATTTGAGTTCCGAGAGATTGTTTGCACGATTGAGTTGGAGATAGCTGCTAAACAGTCTAGTTGGAGCCAACTGTGGAAAACTCCAGGCAACAAGTGGAGGATCTTCATTATGATTTGGTTTGGGATCTGTAAACAGTGTTCCGGTAATGGGGTCGTCAGCTACTACTTGCATACGGTGAGTCTCCCAAAGTTAGATACTAAGCGCTCGACAACTTACTGAATCATTAGATGCTCAACGACGTCGGAATCACGACCACATTTGACCAAACCCTCATCACGGCAACATCTTCAATGTTCTCCTTCGCCTGCTCCGTTGGATTTGCCTTCCTGCCTGCAAGAGTAGGCCGTAGACCGCTGCTCTTATGGTCAATGGCGTTGATGTGGCTCGTCTTCACCCTCATCACAATCCTTACCGGCGTCTTCACCCACACGAAATCAAAGTCTGCTTCTTATGCCTCGGTGGCCTTCATCTATCTATACAGTGGAGTTCATAATCTCGGCTGGACAGGTTCGTCTTATCCCCTTCCAGATAGCTATTTTTTGTGTAGGAGCTCCGGAGGCAGGAGCTATCTTAAGAGCATGCAAATGGACCATGCTCGTTCATCTTTCTGTCTCAGCTCTTGAAATAACTCCCAGCTTCGGAGCTCTCACCAAAGAAAACGACTTTTTTGATATGCTAATTCGATGGAAGGTGCAATGATGCTTTATGTCGTGGAGGTTCTCCCCTTCACCATGCGAGCCAAGGGTATCAGCTTATTCTGGCTCGTCACTGGTGCAGCTGGGGCTTTCAACACTTATGTGAATCCGTTGGGATTGCAGGCTTTCGGCTGGAAGTTTTATTGGTTCTATGTCGTGTGGATCGTGATCGAGTTTATAGTGGTGTATTTTCTTTGCCCAGAAACCATGGGTACGAGTCTTGAGGATGTTGCTTTGATTATCGAGGGCTCGGGAGGAGTGAGTAAGATGAACCCAGTTGCTGAAGCTCTGGAGGAGAAGGGAGTAGTTAAGACTGAGAACGCGGAACATGTTGACGAGGTCAGATGAGGTTGAATGGGAAAGGCAAGGAATAATTCATTATTCAGAATTGAATAATTTTGTGAGAAATTGAGAAACATCATAATGAGGACTTTTCTTTCGAGTGCACACCCGCCAATCTTTTCTCTGCCTCTTTCACTGATTCCTGCCATGCATCATATCGCTGATCATAGAAGCCCGATATTCCCTCTATCCCATGCGTAGCAATATACTCTGCCAATTCAATCCCGTCCCAGAGTGCTTCGTTCGCACCGTTCCCTCCCAAGACCGGTAATGCGTGCGAGGAATCCCCAAGCATCACAAAGCCAGTCTCGGCAAGCTCCTTCAGCTCTGATAATGGGGTCATGGAGCTTCTCATCAGCCAATGGAGTATTCAATCTTCTCGCATAGATTGAACATCAAATGTTTCTTCGAACGGACTCTCAATATCGCTTAATCCCGAGACTTCCTGATAGAAGTCTTCGGGTATTTTTGAGGCTTCGTCCTTCTCACGACCATGCCGATGGAGAGGGTCGTCGTTCAACCGTGCTGGTCTGGAATAGATATAACTGATGTCCACAATTTCAGAATCCTTCTGATAGCCATCAATTGAGATGTGAAAATTAGTATCAGACTTCCTCGTCTCTATCATAGTCGCATCCTTGAAGAACGGCGCGTAGGTTCCCTTAAAGTGGTGCCCGGGTATGCGTCTGGTGCCCCTGAAGACGACATACGGCACCACTTTGAGCTGGGATTCATTGGATAGTTGTTTGCGAGTACGCGAATGTACTCCGCATGTATCAATTGCCAACTTGCTAGAGACCTGGTTTTGATTCTTGAAGGAGAGAATTCTCCCTGCTCCAATTGGTGTGGAATGTTCATATTGATGCCCCCACTTGATATTAAGATCTTCTCGAAGCATGCTTTCGAATCTCCCGCAATGAGCTCGAAATGAAGCCGAGTTAGACACTTTAGCAATATGACCACTGCTTCCTTTATTTGTATCAACGGCTAGCTGATGACGGAACGTCGACTCGTCCATATCAAGCGTTTTGAGGAGGGGTTTGAACGCCCAACTATGGAGCATGATACCATAATCGTGCCGAAGCGGAGATTCTCTTTTTTCAAAGAGAATTGCTGGGATTCCTTTACTTTTGAGGCACCGACCAAGGGTCAATCCAGATATTCCGGCGCCAAGAATGTAAATAGGTTGCGGCGTCATGACGACGCCGGAGGGTTTGTAAGATTTCGAGAAATGGTAGACAGATCCAGAACCACTTACTTAGAGCCCCGCGAGATATCATATGGGCTCCGAATGTGACATGTGTGCTCTGAATGTGAGATATATGTAAATGAGAATTAATTTTTTTAGGGTTTATAGAGCTAATAAGACTTGGACACTTAAACTCGTCACACGTGATAAGACATTTGGCACATTCTGAGTGCAGGATCAATCACGGCTAAAGTGGAAAGAAATATGTCTAGTATTCTCGCAGATCAGGTAGGAAGCTTGTTGGGAAATTGAGCTGTCTGCCCGTCCTTTGTGAATGTTCCGAGATGCCTCTGGGAAAAGACTCGCCGCAATAGCATGTTTCCAGATATACAGATATGGAGATTGATTTGGATACAATTTTATAGCTGTCAACTTGTGGAGGAAAAGTCCAAGTGAAGTAAGCACCAGAAGCAAACGCGCCAAATTTCGAAATCAAGAGAGAAAAAAAAAGCTAGAAAAATAATAGAAATATCAATGCCGCTTTAAGCTTGAGAAGTATTGGCTTAAAATGTAAAAGCAGCAGATCACGTGGACAAGCGATTACGCTAAGGCCGCACCGCGGACAGCAACGCGTATCCCACCCCCACGTTCAACACCTCCTTCAAACGCCTTGAACTCCAACAAGCCCAATTTTAGTTCGCGGGGACCCTCGATTATCTGGGCGCTTGTGCAATGCTCATTATTTGTTGACTGAAATTCAGCCTTCTTTCTTATACACAAAGTTAAATAAAAGTTTACTGATTCACACACGCACTTCTTTGAACCACAAACTCTCACGATGGCCAGCCCGGCAACGTCGAGTAACCTCTTTCAACACGGTAGCGCTTACCGAAACTTGCATCAAATTGCAAAAGAAAAGTTGCCCGTGGATGATTTCGAGAATGATGCGTTTGCAGTAGCTGTGTTGCAGCACGGAAAGCCACTGTTATCTGAAAACTTCCTGTGGTAGGCAAAATTCCTTTTAGTTATAGATTTGCTTTATGATTATTACTAGAAAAAGTGATGCTGAATTTAAACTTAGGTATAAATTAAAGCCAGTAAGTTAGCTGTCTACACATCGAATCAGGAGTCTGACCGTCTTAGAAACATTCGGTGGCCAAGCTTAGGGGGGCTTACGCAAAGAGATTTGGAGTCGAGGTCACCTTTAGACACGCGAATCTTGAGATTCCAGATGCAACTCAAGTCAAAAATCTGAACCACTTTCGCGACAACATCATCGTCTTCACAGCCCATGTAGGAACCACGACTTTGCCTGCAATGACATCCAGTACACCTAGCCAGTCTAGGACTGCTTTGAAACCCATTAATACACAACATCACAACTGGCATCCTGCCATAGAGTTTGAAGCAAAGCCGGACAACCCCTTTCTTACTCCTTACTCGGCCACCGACGCTTCAAAGCCCGCTTCATTTCCTTCACCAGATGTCAAGATGGGGAATGGGGATGTCTTTACTCATTTAAGCACACCCCAAGCAAGCCGAAGCGCCTATCAAGCAGCTCTTTCGGGATTCTCACAATATGGTACGCCTGTTCTTGGAAGCTTAGTTTTCGTAGCTACCTTTATTGACTAATTCTCTCGATAGCAAATGATCCCAGTGCTTTCCTCAACAGTACATCAAATGTTGAGAATGCCAGGAATAGACTTATGAAACAAGAGAATTCTACGGACGACGCCTATCTAGCAGATGAAGCAGCTTATGAAGAGTCCGACCAGCTAGCACAAGCTCAATCTAGTCGTCTTCAAAGACTCATTGAAGAAAGTTCACCAGAACGTCTTGAAGCCAATGTAAAGGTCTACCAAAGCTTCCTGGACTCATTGAAGTCTCTGCTGGCTGAGAAGGCCTCTCAACATAAAGATGCAGGGCACTTCTTACAACAAATTGGTATGACAGGCCCTTTTCGGCGCCCAGGTTTGTGATTTTATTCTAACAATTATACAGAGTCTCTCCGCAATGAGAAAATGGATACCCCAACTATCATCGGTGTCGTGGGAAACACTGGGGCCGGGAAAAGCTCGATTATCAACGCCTTACTCGAGGAGGAACGCCTAGTCCCAACTAATTGGTAGGTAGCATCTTCTAGATTTTTGAAGTCTTGTTAACAATTTCAGCATGCGAGCTTGTACAGCGGTTGTTACAGAGATGTCCTGGAATCCAAGTGAAGAGCCAAATGCTAAGTATCGGGCTCACATAGAGTTCATACAAGCAGCGGATTGGGAGAAAGATCTTCGAGTCTCATTGCAGGAACTTGTCGGAGACAATGGAAAAATCTCTAGGGAGTGTAACGACGCTGCTACTGAGGCTGGTATTGCTTATGCTAAAATCAAAGCCGGTATGTCCTTCCCCCTTCCATCTTATAGGACTTGTTGATTCTGATCTTTTATGTTTAGTGTATCCTAGCAAGAAAAAGGACGAGCTTGCAACTACAACTGTGGAGCGGCTCATGAACGAGCCAGAGGTGAAGGCACTCCTGGGCACAACCCAGCAAATCCAAAATTCCCGACCTATACCTTTCTATAGAGCGCTACAGTATTATGTCGACAGCAAGGAGAAAGCTACGGAAGACGAAAAGAATCAAAAGGCTAAGGGTGAGAAGAAACAGATGGAGTGTTGGCCTCTCATCAAAGTTGTCCGAATCTACACTAAAGCCGACGCACTCTCAACTGGTGCTGTGATTGTCGATTTGCCCGGTGTCCACGATTCAAATGCGGCAAGAGCCGCGGTCGCAGCAGGATACATGAAGCAATGTACAGGATTGTGGATTGTCGCACCAATCAACCGTGCAGTTGATGATAAAGCAGCCAAATCTCTTCTTGGAGAATCGTTCAAGCGTCAACTTAAGTATGATGGGACATACTCCCGAATTACGTTCATATGTTCTAAGACAGATGACATTGCGATAGTGGAAGCTTCTGATTCTCTCGGCTTAGAAGAGGAAATGACGATCGACTGGGCTAAGATCGATGAGATTGACGGCAAAAAGACAACGCTTGAGAAGAGATTGGTCGAACTGAAAGATTCCAGAACTGTGTACAGCGAGGTTATGAACGACACTGATGATGCGGCCGAGACTTGGGAGAAACTTAAGGAAGATTTAGAGGGTGGAAAAACAGTTTACGAGCCTTCTGAAAAACCCCAAAAGCGTAAGAGATCTGTGGGCCCGAAGGGGGATGGGAGGAAGTCCAAAAAATCGAAGGACAATGAAGATTACGAAGAGTACGATTCCGAATTTGAGATTGAGTATGCTTCTGTTCAAGACGAGTCTGTGGAAGAAGAAGATGATACTAGGAAGGCACTCACCGTGGATCAGATCGACTCTAAGTTGGTTGAATTCAAGGAAATCAAAAGGCGCGCTCGAAGAGAACGCGTATTGCTGGATGGAAAGATCAGGGAAGTCAATGAAGAACTCGATTATTTGGAGCAAAGCCGAGAGAAAATTCAAGCAGCAATGAGCGCTCGATGTATTGAGGGCAGAAACCAGTACTCGAGAGGGGCAATTCAACAGTACGTAATTTTTTTTTGCATTTGCAATCATAAAGGTGTCGAGCTTCTCATAAACGTCTTGAGAGCCTTCTGGCTCCTCGGCTCCTAACACATCTGTGGAGAACCGTACTGACTCGACTTAGGGATTTTGCAGCTGGAGTGAAGGAGCTTGATCAGGAAAACCAACAGGAAGAAGATGAGGAGAACTTCAACCCTGAGGAAGATATGAGAGATTACGATCTGGTTGCCCGCTCTCTGCCAGTCTTTTGCTGTTCATCTAAAGCCTACCAAAAACTATCTGGGAGATTTGTCCGTGAGAATGCTGTTCCTGGATTCCGTTCAAAAGACGAAACGGAGATCCCACAACTACAATCGCATTGCAAGAAGTTAACTGAAGGAGTCAGAGCCTCGAATTGTCGTCGATTCCTGACCCATCTGTCGCAATTATTGAACTCTTTGAGTCTGTGGGCCTCTAATGATGGTATCGGCTTGAAGATATCAGATGCCCAGAGAACAATTGAGACGTGTTTTCTCAAGTCTAGACTCCAAACTCTTGAGAAATCCTTAGATACAGCTGTCAAGGATTGCTTGGTGGAGATGAATGAGGAATTGGCAGAAAACATATTCGACCAGTATCCAGGAATCGTTGAACTTGCGGCAGCTCAGGCAGTGCCAACTGCGGCTCATTGGGGCGCACCAGTCAATCGCGTAGGTTAGTTCTCTTCCGTAAGGTGAGTTTTAGCTAATGAGTATTATAGGACAACCGTGCTCTTGGCGGATTCTTTTGGGGCACATATAAAGGTACTGTCTAACTGATTTTCTAGTCTCTTCTAAGAAAATGATGCTGACACTTGAAAGCTTTATGCCGCCGCCACGGCGTGTTCACTAACGGTCAGGGCACACATGACCTCAACTTGCAGCTTTGTGAGCCCATCATTGGGAGAACACGTTCGCGCGACGATTGCCTAGCGTCCTTCAAAGCTTCTCGAGAACATCTAAGAGCCTTTTAACATCTTTTCACTGGGAGATTGAGGCTCGAAGCTTGAAGACAGGAACCGGAGTTGTTGGAATAGCTATGCTGGGCCAGCAACTTCGGAATTATGAGACAATCTTCGCAAATCTGGCTTCGCAAATGATGGAAGTGATCAATAACCGGCAACGGGAGGCCAACAGGGAATTTACCCCTGTCATTGCGAGCAAATTAGTCGCTGCATACGAAGTGTGCACAAGTGAATCAGGACCCGGTCAGTACAATGTCTCTTCGTGTCGCACACTTTTGTATTAACGATCTAATCAGGCTCATTTGTGAGGATGAAGCAGCATATGAATTCGCAAGTAGAGTCAAATATCGACATGTTTGCCGAGAGCTGCGATGAAGTCAAGAAACATCTCGTGAAGATGTGCCGCGAAGTTGAAGAGGCTATGGCGAACAAAGCCGACGAGGTCTTCGTGAACATGTCTCGTGACTACATTGAAGTCATTTCTGGCAACAAAGTGGAAGGCCAAATTACGGAAGAGTGGGAGCGGCAAATGAGAGCTGAAGTTGCCAACCTTATCGAGTCCAGAAGCAAGGCTGATGCGGATGCCGACGAAGCCGACGAGAGAGAAAAATCGGTCAATGAATTCCTCAGAGATGGCTGACGACGAGGATATAGGCCCGGAACAGCAGCTTCAAGCCGAGTCTGCATGAGGGAAATGCGGCTGCAACAACCTCTCCACATTTGGTGTAGATTCCTTAATGGTGATTGTGTGAGCAATTTGATTTTTTTGATTGGGCGGAATAAGTTTCTTCATCTTTGTGGTTTGCTTTTATTGGGTTGGGGCACGTTTGCCATAGGCGTTTGCTTCGTACCCTTTTGCTTTTATTAATATTGGTGTTGTCTGCTGGGAAAAAGGGAAGAACAAAATCACCTCACGGTATACTGGTCGGCGATGCTTTTTGCTTCTTTTTGTACAAGTACTTTGTAGGACTTATCAATTGCAATCGTAGAAATGAGTCTACATTCTATGGCGATGACTTTATAGTAAGGATTCCCAGTCTCTTCAAACATCAGACCGCCTTGAACGAAACGTGAAACAGCTCCGCACCACCATTCTTCTCTCTCAATAACCCAATATTCTCCTTAAACAACGGCGTCTCCCTAAACTGCAAATGCACCTCCCTACTCTCCCACCCAATCAACAGCACAACCGCCTTTGCCCCGCCAACCCCCTGCCCCACATCCTTGTGCTTCACCACATCTTCCTCGAGCACCTTTCCGTACGTAGCCCCAAAATACCCCTCGGGTTTCCCTTCCTTCAACGCACTTGCAAATTTCTCAACATTACCCACGAAATCCGGGGCCGCGTTGTAGAAAGTCGCGACTTCGATACAGGGAGCGGAGGTAAGGAGGGTTAGTGGATGGGGTGTGAAGGGCGCGTGGTGGAAATGCACGGATGTCATGATAGTGGAGAGGTGTGCAGTGAAGGGCTGGTAGGCGGGGGATGCGATGAATTTCTGGTGGGAGGACTGGGAATCCCAATCTTCAATCATAAATCAGTGAATTTGAGTTTCTGGAAAGCGGGAGGGAGGGAGAAGGTTAGGACGTACCAATGAAGTACATAAGAATGCTAGGATCCTCTAGTTGTCGGCCGAAGTAGGCGCGCTGGTAGCCGTCTTGCGCTGCTACGGTTGCGAGTGTCTCTTGCCATGTCTTTGCTTCCTGGGTTGAGGATTCGATATCTACGCCTGGTTTTAATGTTATGTATGCCTGTATTCTTGAGTGAGTCTGAGATTGGGGTATAGTCCTTTGGTTCATTCTTACGATTTCGGTGACCGGAGATGCCATTGTGAATTCGCGAGGGCAAATCCCAGAAGCTTTTCAAGTGGTTGAGTTAATTGGATATTTATATGTAGCGCCTAGTTACTAAGTAACGCGAACTCGGATTTGGGTCAGAATGTGGTCTATGTAGAAAGCATGTAGGTCATATATATGGTCTGGGGGGACGCGGGGTTATAGTCGGAGATATCACGAAGTCACGTCACGTCACGAAAATCCGGTGAACACTAATTGGCTAAATGTCTGGAACAGAAGGTATACTCCTATTATGGCACGAATTGATCGGCATTATGAGTAGACGACTTCGCCAATTTCGAGGCTCAAGGGATGTATCATTTAAATACTAAAAAAAATATACACTCTCGAGTCGCCCCTCGATACGTTTCAGAAGAGGAGAACCTCCCAGAACTTTTGGGTGACCTGGAAAAATGCGCCGCTAATCTCAATAGGGAAGTATGAAATGGCCGTAATATTAGCTCTCTCAGATGCGATGTTTTTCGCTTTCTATAGAACATTAGCCGCATACTCGGTGGGCTAGGAAAGTTGTCGACTTACCAAGTCTAGAGTATAGCATATACAAAGCCATTTGGTTACATTCCGCAGTTCCAGTAATCGTGACCAATCTCTCATTGCTGTTATCTTGCGGCTCATTGATTTTGATAACACTACCACTAAGCTGTCGGATCTCATTGATCTTCGCTCCACCCTTGCCAATAATTGCTCCAACCATATCATTTGGAATGAAAATTTGCTGAGTTAATGGTTGACCAGGCACGAGGCCTTGCATTGGCTGAGCGGGTGGACCAGCATGTGATTGAGGACCGGCCGGACCAGCTTGGTGTGGTTGTTGCGGACCAACACCTCCATAACCTCCAACAGCGGGTGAACCACCATAATGCATTGGCACGGCAGGCTGTTGCTGAGGAGGTTGACCTTGGCTATATGGTTGATTATAGTGATGGCCAGGGGTGTGGTGACCACGGTCAATGCGAGGATGGTTATCAGGGTGGCCGTAGTTTCCCCCAGCTGGTTGAGGAACATACGGTACAACCTGCATACCTCCTGGGACAACTCCAGCTGGACCACCACTTCGAGATGCATAAGCAGAAGCTGCAGGGCCCCCAAATCTCTCAGAGAGTTGTTCAAAGAGGGTGCTGCCGACGTAATATGTTGCAATATGAACGGCATCAGCTACACCAAGGACAACAAGTGATCGCTCAGTGGAGAGAGGTAAACATGAATCAGAAGCGTTAAGCCGAGCACCTGAAGCTTCTTGAATCTCACGAATTCTTACTCCGCCCTTGCCAATAATAGAGCCAATCAAGATATGTGGGATGAGGAGTCGGAGGGGGTAGGTCTTCGACTGAGCACTAGAGGGGGTGTCAAGGGCTTCTTGATTGAGTGTTCGAATGATGAGACCGAAAGCCTGAAATTGTTAGTAACGTCAATTTCAAACAGGAAATAGACACACCTTTGCGACAGCATCAACAACACCACTAACAGTGAGAATTCTCTCAACTGCACCTTTTTGATAATCGCTAACAGTGCACTTTGCGCCAGACATCTTGCGGATCAGAGAAACATTCTCGCCACCTTTGCCAATGACTGTAGCAGCTTCAGCACTGGTAATAACGGCTCGAACGTGTATGAATCCACTCTCATCATGCTGTAAGGAAGATCCGCTAGGATTTTGTCCCTTACTACCAGCGCCTGTGCTCTGAATTGATTGTATTCCCTCACGACCGGCATCCAGAACTAAAGTATCTCCTTGCTCGTCCTTCACCTCAGCCTTAGATCCATTTGCGGATTCGGGCTTGACTGCGCCGTTCGAGCTGACCACTGGTAATTCCTGGCTGGCGCTGGGCTTTTGCTCGTCAAGTTCGGCCTTGATGACCTTATCGAGAGCTGGACGCTTGGCCTCGGGTTGGTCATTGGGCGCGGAAGGGGATGAAGGGTCTTCGAGGGGGCGTTTTGTCGACAGCGTCGGAGCTGCGGTTGGTGATGCAGACATGATTGCTACGGGTTAATTCCTTCACTTAAGCTGGAAAGAGGTCGGGGAGGAGGTCGAGAACAAGTATTGATTGATCGTTATGTACACCAGGGGGTCTTCGAAAGAAAACGTGCTGGTGTTGGTGATCGGATTGAGGGGAGTAGAGCGTGTGCTTAAACGGGGAATTGTTGAGAAGAGAATGGATGTCGTGTAGGGGGGCAAGCAGGTCTTCTGAAGACGAAATGTTAAGTCTTGGGAGAAGGAATCTGTAGACTTGTGCAGGTAGGAGTGTTGCGGGCGATGGAGGAATGCAATGACGTGAACTGGCTGATTGAAATCCCTCTGGAGGAAGAAAAGCAGTATTAGAGACCTATCCTCAAACCTTTAGGTTGCGCCAACGACCAAACTTTGTCGTTGTCTCTTATTATGCCTGCCTTGATGAGTGGAAGATTGCTTGCTTGAGATTGCGCTGTCTTGTTTCGGGTTCGGTAGTTGAGTGTTGGGTTTCAAAGGAATGAGCGATTAGGGATGGGATATGTTGATATCAACGACGTCCGTATCAAACTGGCGTTGTCGATTGAATTATTAAGGCCGTAAGGTACAAGCTCATCAATAGAAAAGGAGGTCAAGTCTTCAAAGTGAATGAGGAGATGTAGAAGAAAGCTTAGACTAGCCTCGTCGATCTGAGAAGCTCTTTGTTTCGAAGCGAGAAGCCACTCACGTGATATCATATTATACCTAGGTATCGTCGCGACGCGTTTGATTTCCTCGAGCTTTTATTTGGCAAAACAGATGATATGACTACTTGGTTTGAATGCTAGCGCTTCATTTTAAATAAGAGCTTTCGGTGTTAACATAGTCACCATGGATTCACAAGTTTCTCGTGCTACGGCTTCCTACCCAACGCGTCTTGACAGGACGTTAAAAAGGTTACAAGATAGAGTCAAAGAGCAAGAACTCGCACTTGAAAAGGTTGGGTTATAACTCTTTTACTGTATTTAATTTCCTAGCTGATAACCTCCAGCTGCGTTCTTCCACACCTCCTATAGAGACAGAAGCCACCGAAGACCCAAAATCCCATTTACAACAAATCCGTGCCCTCAAAATAGCTTACGATTCCTACGTCACAAAAGAACCATACCTCCCCTCCGCCGAATCCCCTATTCCCGCTCTTCTTGCCCTCCGCACCATCGACCAAAGCATCCAAGAAACCCAGACATGCATAACTACCACGGAAGCCGATCTTCAGAAAGTGCAGAAACGCCTCGAGAAGGAACAGGCTCATCTAAGAGATGCGAAACTCATTCAAGCGGGTCTAGAAACTCGGATATCTTCTTTAGAGGAAACTTTGGAGGAGCGGACACAGAAGACTCCGGGGCAGGTTGCGAAAGGGATGATGCGAGATTTGAGGAAGAAGAAACAGTATTATGAGAATGAGACGAAGAGTTTAGTCAAAGCCTTTAATGGATTCATTGATGAGCATTTAGCACCTATGCTTGCTGCGGAAGAGCTAGGTGGACCGGTTGTGGGAGGTATCTTGGATGTTGACGAGGAGATGCTGGAGGCTGGGTTCAGCACTCAGGGAAAAGCGAGGAAACTAAAGGCGAATGTGAATGTTGATAAAAGGCAAAGGAGGATAGATGAGATATGGGGACCCCCGCCTCCAATGAATGGGAAAGAAGAAGGGCCTTGGAATGAGCAACGGGCTGCGGCTGCAGAAATGAGGGACTTGACGGAGCAGTTGTTGAATAGTCTTGTTGAAGCGGGGGGAAACGGACCGGGGGCGTACGTTGAGCTGGAGAGGGAATCTGCTGCGGCGAGGTTTCTGGTTAGGTCAAAGGTTGCGGAGTTTCACCCCAGGGATGCCACGAAGTTGCGGCTTATTGATTTTGGAGGAGAGTTAGATGATTGAAATCGATGATTTATTAAATGGATAGGCAGATGAGGAATAAAACATTTTGATCGATTATGTGTAATAATTTGGTCAACTCTTATGTTAGCGTCCTGGGAAAATCACTGAACAAAAATATATGCATATTCAGAATGTATCACAGAAGGCACAATGTGTTTGGAAAGCACCCTCGCTTTTATTCATTGTGTTACAGGTATTAGAAAGCAACCCAAATCCACTGCTGAACCCTCAAGAGAGCAAATCCATCGCAGCAAATGCAAAGACCGCAAACCCTATGCCAACCTCAACTAACAATCATCAAGTCGTGAAACCGAAACCGATCGAGTGGTAGTCGTGTTGTCGAAAGAGCGAATGCTACTTAGTTGATGGCGATCTTGCGGGACTCGACCTTCTTGGCCTTGGGGACAACGATGCTCAAGATACCATTCTTCATTGAGGCTTGAACGGCATCCTGATCAACACGGACGGGGAAGCTGAAAGACCGGCTGAATTCACCAACGCTACGTTCTGAGACCCAAAATTTGGCTTCGGGCTCCTTGGGTTGTTCGGCTTTGGCGGCTCCCTTGGTGAGGGTAGTGGTGGTCTCGGCGCCTTCGTCTTCAACGGTAGCATGGTGATTACCCTCGATAGCAGGAGTTGCCTTGTTACCCTCGATAGCTTCAGTTGGGGGAGTACCAGAGGCGTAAGAGCGTTCGGTGCGACCCTTAATGGTGAGAGTATTGGCGTCGGTGAACTCGATCTCAACATCCTTTTGCTCAACACCTGGAAGCTCGCCGTGAAGTTGATACTCCTCCTTGAGCTCCTTGACGTCGAACTTGGGGTTGAAAGACTTCATGACGCCTCCGCGGTGGTGATGTCGATTGCCGGAGTTTTGGTAGGTGTCGAAGTCTTCGAGGAGTCGGAAGAGAGGGGTGAAGGAAGCGGGCTCATTGATGAAGCTTCGCGGGAAGAACGACATTTTTCTTGATGGAGGTTTTGTGCGTGTGCGTAGAATGTGTCGCTTAGCTTGAGTGACTGGTAGTCTTGATAGTGCTCTGTATGATTGCATGAGATACTTGATGAAGAAATGAGGAGTAGTTTGAAGGATATAGGACCTCCTTATATATTTCATGAGCCTTATTCTGGATACTACGAGAAGCGAGGGTGGTATGATCTAGCAGCACCTAGAAGTTTCGTTTGGAGGGGAACACAAACAGATGAGAACATGGTGGCCTGATCTCGAAGATTCGCTGAAAGATACAAACGCTTGAAAGGGAAACGACAGGATCAGTTGACCCTGCTCTGGTAGGTTCCTTGCATTTCTAGAATTTTCTGCGGTTGGGTAAAGGGGCACAAATCGCTTGAATCACTTTTGTACAAGGCAAGGATGGGGAAAATGCTGTTGGAAACATGTTCTTAGACCATATATAGCATTGTACGGGGAATTAATGAGGGAAATAGGGGAGATAATATTGATGTTGACCCAATGCCAAGCCAAGCAACGCCCGCCCCTGCTGCATGACTAATGAAGCTCTTCGCCAGAATTTCCAAAATAGGGGTAGTCGCTTCAACTCTTTTCAAACCTCATTTTTTGCCACTGCTCACTTGCACCGAGATGTTCAATTCGGTGTTCCCGATTGACTTCGTAATTCTATATCTCCATGCTTCGGATAGGATGCTTTTCAATGAATAAAGCACAGAATTATAAATAGAAATTACAGGGAATGCACAGGAGGGCGTGCAGGTCGTTGCCACTCACAGGAGCTCCCCTTCCAGGATCATACTGCACGACTCCTTTTGACACAAGAGGGCTGATGTATATCTGTTATGACAGAATACATGTTCCAGTTCAACGGTGGCCAAGTTAGTCTTTGCACAGCTTCCCATCAGAGGTCTTGAAAACAGATCTTTTTCTACCATAGGAATTGGAATATAATATATTATTGTCTCAGATCATATGAGACAAATTAGCAGAAGAATCGCAAAGAAATTTCCCTTCTGAATTTCCTTATTTGGTAATTAGATTATATCGTTAGGTGATTGTTAAACACATCAAGAGGCAAAGACCAACAAGGAGTCTATTGTTCTACTAATTCTGAGACAATCATATCTTATATTGCAATTACTACGGTAGCCAAGAGATTATTTGCAACTATAGAAACATAACAGACTTGAGGGTCCCTTGGCGGATGTACAGAATTTTGGTGTGTGATGATAACATCTATATTGTACATGAAATTGATGAGCCGATCTCCTAAGCTATGCAAAATGTAGTATCCTATCCATTGCCCACATGTGTCATAATCGTATGGCGTATATCCTATCTCGTACCCTTCATGAATAATTACGTAGAACGAGAGCTCATTTAGAGCTAACTCGCCAGGAATCGAAGTGGAACCTAGTACAGTGACCAGCAATGTGAGGATTCCCAAGACCATATAATTAATAAAATTATTCTCGTGATTCCCACCGCCTCTACCTCAAAACTAGGGAAATTGATGCATAGGCGGATACATCAGAGGCAAAGATGCGCCTGACATATTAGCTAAAGGCTGGGGGCTGGGAAGGCGATGAAAGAGGCCTATAAGCCTTTTCCCAACCGCAGTCTCAAGCTCGGTACCATCGCGCGCGATTTTGACTTCGCGATTCGAATTCCAAGGATTTCGTAGGCCTCTAGTCCGATAGAAAGGTAGACGCGTAGTCGATACCCATTCAACCTTGAACGGCTTGCCCCATGCCTTTGAAGATGGAGACTCGCCAGGTTCACTCTTGTTGCTTTCTTCATCATCCTCTTCATCATCCTCATCTCTGTCCACTTCCCAGAAAATGGTACCACGAGCGGAGTCATCAATGATGCGTCCTTTTGGTGTAAATTCAGTTGCAGGAGTGGGAATTGCCTTCGGAAGCTCAGGATCTTCTACCGTGTGAGCCTTCGGTGCAAATTCGATTGCTGCCGCCGGATCGTCATTTATTGGAGATATCATCCTGGCATAGCCAAAGTATTCTCCTGATTTATTCGCTGAAAAGATGAGGTATACGTTATCGGCGTCCTACTTCGATGTAAGCCAGCTGTTCCGCCTCTATATGTGGTTCTCTTACCTTAAATGCTTTATTTAGGGTCTCCTCATTATGTGATTGCGTTGCCCAAATTCCGTTACGAACGCTGAGCTCGAGATCTTCCACTGTGAGACTCTTCACCACAAAGAATTTTTCCTTTGGTTGAGAGTCCTCGCCATCCGCAGGCGTCTTGACTTCGCTATCGACCTGTTTAATTTCCGGGTGACTTTCAGGTGATGGGGTTCGAGCCAGTGGCGGATTCGGGGTTGTCAAAGAGGATGGACCAGTTGGGACCGATGCACTCGTGATAGGTCCCACAGAACTCCTTCTCAATCGGCTCACTAATCGCACTGTCTGGAATCTCGAATCATGAATTTTGGTCTGGGCAGCTGCGCATGCGGACTCATCCTTGAAATTGGCGAAGGCACAGTTGCTTTTTGAAATAAGAAAGAGGGACTCAAGGCCAGGTGCCTCTTTACAGACATGGAAGACAAGGCTCATGAGCTCAGTCTGGGGCGGCAAATTACCAATCCAAACTGCGTGGCCTGCACTTTCATTAGCTAAAGATATCTTGTAATGCGTCTCAGAAGGCATATCATATGCGACTTACCACTCTGACGAGGCTTTCTAGGGGGGCCTCGGACCACAGAAGACTGACTTGTCCCTGAAGCTAGATGTGTTGTTAGCACAAAAAATTGGGAATGGTTCATATCGAAAATCTGAATAGAAGGGGCGAATGGTGTCTACATACCAATGCTGCTGGATCTTCCTCCGCTGCCAATATTGGTAGAACTAGTTCCTAGATAATCCTGGCTATGATGCTGCCCCGAAAGCCCAGGAAAGTTTCCGCGGGTTCCGTATTGAGCATTTGTCGGCAGTCCTGGATACATCTGAGCTTGTGGATGGTATTGGTTTGGCTGCACAAAATGGTGTTGTGTTTGCTGACCTATATATGCCTGATTCTGATAGAATTGGTTCCCAGCGGGTGACATTCCTTGTTGCAGATGCGGTGGGGATGGTGAATGACCAGAAGCATACATTGTTTGGTATTGATTTTGGTACGGCATATTGTATGTCATGTTTCCAGATGCGCTTACTGGTTGCGTGGACGAGAATTGCGATAGCTGATATACCATTCCAGTTGGCGGAGGACCAGAAGCATATCTTTGGGGCTGCGTGGAACTGTAACCCTGGAAGGAGGAGTCTGGCAATGCCGTCCCAACAGAGCTCATACCAAATGGATCTGTCCTTGTCTGAAGATTGGTTTGCTGGTGGAGATATGGGTTGGGAGGGAAGTTTGACTGCGGAGTAGTTCCTTGTTGACCTGTTCGAACATCGCCATCTTCGTGTTCTCCGCTAGATAATAGCTGCTGGGGATCTTGTCTATTGGACTGCGGTATATTCGAAGAGCTACCCGGTGGACCTAGAGGAACATCTCCCATGACGACTCCGTTTAATTGATGTAGTGGACTCCAAACCTGTACCCAAACGAATGACATGTTAGCATGTTATAAGGAAATCATATGCGCTGTCTAACTCCCTCCACTATTGACAGAAAAGAAATATGAGGCGTAGCGCAAAGTGATCTTTGCGTAGTCCTCTAAGAATGGAAAAAGAATCGATATACCTCTTCAACAGCACTCTCGCCTGACTTCATACAATCAATTGAGTTTAATATGGAGAGAATGTAGTCCTTCTCAGATGGTGGCAACCTTAACGGGGAACTGGCGAGCCGTGCTAGCCAGAAATAAGCTTTCAGTAACTTTCGTGCGCGTGGCAGTGCCCCTCTGGAATAGGCTGGGAAAGGAGTTGAGTAGATTGGCTTGGAGGACTGGGGAGGGTTGTGGGAGGAGGCGTAGAGCCGGGAGGATGTATGACTGGCTGGTTATGAATGGATGGCAAGCCGTTTATCTCAAGAGGTAGCCAATCGAAGAATAATCTGGCTCGCGAGTTCGTGAAGATGTTGTAAAGATCGACGCGCAGCGGAGGTAAAAGGTACGTGCTTCGACAAAAGCGCAATAAGAATTCCTGAAAGAGTACGAAGAACAAGGCTCCGAAGCTTTATAAGGAAACTAAAGAGGAGGCCCCCGTCTGTCAGTGCATGAGTTGCTTCAGTTACCTTTGGAAAGTAGTAAGAAGACGATCTAATTGGTACTAATGAAGAGGGTCGGCTTAGGACCCTGGTCACGAAGGATTGAGCGGGCACAGATAAAGAGCTGACGTCTTGAGTTAAAAAAAAAGAATAGAACTCAGCAGGGCCAAGAGATCATCGACAGATATCCAGAGAAGAGTAGTTAAGGCGGTGCCGAAGATCGAAGTTGTCTTCCGTAGGGAAGTAGCGGAATCAAAGAGGGTACTTTGAGTTAACAATTATTTGTAAGAACAGATGGCGAGAGCATGTTCTCTAGAATAGGCCATCTTTGAGGCAGGGTTATCGCATAGCCCTAGGGTAAGGTAGATCCATATCCTGCATAGGAAGCACGCAACGAGACCAGCGAACGATTGCCCAGGCGAGTCCAAGGCTTGTGCAAGGTACCTTAGGCTGGTGGTGGAGAATTCCGACTGCAGCTCTGATTTGCAAAGAAGAAGAAGAGAGGACCTGGGAGAGCAGAACATACTCAACTATGGAATTTTTTCGCTGCGGGGCTGCTTTAAGGGGTGAAGACATGGGATTTACAAATCCCATACGGGAACGCTAAATTAACATAGGCAAAGGTAATGTCGGTCACGGCTCACCTCACCAGGTAGATCTAAGTTTCTTTAGGCTACTGTGCTGCAAGCCGGGCCCCGACCGTTGTCAGAGCATGGTTCATGGGTACTCTTAATGGGGAATAAAGGGGGTGGATTGGAGGAATCTGAATTCAGGGTCAGGATTGCCCATGGGATTGTGAATCAAGTGGCGAAAACACATGGTGTGGCGAACCCGTTCGGTCTCGAACACGATCGCCAACAACATCAACATCAACATCCACAACAACAACAACGACGACGACGCTTCTCTTGTAGAAGGCTGGTCTCAAAAAGCTGGGCTTCGAATTTTTGTTCTCTACATCTGACGTTTGGATGAGGTAAGTTATTGTCGAAATCAACGCTAAATAGGGTTTTATATTAAGGAGGAAATATCAGAGTTCGTCGTCTCGTCTCTCTCAAAGTGTATTTTCGAGTTTCCGAGCTTCGCCTTTTCCAAATTCCCGCAGAAAATGGACTGGTCGTAGCATTAACTTTCGGGTCCCAGTTTCTATGTTGAAGGTAGAGAAGTCCGGACACTAGGAACGAACCGGGCATCCGTTTCCCCTTGAAGATTTGAGTTCTTCGACGTTTTTGGTCTTGTCGGCGTCTCTAACCATGACTGCTCCTTGAAATTATACACGCCCATGCTCGTCTGCCCTGGTCTTTGATTTAAAAGATCACATGTAGCTCTCCATCACCGCGGGATAAGGGATTGCGCTGATCCTTGTTGCCACGCTGAGAATCTTTACCAGTTGCCAGCCATTCAAACAGAGGTACCTCAAAGGTACATACAAGCATGGAGCGAGGATGAGCACAGCCACTCGAGAGTCTAGGCCATGCGAGGATCCATGCCAAAAGAACCATGCCATTGGGACTGCACAATTATCTCATACTTTCGTCAGAAAAGGCTGTGGTGGCGAGGTCGTTGTGGCGTACGAGGACGCGCTTCCGGAACATTTCTGACATCCTAGCTCCAATCCACAGGGGAGAGGACCTGAATCGGGCATAATGCTCAAGGGTTGCACTTGAATAGTGCTTTCGTAGGGGCCCAAGACGGTTTTTCCAGAAAGAATAAGGATTTTTACCGATACTCGGTTGTCCGTTGCCGATGGGTACATGGTAGATTGAGACGGTACATGCGCCACCCAACCTTGGGCTGGAAGAGGCTCTGCTTTTTCTCAATGGTAATAAGTACCAAGTCCTAGCTAAGTCCCAAGTACACGTAGGAAATACATATGATCAATATCAAATAATCGCTACTTTGCCTCGGCTCTGTTCCGTCCCATCAACCTAAAATGTATATCAGCGAAATCCAGGATCCCACGTTGTAGGTACATACTGTACTAGTAGTTATGGTAATGCCGAAAAATCAACGCCACAATGGGCTGTGCGCAGCCTGATCATCATTCTTTTCAACCTTGATCGAGCAATAGATCACCGTGAGCTTCAAAACACGTCAAACCTAGGGTTACGCGTGCGCTCCGATGGAATGCGAAGTTCTCGGCATCTGCAGCACATCGTCGATGTCAGTCTACAGTCTGCTTGGGGGCTGTCAGGGCACGCTCATTGGCTGTGGTCGCTGCGGTTACCACCAGCCACAGAACCCAGAGGCGTTTCAACTTCCCATTTTTTTCGCCACACGCTGCTGCTTTAATCCTTCGTGGTTCTGCATGATCTTGTGGCAATAGCAAACTTCGGCCCCTTGTGGCATAAGGGTTGGTTGTAGAGTGAGGGATCAAAACATTCCTCCCATTTGATGGGATGGCCACGTCAGTGTCAAAAAGAAAGATACCTTGGTTGTCCCAACTTCTGCCACCCAACCTCTGCCACTCACTTCATAGCAATCTCCCTCAAGTGAGTAGAGCATGAACAGGATCACCGGGCTACGTTTTCATCTAATCATCCAAATATGGGAACACGATTCTGTTATTGCCTTCTTCTAGACCCCCCCGGGTCGTGCTCGTGCTCACACCAACCTAGGTATGTACTGTATATCAGACTTGTCGACCCACGCCACCCACTCAAAAATTCAAAATTCTCTATGTTATGGAGCATCTTAATGTGCCACAGCTCCTCTAAATCATAAATTTGGTTTTCACGCGCTACTTAAGCGCACGTCTTATCAAATTTGTACCTGTTCCTACCTTAATTGCTTTTTGCGAAATAGGACACCAATTTGGTCGACTTTGCTCTGCCTACCATACCTTAGGAATTGGAATATAACATATGATTGCCTCACCGCCTGTCAAACATTTGCTAATGGAATACTCGAAATTTCTAATTTTCAATGATCACGCATCTGTATAAGTAGATGATAAGATGCTGTTATTAAAGGACTTTATTTAAAATCTATAAGAGGATTTCAAAGTGCTATAAGTTTCAAGCCAATGATATCTTATAGTATAATTCCTACGGTGTATATTTACTTGCTTGCACTCTTCTTTATCGGGGGAACAGCTGTACTGGGTGCAATTTCCACAATTTCGGCCAGTCACTCGGAATCTTAGTCAAGGTCACTGCCCAGGGGGTTGGTGACAGACATCCACGAGATAGTAATAATGCATCATCAAAAAGGGAAGGGCATGCTCCCTGCCACCCGTGTTCTAAAGCCTGGTGTTCCAACGGGCCCTGAGCGTTTTGATTGGCCGGAATTTGTTTCCATACCCCCAAACGCTCCTCCACTCTCCTAGCTAGCTTTCCTACGATGCTCTTCTCGCTAGGACCTTTGTCCGGATTGTGCTGGTGGAAGATATACTTTAAGATTGGGGGGCAGGCATCGGGGGAACGGCGCTGCCTGCGTGCTTGGGTCAAGGTGCTTCGATCCCCAACGAGCTTCTGCAAGCCTTGCACGCTCACTCTGCATAATTTTGAATGATATAGTCGATTGATGGTTAGGCTTCTCTCAAAGCTACACAAATTAGGCTTACTTCACTTCTATTGTGCAGCTGTCTGCGTGCCCTAATGTCGCGCCTGTCAAAAACTTGACACGTCTTTAGGGCTGCCTTTCCCACGGAATATCTCCATCTTATGTTGCCAGAAGCCCACTATATCTGACCATATTCGCAGATTTTCATGTCTTGCATCTAGTAATCGTAGACTTTACATTAGACAACAACCACCACGCGGTTTCAAAATGGGAGCTAGGGGTCCTGCGTGTATTATTCGTTGCTTTTCTAGCATAGCAAGCATCAATACTTCCGGTAGAGCCTTGTACCGTTACTGTATCATTCAGTCACAAGCCCTGGACCCCCTGGGGTATTCAGCTCAAAAGGTAGGGAGCGATCGCGAGGCATCGCCGATCTAGGTCAACACTTCATTAATAGTAATTCAAATTTACCCTGTACCCCAAACTATTAAGCAAATTGGTGCTCATGAACCTTATAAAGAATTAAAAGTTACCCTCTCAGCTTTTCCTGAGAAGTTAGTGACAATGTGTCGCTTGAAATTCTTCGCAGGTGCTTTTGGTCGCGCTTCTATCGCTCCAGCAGAGAACCTTGAATCCTACGTACATTAGGGCGCACATTCAGTACTGCGCATTTCAAAACATGCATTATTATATTCTCCGATCATTGGTGATACTGCTACTGCGATTGAATCCTAGACAAGAAATTATGCGCGTGAAATATTGCTTACTGTTTACGCGGCCTGCTGCCCTCGATCTCGATCTTGAGTCATTTAGAGAACAGATTTGCTCCCCAACCTCCAATACATTATCTACCGGGCAATAAAGTATTGGATTTATATCCTTAATCTGTCATTAACATTAAGTCTCAGTGCGACTATCTAAAAATTCCAACTAGGGAGCTTCTCTCAAAACAAAGGACTTGCTCCTAATTCGTTGACATCAAAACCTAAAGGCCCTTTTTCTTCTTCCCTGCTAGTATTAGCATCGCCCAAACGTCGAGCTGCATGAAGGGTCCTTTCCAATCGAAGATCTAGATTTCTTAACCCACGACGGGATATTTATGTTTGCACCACCTCGTCATTGTGTGGCGACTCATTAAGCTTTTGGAGCGACAATGACTTCATTCTCTTGTCACAGGCAGTAGTGACCCTGAGAGCAAGCTGACTCCCGGAATATAGATGTATTCTCGCGAAATAGAAGAATCTGATCGCTCAGGGGAAACTAATCATGTGATAAACTCACGTGATTGATAGCAAATTCTCCTTTTAAGTGGGTATCGCTGTTTCGTCTATTGCACCTGGTTGTTGTCAACACTCGAGCTCTCGCGCGTTGAGATCTTCTAGAAGTGAACGCAATTTTCCTTCCAAAACAGTGGCATGGTAGATGCCACTTGATTGCATTTCAGACGGCCATATCTAGTAGTACAAGCATAAATGAAGTCCCCATTCTAATCCTTCTTGAGTGGCAAATATTTCTCCTCAATACCACTCTTCGTAATAATCAACATCTGCAACCCATCACCAACCTCAATATGTCTCTCCACTGCACTATCAAACGCATCCTTAACCAAATCCTCAACTTCATTTCTTGGCAATGGAATCTTCTCGCGTTCCTGCAATGCGTGTCCCTCTCCACTACCCGGCATGTATTGGTTCTTGAAATTAACCTGATTGTCCAAGAATGGCATGATCAAGCTTGCTGCCGCACCAGCTGCTCGACATTGCTCCCGCTCGTAACTACCAACCGGATCGTACGAGTAGACTGCTCCTTTTCCCTCCTCATCCAAACCACCCAAGATCGCAGTAACATAGTATGGGAAGAATCGCTTTCCGTATAGAATTGTAGCTAATCGTTGTGCGCACGCCTTCACGCTCATGGGCTTGCCATGTTGATATCGATACATCTTTACAATGGCATCTAAGCGTTCCTTCAAAGCCTCTCCATCTGCTGCGAATCCGACGACTGAAAGAACGAGTGTGGCGTCATCTTGGGACGAGGTTGTGCCGCCAATCTTGAAGACTTTGGGTGCGTATCGGGTGTTGATGTTGTAGCCGCTCGTTGATCGGGTGTCTCCTGCGATGATGGTGAAGTCGGCGCCGGAAATTGCGAGGGTTGATCCTCCGTTGTCGGTATATCTATATGATGGTCAGCATTTGAAAAGGAGAGTCGTGGGTTTGGCGTACGGATAGAAAGCATGTTCTTTAATGCCTGATGCTTGGGTTGGACCCTGATTGAAGGAATAGTTTGGGCCGTTCATCAACGGATTTTGACTGAACATTGCAGCCATCTTAGTTCGTTCGATAGAAGAGTGAGGTTTTGGAGAAGAAATCGAGCTATTTGATTTGGTTGTGGTTTGAAGATTGAAAGAGCTGTCTTGCAGTCGATGCGCGTCTCTACAGCCTAGGAGTAGCGAGCTGACAGGGGTAGCTTTTAAGTAAATATCTCGAACCGCAATATAAACGGAATTATTCCAGACGAGATTCAGCCGCTCTATGTCGAGATAAAGGAAGCTATGGATATGTAATTGCTCCTTTCAGACCTGATATTTTACTTCTGCTAATTGAATCGAAGTGTTTCACGAAGTATTCGGCGGCAAGCTTTACAGAAGATTGCAGCACTTTCTGCAACGTCATCGGCGACAGTATTTGAGAAATCAGACCTCGACCGACTTTCTCAGGGATGCCCAGGTCATGGGAAAGCGAAAACGAATGGGCGCGCACAGGATGGTCCTAGATCTTTGGCGGGATCGCCTATGGTAGGAATACATGCTGGGAGCAAGATAGAGAAATACTGAATTGAGGAACAGAGCATACGAGAATTTGAGGTCCTATTAGCACTTTGCAAAGCTGCGCCTCTTCTACAGACCCCTCATAGTGCGCAAAGGTTGGTAGAGCAATTGGTTCCCTATGTACTTGATGCCTATATTCAGGTCTTCGTTCCGTCCCCCTTTTATCGCGACATCGAGCCCTCACCCATCGAAGCTTTGAGCTATAACCTCACAGCAGCGCTTCTTTCACTTGGTGTGAATCATGATCTACTTCAAACTTTTGTTTGTGAGACTCTATGGCAATATCTTGACAACTGTACCGAAGCCACACTCATAGCTACTGCGGGAACTGGTTCGGAGAATGGAGCCTACGAGCTTGAAGAAGCTATTCATGTTGCAAGAGTCACTATTTCAATTTTGGGATTTATGGATGCAGCTGCAACATACGCCAACTTTTGGACTGCTGCCGAAAGGCTGGAACTGATTGGGCGCATCAAAAGGATATTCTCAGAAGGCTATTTGGTGGCCGTCGAAACTGCATTTTCCACTATTCGAAACTCACATGCTCAAAATACCAATTTGAAGGAGTGGAAGAGATTCGTGCGCCACTATGCTGCCATCGGGAGGCCGTTGGGGGCAATGCTCCTACAACGAAGCTTCATGTGGCTTGTCGTGGCTTGTTCATCCCTCCTCGTTGCCGACATCGATGTGCTCAGGGGAGGCGACATCCTGGACTTACTGATGTCTGGTACTGGGATCACGAGACCTGGTTCTTCATCAAGAGGAGAAGTAGACTTTGCCACAATTGAGACCATGGCCGACCTCGCTGCTGATGAAATGAGCCTGCTTGAAGACGGCGCAGATTATCTTCGACTGGGATCTACGTGGCAGCAAAGGCTTGCATTCTCTGTCAAGGCGGGAGCCCTGACTAGTTATTTGAACTGTGCTTTGCTCAATGAGGATGCTGCTGATGCTGACGCTCTTATGACCTGGCTTGAAGATACCCTTGCTGATCCTGTGCAAATGGCGGATGAAACATTGGCGAGCGTGGTGCTCCGATCAATGGCCTTGATCTCAAAGCTTTCCCCCAGTTTTGCTCCGAACGTCAGTCGCTTATTGCCACGATTTATCGTGCAAGGTGGCCCACGAGGCCAGACCATTTCGATAG
>Ga0182030_10002858_pt1 | contig 36732 bp, 30 predicted proteins | sample 812S3MmetaG_FD_121299 | JGI IMG/M metagenome (GOLD analysis project Ga0182030, IMG submission 121299) | Permafrost microbial communities from Stordalen Mire, Sweden - 812S3M metaG (Illumina Assembly) | ecosystem: Environmental > Terrestrial > Soil > Wetlands > Permafrost | place: Sweden...
GATGACGCGGAAGGCGGATCGAAGAATAATCCACTGATCACCGCATTGTTTTCCGGAGCGTTGTTTGTCACCTGGATTCGAACATGCCCGGTGATTTTCCAAACCATGTAATCCCCATTGGAAAAGGACGACAATGTTCTGCTATCGAGGATATCGCCGCTGGTGTCCAGAACCTGAATCTGCTGGGACCGCGTATTTGCGCCGTCCCAATCGAGCATATACAGAGCAAGATTGTGAGACTTCAGATCGGTAAGATCCACATCCACCGTGTAACTATTCCCAACGGTGAGACCCTGAGTGTACCAACAAGCCGCGATCCGGTTGGTGGCCCCAGGCTTTTGCAACGCACGCGGGTCCGAGATGGATGCCGTCCACAGATAGGTCGAGTTCCCCGCAGGAGACACCGCGGCGTAGGAGGGATATTTAACGGCATCGTAGATTACATTGTAGCCGTCGGAGCCATATACTCCCTCCCAGCTTCCCTGGGTCGTACCGTCCGTCTTGATGTAACTTGCCAGGCCGGAGGCGCCTTGGGGAGGGCCAAAGAACAGTCCGCTAATCACCGCGTTTGAGTTGGTCGTGAGGTTCATAACCTGAATCTGGACATGTCCGCTGACGTTCCAGGTAAGATATTGGCCGCCCTGGAATGACGCCAGGGTTTCGCTATCCAGCACATTGCCGCTATTGGCATCGACGATGGAGATCGCTTCCGAGCGCGGGCCAAAGCCATCCCAATCCACTGCGTAGACGGAAAGACTATGGGTTTGCCCATCCAAAAGGTTTACGTCGATAGTGGTGGCATTACTTGAGCCGGTCAAATTGGGCGTGTACCAGCAGGAGGCAGTGCGACCGGTTGAGGACGCCTTCTGCAGTCCACGTGTGTCGGTGGTGGATTCCGACCAGATATAATAGTAATCGGGTGCGGGCGGAGCCACCTTCGCGTAAGATGGATAGTTGACCGAATCGCCTATGATATTATAGCCGTCCGCGCCATAGATTCCCTGCCAACTGCCGGCGGTCACACTGTCGGTTTTCAAAAAAGTCGCCACGGCGGGAGTCGTGCTGGAAACTGCGGGAACCACGGTCACATCCACAGCAGCCGATGTCGCCGTGTTGCCATTGACGTCGGTGGCGGTCGCGACCACCGGATAATATCCGGCGGGGACATTGGTCCAATTGATCTGGTAAGGAGCGGAGCTGGCCTGGCCGATTTGGACATTGCCGGCATAAAATGCCACAGACCTGACTGCGGCACTCATGCCAATCGTGTTGGCAGTGATTGTCACGCTTGCAGGCGCGGTAAGTTGACTGCCGTTTGCCGGCGCGGTAATTGCGACTCCGGGATAGAGTTGCGATGCCGGAATGATTTGCGCGGGTTGGCTTGGGCTGGCCCAGGCCAACTGGAGCCCAGCCGAAGCATCCTGTTTCGAATAGTTGACGACGATACGGTATCGATGCCCCTGTTGCAGCGCGATGGTCCCCGTGTCCGGAGCGGAAAGGTGCGGAGTCCAATCGCTGATGATCTCCTGACCATTGATCCAGACTTGTATTGCCGAGTCGCTTAGTGACGTAAAGGTGTAGGTCTCCGAGTAGAGGGGCTCGATTTCGCCACTCCAATGGGCAGAGAACATTTGCGGCGCCACGGATGGATCAGGCCCGCCGGGCCCCCAGTAGAAGTGGATCTGGGCGTCCAGATTGCTGAAGAGCGACCTGCCTGTCAGGTCGGGGTTCTGGTAGTATTCGCCCGTCAGTCCGTCGCCCGTCGAAACGAAAGATCCGGTGAAGGTTCCCGCCGCGGCGACCGTCACAGTCACGGGCGGTGATGCAGTGACATTCCCATTTGCGTCCGTGGCCTGGACCGTGAGCGTGTACTGGCCCGGCGCCACGCCGTTCCAGGTAAAGGAGTGCTGCGCGGAAGACGTATCCGTGCCAATAAGTGTTCCATTCGCAAAATACTGCACTGAGGCAATCGCCACGCCGTTCGTGGACAAGACGTTGGCCGGGATGGTGATGTCCGCCGGTCCGGAAAACACGGTATTAGCCGGAATGCCTACCGAAGCGACTGCCGACGGAAGAGTGCCGGTGGAGAGCCCCGACGTGCCGCCCACGGCGGAGGCGTTGTATGCTTCTATCTCGCGAAGGCAGATGTTCTGTGCGCCAGTCTGGCCGCCCGCGTTGACGACCACCTGGCTCGCCCCTCCTCCGAACGTACAGTTATTGACCAGCAAGCGGATGTGCTGAGTCTGGATGGGCGGGAAGCTATGCTGGAAAATATTCCGGTCGCTAAAAAAGCTGTCCGCGGTGCAATCCACCTCGGGACTCCAGACCGCGAATGTGTTCAGCGGTTCAGTAACGTGCTGAATGGTGACCCAATTCCCCTGGCCCGTCGCATCGTACTGCAAGTCATAGTCGATCAGCGTTCCGTCCAACTGCCACGGAACACCCGCATAGACCATGACATGGTCTATGGTTTGCGTGGTGGGAAAGGTGAGTTCGAACCAGGCCGGAAACCCCTGGGTATCATCGAACCATGGATGATCATTCGGTCCCTGGTTGTAATACCAATTCTCCAGAATCCCGTTGTAAACCTTGCTGACAAAATTTTGAATGCTCGGGCCGTAAGGCGAATTGCCGTCGCCGGACCCGCTGCCGGAGACGCCCGGTAGAAGCGCAAGGTCCGGCCCCCAATTATTCGGGACGACACTGACGCTCTGTCCGGACGCCAGCTCCACGTAGACAGGAAGTTCGGGAACCGGGATAGTCACCTGCCCGTTGGCGACCGGCAGAGCATACTGCTGACCGAAAGGGGTTACATAATTAACCGAGGTCCCGCTGCTGACGGAAAGGGTCACCTGCCCGTCGGTGCTGCCCCAGCTCTGGAAAGCGGCGACGGACTTCGAGGGCCCGGTAAACAAACTGCCCAAATACATATGATCGCCCGGCTGGCCAAAGTCGAACGCCTTCGAGAAGTTGGTCCCGTACAGTTCCTCCGACCAAACGCGCATGAGGGGCGCGGCAGGATTCAGGCTCCCGTCGAAGTTCTCCCAGAACATCGGGTACGACCAATAACTGAGATTACGATCGTACCATAGGTAGTTATGCTCCTTCGGGATGCCGTTTTGCTCGAAGGTCATCATCTCAACCATCGTCCACCGGCCTTGCATCCGCGGCTCATACGCGCCGTAGCAGGCGGCCATGAAACCCTGCTCGGTCTGCCACTTCTCGATATTCTGAAGACCATATTGGCTAAGGAGCGCATAGAGTCCATTGAAGGATTCCTGGACGAGTTCCGGGTCACCATTGACATCGTTATAAGCGTGGAAGGAAAGCGCATCCATGTAGTTCCCGCCGCCCGCGGCGAGGAAACTTTGCAGCCAGGTCAAACCATAAGGGTCAATCGTCACGATGGCCGGTGCCAGGACTTTGAGGTTTGGGTTGACCCCTTTCACTGTCTGGTAAAATGGGATTAGCTCGCTGGTCACGAACGCGGCTCCTGAAAAAGTATTATTCGGCTCGTTCATCCCCTCGTAGTATTCGACCTGGTTCTGGAATGTCTGCACGACCTGTTGGACTCCGGCGAAGTCCGAGGCACTCTGGGCGCCGGCAGGGAAGGCGATCATCAGGGGGCGAGTCCGCTCCGGGTCAAACGGCGTGTAAAACACATCGTCAATGGCAATCAGATTCTGGATGGTGGCAATGTCCGGAGCGGGATTGGAAGCGTTCTGGATCTGGTAACGCTGCGGACCCATGCCGGTCACACCGCGCACCACCTCATCCTGGCCATAAGTGGCAGGCGGGTAGGCAGAGGCGGCTGGCAATTCCGGAAAGTTGCCCTCGTTGCGGAAGATGCAAAAGGTTGTTCCCGCGAGAACCTGGCCGTATGGAGCCCCCTGGCTCTGCGAACCGTATACGTAAAGTTTGTACCAGCCGGGATAGACGGCATGGACGTTGATGGTTTGGCCGTTGAGCGCGCCTTGGTCGACCATGTTCCCGTAGTAATCACGGACCTGATAACAGGAAGCCGGACCATTGAGGGCAAACTGAACCGGCTGGCCTACGTAGAATATGTTATTGCGCTGCGCCGAGGTGATGGTGAGTTGACTGGACGGGGCGGTAAGGACGAAGCTCTGGGCGTCCGCGATTGAAGAGAGGGTCACCAGCAGGAATAACGCGCAAAGAATCCGCTTCATAGCTCCCCTCCCAAACGACGGATGGGGCCGTAAGGAAGGGGAATGATTGACACCTTTAGGCGGGTAGGAAACGGACGGTTTTTTTCAAAACCGGGATTGGCAGGAGTTTGGGTATTCATGACAGTCCGAGGCGCCTCAATGGGCTGGCGCACGGAGCGGGAGACTACCCATGCCGTGGCGAACGTCAACCGCGTATTGGTAAAATTTTAACGGCAAAATTGGCGGCAAGAAGGCCTATCAAACCGCCGAAAAATAGTGATTGCGAATGAGTCTCAAATGCATTTGGATGCGGCCCATGAAGTTTTTTGCCGCTCTTTTCGCCCGTTGTTTGCTTCTTCCTACCATGGCCCTGCACGCCGGAGACTCCTCTTTGCCCGCCAATTCGGCGCCTGCGAGCCCAATCGACACCCGATACGGCCCCTTCCAATGAGAGCGGCCATTTTGATGGTGAAGATTCCGGCATGATTCCGAGCCGGAGCGGCAACGCCGGAGCGGCAGCAAAAGGCGGCATCATTTTCGCTTGCGCGCGATGGTCCGAAATGTACGCTGCCTGCCCCCCCTCCATGTGCGTGAATCGAGTTGTCTGCGAGCACGCACGTAGTCGGTCCGGGCGGGCTGCCTCCTTAAACGCGGGGGCAGTCTGCGGGACCTGCCTGCCAGCGGGGGCACGCTGGTCGTAAGTGGCCGGTTTCGCGAAGATTACGAATGCGAAAGGAACGGGCAAAAACGTGGATCACGGCTTGCGCCAGCCGGGAGAAGCGGGTAACGCTCCCTGCCCGCCCCTTGGTCGATACATCATCACGCGACCGGAGCGGGAAGCCGTTATCTTACCTCTATCCATGACGAGCCCGTACCGGACTTTGAGCCAGGCAGAATCGGATGCCCCCCTCGGTGCGTGCCGAACAGGGGCAAAGTCGGGGGCAGGATGGATGGACCTCTATTTGCCAGCCCCCGGTTTTGGGCGGAAAGCGTTCCTGGGACTGTGGGCGCTTGTGCTGGTGCTCAAGGTAATGACCATCCTCCATTACCGGGCCGACTCGGATGAGACGCAGCATGCGCACGTGGTCTGGGGATGGCTGACAGGCTGGCTCCAGTACCGCGATTTCTTCGACAATCACATGCCGCTCTTCCAGATGGCGTGCGTACCGTTATTCCGGCTGCTGGGGGAGCATGCCTATATTCTAATTGAGCTGCGGGTTGCGATGGTCTCGCTATTCTTCCTTTGTCTTTGGTGCGTCTTCAAACTGACGGAGACTCTCTTTTCAAGACCGGCCGCGCCATGGGTCGCTCTGGCCGCCGCGGCATATCCTCCGTTCTTTTACACCTCCACGGAATTTCGGCCGGATATTCTTTGGGCGGCCTTCTGGTTGATGACCTTGCTGGCCGCGGTTGGCGGGGAGTTTTCGGTAAAGCGCGCGTTCGGGGTCGGGCTCATGCTCGGGCTGACATTTGCCGTGTCGCTGAAGACGGTGGTATTGGTGCTTGCTCTTGGAACCGCCGCTGCGTTTGCAATGGCGCTGGCATGGCGGCGTGGCGGGCGGGCGGGACCCGTCCGTACCATGGCGCGGCTGGCCGCGATCGTAGGGGGAACATTGATCGCTCCGGCGGCAGCCGCGCTCTATTTCGCGCGGCAGGGGGCATTCTGGATCATGTACTATTGCGTCGTCCTGCACAATTTGGTGCCGGGTCTCAAGCGGTGGGGCCATTTTTCGCTGCATCTGTGGTACTTTCCTCTTTCGCTGGTGGTGCTGGCGGTTTACGGCTGGCTCATCTTCCGCCAGACACCGGACACGCGACTCGCCATCAAACGCACCGTCATCCTGCTCACCCCCTGGTTTTTCCTCTCCCTGCTGTTCAGTTACATGCCCGACATCACACGGGAGGACGACCTGCCTTATACCCCATTGCTGCCGCTCTCCGTATTGCCGCTGCTAACGCTGGCGGACTCCATTGTGCAAAATCCGCGGTGGCGGCGGCATTTCCTGACCTACGGGCTGCCGGCAATTTGCTTCGTGGAACTTCTTCTCGTCTGGAACTGGAATCCCCTGCGGACAGACCGGATGAAAGGCACCACGCGCGGCATTCGCGACGTGCTTTTGCTTACTCATCCCGATGAGTATGTCATGGATGCCAAAGGGGACTATATCTTCAGGCCGCGTCCCTATTACTGGGTGATCGAGACACTTACAAAAGCAAGGTTCCGCATGGGCCTTATCAAGGATGACCTGCCCGAGCACCTGGAGAAAACGGGGACCCAGCTTTGCAACCTGTACGCAGCGCACATCCTTCCCGCGGCAAGCCAATTCATCATGTCCAATTACCTGCCATTCGACCCGGCCACGTCGGATTTGGGAGCAGCCGGAAAGGAGTTGAAAACTCCCTCCGGGGACGGAACTTATTCCTTCGACGTGGCGATCCCCGCGACTTATGCGGTCGTCAGCGAGTCCGGGACAACAGCAGGCGTCCTGGACGGGGCTGCGTACCTCGGACCCGTCCGGCTCGGAGCTGGTCACCACTTATTTCATCGCACATCCGGCGCGGGCCGCGCTGCGATCTTACTGGACCGTGCCGTGGCGGAAGGGTTCCATCCGCTCTTCGATGTGTCCGAGCAGATCATCAAACGGGAGCAAGCCCGCGCCAAATAGGCTTCGACATGATCGAGAAGCCTGATTCCCAGCTTGCCCCTGCGATTGCGGAAGCCGGGCCGGCGAAACCGATCGACCGGTATCTCCCTCCCCGCGGTTTCGAACGAACCGCATTTCTGGGGCTGGCGGCATTGGTCCTGGCGTTGAAGGTGGTGGCAATTTACCACCTGCGGTCCGACTCCGACGAGACGCAGCACGCGCATGTGGTCTGGGGATGGGTGACCGGCAGGCTCCAGTACCGCGATTTCTTCGACAATCACATGCCGCTCTTCCAGATGGCGTGCGCGCCCTTTATGGCGCTCCTTGGCGAGAGGGCTGACATCATGGTGGCGTTGCGATGGATGATGCTGCCGCTCTACCTGGTGTGTCTGTGGGCCGTGTGGCGACTGACGGACGTTCTCTATTCGCGGCGGGCCGCGCCTTGGACTGCCCTTTGTGCCGCGGCATTATGGAAGTTCATTTATACCTCGACGGAGTTCCGGACGGACGACCTCTGGGCGGCCTTTTGGCTGCTTAGCCTGCTGGTGGCCGTGAGCGGAAAGTTTACCGTCAAGCGCGCGTGCGGATTCGGGCTGCTGCTGGGGTTGGCATTCGCCGTATCGTTGAAGACGGTAGTGCTGGTAGCGGCGCTGAGCACGGCGCTGGTGCTGGCGCTAGCGCTGGCATGGCTGCGCCAGCGTCGCGACGGACCAGGCCCCCTTCAATTCGCCGCACGCCTGCTGGCCATCGTGCTGGCAGCAGTCATCCCGCCAGCCGCGACGGTGCTCTACTTTGCCTGGAGGGGAGCGTTTTGGATCATGTATTACTGCGTGGTTAAGCACAACGTGGTGCCTGGGCTCAAGCGGTGGGGACAGTTCTCGCTCCACGAGTGGTATTACCCTCTCTCCCTGGCGGTGCTCGGGGTTTACGGATGGCTGATCTTCCGGCAGACGCGGGAAACGGCGCTGGCGATAAAGCGAACAATCATCCTTCTGACCCCATGGTTCTTTTATTTTCTGCTCCAGAGTTACTGGCCGGATATTACGCGGGAGGATGATCTCCCTTATACGCCGCTAATCCCGCTCTCCCTTATCCCGCTGCTCATGCTGGCAGGCGCCGTGGCGCGAGGCGCACGGTGGCGGCGGGTATTCTGGACTTACGTGCTGCCGGTCGTGGTGCTGTGCGAGTGCGTGGGGACCTTCAAGGCCCAGAAGCTGCGCGAGAACCGCCTCATCGTGACGACGCACAACATCGCGGACGTGCTGGCACTTACCGGGCCCAATGACTATGTCATGGATGACAAGGGAGACTACGTGTACCGTCCGCGCGCCTATTACTGGGTACTGGAGCCGATCACCAAGGCGCGGGTCCGGCTGGGATTGATCCACGATAACATCCCCCAGCGGATGACGGAAACCGGAACCAAGCTCTGCTCCATGCAGATCGGGCGCCCAGGATCACTCGCGGCGCGATTCATCGTCGACAATTACGTGCCCTTTGATTCGAACACCCGGGATATGGGAGTGCTGGGCAAGGTGATAGGCAAGGAAGCGCAAGGCGGAACCTCTTCTTTCGACGTGGTAATCCCGCAAAGTTACGCCGTGGTGACGGAGACAGGTCAACTGGCGGGAGAATTGGACGGAAAGCCGTACACGGAGCCTGCGTGGCTGTCGCCCGGCAGGCATGTGTTTCGCCGGACCGCCGGCAGCGGACGTGTGGCCATCTTCCTCGCAGACGCGCACAACAAGGGATTCTCGCCGCTCTTTGACGCAGCGGAAACGATTACCAGGGAGCAGGGAACCCTGCCAAAGGGAAGAGGGAACGAGCCGGAGTTACAGTAGAAAAAATTTCAAATTATCCAGAAGGGTCCTAATCCGCTTCCGGCGCGTGACGCTCGTGCCACCGGACGGCAGCGCTCAGCAACTCGGTCGCCCCATGGATGCCAAGCTTTTCGCGGATATTGCCGCAATGCACCTGAACGGTCTTGATGCTGATGCCGAGCGCCTCGGAGATATGGCGCGTGGAATTGCCGAGGCCAAGGAAACGGAATATCTCAAGTTCGCGTTCGCTCAGAAGCGTGAGATCGACGTCTTCCGGAGGAAGGCCGCTATCGTCCGCGGGATTGGCTTCCTGGCTGATGTAGGGGGTGCCATCCAGAACATCGCGGATGGCGCTGCAAATCTTGCGGGTCGTCTCGCGCTTCACGACGTAGCCGGTGGCGCCGGCACGGAGTGCGCGGCGGGCATACAGCGGAGACTCATGCATGGAGAGGACGATGATCTCGACCCGCGGCGCGCGCTGCTTGATTTCGGAAATGAGATCAAACCCGGAGCAGTCCTTCAGCGAAATATCGACGACAACCACATCGGGACGCTTTTTCTCGATGGCGTCGATGCAACCTTCGCGCCCCTCGGTCTGGCCGCAGACCGCAAGGTCCACCTGCTGGTTGATGACATTGGCCAGCCACTCGCGGACGAGCGGATGGTCATCGACCAGGAAAACCTTGCGGCGGGTTCTGGCAGGAAGGCGTTCGGCAACTGTGGTCATGGCGTTTGATGAATTAGACATCCCCCTGTGGGAACGAACATGTGACGATCGCGCCTGGTCCGCCATCCTCGAGGGTGAGGCTGCCACCGATCATAGAGGCGCGATATTTCATATTTCGCAAGCCCATTCCCTGGCCAAGGGCGCCTCCCTCCGGAAAGCCGCATCCATCGTCAGCGATCGCAAGGGTAACCAGGGAGCCCTTTTTGCCGAGGTAAATGTCGATATTACGGGCCTTCCCGTGGCGGATTGCGTTATGCACCGCCTCCTGGGTGATGCGATAAAGATGGGTCGTTACCGCAGGATCCTGGATAAGCACCGGTTCCTCGGAGGAAGCGAATCGGCAGGCGACTTTGAACTGGGTGGTAAAATGGCTGGCCAGATCCGCCAGCGCCGTCAGCAACCCCTCCCCTTCCGTCTCCAGCGGGGAGAGCCCGGCGGAAAGACCCCGCGCCATGGAAATGGCTTCTTCGATGAGCCTGACGACGCGATCGGCATCCCCTACCTCGGGCGCATCGCGCGCCATGAGTTTCTCCACCAGGAATTGCTCCGCAAGCGCCGTGCCGGTGAGGTGCTGGCAGAGGCTGTCGTGAATGTCGCGCCCGATGCGGTGCTGCTCGCGCTCGCTGATCACGAGGATTTCCTTCTCGAGCCGTTTCCGTTCGGCAAGCTCGGACGCAAGGATCTCCGTGCGCACCCGGACCCGCTCCTCCAGGGTGTCCTGGTTCAGCCGGAGACTCCGTAGCAGCCAGACGACAATCAGATAGAAAGAGAGGACAATCGCCGCGTCCCAGAACAGGATGAAGTGGTTCGGGTATCTTTCCCCGGTAAGTACATTAGCCAGCGAGGTGGAAAAATCGCTGAGAAAGCTGATGAAGACACCGAATCCGACGCCGACGTACCACGTTGCAATGCCGATGGCCAGGAGGTAGAACACCGTGCAGGAAATCTGGTAACCGGTGGCGTAATCGACAATGGCGACGACCACGAAGATGCCAAAAGTCAGCCCGACAATCGCCGGTCTTGATAATTGCCCAAGGCGGCTGATCAAGCTGGCGGGATTCTTCGCGGCAGGGTTGTCCATCGATGGCGTGGCAGCTCCGGACGTTAACACTCGCTCCGTCGGGCGGCAATGCTGCCTTCCCTTACCGGATTGACGGTATATCCACCTCGTACCAAAGGGTCTGGTATTGCGGACCAATTTCGAGGACGGAGCCCCTTTCCGTTCGGGTGACTTCGACGGGGATCTTGCGCTGACCCCGGGCGTCGAGCGCCCATGCCTTTACGCCGGAGAAGCCCCCCGGCAGCGTGATGCTCGCGGGGATGCCTTCGGCGAGGGAGGGCGGCGTTCCCCAATCGCTGCCAACGGAATCTTCGGCAGGGCTTTTCCAGCGCATCCCGGGGTTCTCGATATAGCCGGTCGCGGTAATGAGGAGGTGGCGCCCCATTCCGGCTCCAACCGGAGGCGTCATGTCCGTGATGGTGATCGCTGCCCAGTTCTGCCGGTTCCCGCCCGGGTCGATGATCACGTCGCCAAGCTGAACGGCTCCCCCGGTGGTCTTTCCGATAAATGCCTTGCTTCGGGGCGAATTGACCAGGACACGGCTGTTGTTCACATCCCATGTGAGCTGTCCGGTATCGCTCACGGTGACATTTTCTGCTGCCGGTTTAGCGGTTGGAACGCGTGCCGCTCGACTCCCGAAATCCAACTGCACCGCCGATCGAAGCGGCAGCATCGTTCCCATCCCAAAAGCTTCCATCCCCCACCGCGCCCCCGACCGCACGGATGCATCCAGCGTCGCATCCGGGGATACGGAATAGGTCACCGTCTTTACCGCCCGGGAAATATCCCCGCGCAGGAACATCGAAACGGCAGCAGGCAGCGTAACGAGTTTCGTCGGATGCTGGTCCACATCGAAAAACCCCATCATTCGCTGCCTGTCCCAATCGTTGGTCCGGTGGGAGTAGGCGAATATGAAAACGCCATCCCAATCCTGGAGCGCCGCATAAGCGCCCAGCAAAAGGAACGCCTCGGAGGAATGGGTATTGGGCGCGGGCGCATTGTATTCCGAGCAGATGTAAGGCTTGCCCGCCACCCGGTGCTCCGCGAGCCCTGGCAGCGTCCCGCCGGCGGGATCGCCCGCCATCGAGAGATTGGGTATGATCCAGTCCACCGAATCCCACGCGCCGTGGCCAAAATGCGGGTGATGCCAGTAGGCATGGCCATCGACGACATCCATGCGCGCCTGGATCGATGGCGGGCTGTACCCGGTGGCTGTGCCGACTATGAGGCTATGGGCCTTGAGGTCCTTCTTGAGGTATTGCTCCATGCCCGTCCAATACTGCGTTTCGGTATCGTACAGAAACACCATCCAGTCGCGTTGCGCCGCGTCGGTGCGGTTCCCGATTTCTGATTTCCTGAAAATCGGCACGGCGCCCAGGCGCTCGCCGCTTTGCAAGCCGAGTATGCCTCCGGGGCGTAACGAGGGATTCTCAATCCATGAGGTTCCGTCCGTGGTACCGAGATCGCTAAAGCCAAAGCGTCCATTCGGCTCGTCGGCTGACGGTTGGAATGTGAACTGGTATTTCCCTATCCCAGGGTATTCAGAATAGGTCAGTCCCGCATCGGCCGACCAAAGCTGATTCCACGGCGCGTGGCTTTGCGAGGCTACCACTACGATCCGGCGAGCAGGATCGGATTTTGCTGCAAAGGTAACCGTGTAGTGTTTTCCCTTTAAGAATGCGATCCCCGGTTGGAAGAGTTGCACATGCCAGCCCACGGCATCCGTGTGTGAAACGTCGAGGCGTATATCATCTTTGCCCGAAGGCCCCGCGACCGCGGTATCGTGCTGCTCGAGAACCCATGCTCCGCTGACACCATGTTCGAAGTCGGTTTCCTTCAGCATTTCCGCGCCCAGCGGCTCCTCGCCGACGCTCCACGCCTTCTCCAGCGCAGCCTGCGACGCGTATTTCGTTTGCAACCACCGGTTCCACCGCGCTTGCAGATCGGCGCGATACTCCTCGCTCATCCCGTCAAGCGAACCCCTCCACCAATCGCCGATCAGCCCGTTCTCGTTGTTGATCTCGATGAGCGCCACCGCTGGTTCATCGACGTAAGCAGTGTGCGTATAGGGATTGACGTGCGTGAGCAACTGCCGCGCGTAGTCCTGCTGCATGGAGAGCATCGGCGGGTAAAAGTTGTCCACACCCTTGTAGTAAGTCTCCATTCCCTCCCATTTCGGCATGCCGGGATAATTCCGGCTCACATGCAGATTGAGGTCGGCGTAAATCCCGTCTCTTTTTAGCTGCGCGATGAAGTAATCCAGTTTGTCCAGTTGCCCGGGATCGAGCGTTTTCATGTCCGCGCTCCATATCCCGGCGAGCGCCGCCTTGTTGTCCATGTGATGGAACCGCACGCAATTGATCCCAAACTTCGCCATGCGATCCGCGACTTTACCCGCGTCGGCATGGGTCGGAAAACTTGCGCCAAACGCAAAATTCACCCCAAAGATACGGAAGCGTTTATCTCCTTCGAAGAAGTGCCCCTCCTTCGCGACCACAAAGCCCCGGCCGCCGGCCGGCTTGTCATTCAGGCCGCTTACATTGGTGATGCCCGCGCTGGCATCGTCCCAAGGCAATACGAATGGAAATAACGGCTCGTCAGCCCCACGGCAGACCGCGACGGCAAGGAGCAGGAGGAAAAGCGGGAGGGATCGGTTGATGGCAGTCCACCGATAACAGCAAAGCGCCGGAGAAATCCAGTTGGGAATTTCTTATCCCAGCAGGTTATGGATATCCTTCAACTTCGCGACGATGTTGATATCCGCCTTGCACGATGGCAGGCAATCTCCGCATGCGATGCACGCGGTGCCATTCTTGGTCAGCGTGCTGTACTCGGCGCGCGCTCGGGAGAGTTCGTCATAATCGAGCGCATACCGCTCGTACCGCATGATATCGGCGATGGCAATGTGCTCGGAGCAATGCGAGACGCAGTCCGAGCAGAGCAGGCAGGTCGTCCCCTTGTTGAAGGCGGCTAGCAGGCCGAGCGCCTCACGATCATTCGCGGTGATGGCGCTCTGCTGCGCGGCGGTGATGTTCTCCTGCAATTGGGCAAAGCTCTTCGTCTCAATGACCGCCGCGGTCAGGTTCGGGTTGGACATCAGCCACTTGACCATTGCCGCCGCGGGCGTGCTGCCGGCGAATCGCGGTTCAGCCAGCATCGTCTGCATCCGCTTGTCCTGCGCGGCCCGCCCCACTCCGCCCATGGTCTTCATGGCGATGACGCCGAAATCGTTTTTCTTCGAAAGGGCTATGACGTCCTCGATTTCCTTCCTGTCGCCGTATGTATAGAAAAACTGAGCGGCCTCGAACGGAGAATTGCTAACGAGATAGGTAATGATGTCGAAAGCCATCTGGCCGCCGATGTCATTGTAATGATGCTGCGAAAGGGCAAGGTGCTTTACCAGTCCCTCTTTCTTGAGCCGGTCATATGCCCGCACAATTCCCAGCCCCTGATTGGATTTCGCCTCCTCCACGGAATGGTAACCGAAGTGGAACTTGAATACGTCGTAATAACCCGCGCCGGATTTTGCGACGCAGTTCTTTACAAACTGGTAGTGCTGCTCCTCGTCAATGTAGCCGGTTTTGTTGTCCCCTCCCACCCGGTCCACGACACACTCCAGATGGTACGACTCGCGAGGCTGGCTCTTGATCGCCGCGGGCATCGTAGTCGCCGTCCACCGGTGCGCCTTGTGCCAGTAGTTCACTCCCGCCTGCACCGCCAGCGGGATCACGTCCGGACTCCAGTCCGACGCGCCCACCAGCGCGCTTATCTCCAACCCGGTCCGGCCATACCGGCGCCGCGGCAATTTGCCGATCACGCCGTCTTGGGCAAATGCGCTCAAGGCTCCCATGCCGGTCAACGCCAGGCCCGTGGCACCCGCCGCGCTCGTTCGTATGAAATCTCTCCGCGTAAGACCGTGTGACTCGCTGCTGTCGTTTTTCTTAGTGTTCATAAGATACGTGGTATTGGCGAAACGCGAATTTTGCCGGATGGCAAGTTCGTGCGAGCCTACGTTGGCCGGTGGCCGATTCCCATCAAAATCTTCGCGACGAAGGTTCTTTTTTGCTTAGAATAACCACAAAAATATATTAGTAGCTTCATGCTGCGGCATGCATAGATTACGGCGATTTTCAACGCCCCTCCTATGCCTCTCCTGGCAGGCAAAGCTCCACCATGTACCCCCCTTCCGACATCCTGCCTCGCCCTACGCGGACGACCTCGCTCCGGATCCTGATCTGCGCCCTCTTCTGCCTTCTCTTCTCCTTGTCGGCGCGCGCAGCAGACAGACAACAACTCCGAGGGCACGTTCCGGAGGTCGTCTCTCGACTGAAGCCGCTCCGGCATTTGGATCCCCGCCAGCGGCTGACGCTAGCCATCGCGCTGCCTCTCCACAACCAGAAGAACCTCACCGACCTCCTTCGGCAACTCTACGATCCCGCCAGCCCCGATTACCGCCGCTTCCTGACGCCCGCTCAATTTACCGCGCGCTTTGGCCCAACCGAGCAGGATTACAGGACGGTCGAGAGATTCGCGGCCACGCACGGGCTGACCGTGACCTACCGGCACTCCAATCGCCTGCTGCTCGATGTAAACGGCACGGTCGCCGACGTCGAAAAGACTCTGCATGTGACCATGCGCGTCTACCAGCATCCGACCGAGAAACGCAACTTTTACGCGCCCGATACGGAGCCGTCGCTGGACCTCGCGGTCCCGATTTCCCACATCGCCGGCCTCGACAATTACGAACTTCCCAAACCGAATTTCCATCGGCTGCCGGTCGCCCGTGCGGCGGTTGCAAGGCCGAGCACGGGCTCCGGGCCGAGCGGGAACTACATTGGCAATGACTTCCGCGCAGCCTATGTCCCGGGCGTTGCCCTCACAGGCTCCGGACAAACCGTGGCCATGCTTGAGTTCGATGGTTATGCGGCCGCCGACATCACATACTATGAGAACCTGGCCGGGCTCCCGAACGTCAGTCTTTCCAATGTCCTGCTCGAGAACTTCAACGGCACCCCAACAAACGTCGAAAACCAAACGGAAGTCTCCCTCGATATCGAAATGGATATCTCGATGGCGCCGGGCGCCTCGCAAATAATCGTCTACGAAGCCGGACCCAACGGCATATTTGACGATATCCTGAACCGGATGGTTTCTGACGATCTGGCCAAACAACTCAGCAGTTCATGGTCCGTCACGGAAAGAAGAGACGACCCGACAGCCGATTATGACTTCGAGGAGATGGCCGCACAGGGGCAGTCTTTCTTCCAGGCCTCGGGCGATAGCGACGCTTACACCGGCACACTGCCCTTTCCCTGCGACAACCCATTTATCACGGTTGTGGGCGGGACCACTTTGACCGACAACGGCGCCGGAGGCTCGTGGAGCTCGGAAACCGCCTGGAACTGGGGCTATGACTCCTCCGCCCGCGGGTACATCGGCACCAGCGGCGGGGTCAGCACCCGCTATTCCATCCCCTCGTGGCAGAAGGGCATCAGCATGACGGCCAACAAAGGCTCGACGTCCAAGCGCAACGTCCCGGACGTGGCTCTCACCGCGGACAACGTGTACGTGCGAGTCAACGGCAGCGACACCGACGTGGGCGGCACCAGTTGCGCCGCGCCGTTGTGGGCGGCCTTTATCGCACTGGTCAATCAGCAGGCCATCGCCTCCGGCGAGAGCCCGGTCGGCTTCATCAATCCGGCCATCTATGCCATTGGGACCAGCTCCGCCTATTCGACCGATTTCCACGACATCACCACGGGCAATAACTTCAGCAACAGCAGTCCCAGTAAATTCCCCGCGGTCACCGGCTACGATCTCTGCACCGGCTGGGGCACCCCGGCCGGCGCCGCCTTGATCAACGCACTCGCCCCGTTGCCCACCGGTATGCAAACATCGAATCTCCAGGTTTCCTCTTCAGGGGCCTTCAGCTCGAGTGGAACCGCGGGCGGACCATTCACCCCGGACGCGTATGCCTATGGTTTGACCAACGCGGGCTCCTCGTCCATGCCATGGAGCGCCAGCGCCACCCAGACATGGCTGTCGCTTTCCGCCACCAGTGGGACGCTCGCAGCGAGTGGCTCATCCACGGTCACCGCTTCCATCAATGCGAACGCGAACGCACTGACCTCCGGCACCTATTTCGACGCCATTACGTTTACCGATCTGGCAACCGGCGACACCCAGACAGAACCGGTCAGCCTCACCGTCATTCCGGCACCCTATGCCGCGTGGCAGAGCCAGGTATTTACACCGGCACAGCTCGCCGATCCCACCATCAGCGGAGACACCGCCGACCCCGCCGGCGATGGCATCCCTAACCTGATGAAGTACGCGCTCGCTCTCAATCCCTTCACCAACGGAATTGGCGGACTGCCAGTCGGATCCATCGCCACTACAGGCAGCGGCAATTATCTCACCCTCACTTACACCCAGGTCATTTCCGCCACCGACATCACTTACAACGTCCAGGTCTCCACCGACTTGCAGACATGGAACTCCGGCCCCGGCTATACGGCAACCGTAAGCTCGACCGACAACCCCGGCGGCTTGACCGAGACCGTCACGGTCCAGGCGCTGACCCCGGTAACCCCCGCCAACCCAAAGCTATTTATCCAACTCCAGGTCACGGGACCCTGAGACCATCCACCCCTTCACGGCGTCATTTTAGGTTTACCCCTTGCCGCCTGCGGAAAATCGCTGCTCATTCCATTGAGATTTTCATGCTCAACCTGGAAAGCCACCGATGCATCCCCTTTTCCATTCCCGGCATCCCGGCTGATCCGCGCCACGTAAATGGAATCATAATCGTCGTGCGCCCAAGAAGGAACCGAATCCGGATTCCCCCCATGCTCCCGGATCTCGTCCCGCATGAATTGCTCCGCCTCCCGGTGCTCCCATGCCACGAAAACCAAACTGCCTCGATAGCCCGGCCCCTCCAGTTCCCGCTCCAAATCCGCGATGTGCTTGAATCCAAAGTCGGTATTGATCGGCAGCCCGCACCGGATCGCCGTCGGTCCGATCGTCAGCAAAGGCCGAACATAGCAGACGTCCCCCTTCGCCGTCCCATCCATGGTCATTGCGCCTTCGGTAACCTTGTCCGCTCCCGGGTCCGGAGCAAAGATGCAGGCTGGCTTTCCGTAGCGTGACAGCAGCACATCCGGAAGCGCCAGCGCCCGGTTGAGGCCTTCGGCATCCAGGTTGCCCAAGCCCGCCTTCGGCTTTTCCCCATGCCGGATGCACACAATGGTCTCAACTTGCGCTGCCTGCGCCGAACCCGGGGCTGGACTCGCCGATGGCGCACCCGCCTCGTCCGCGAGCAACAGACCGCCAGGAAGCAAAACGGCAGCCAGCCAAATGAATGCCCGCCGGCAGGACATCGAGCGCAACAAAACCGACCGAACAACGCGATGACAATTCATAATGGACGACACTCTGTCACAAAAATCGACGAGACGCGACGGAAGGAAACATCAAATGCCAGAGCCTGGAAAAAACGCCTTGCCTGCTCCCGCCCTACAACTTTACCCTACTACTACTTTATACTAGCCGCGAAAACCGGGCCGCGCCAAAGTCCGCATGCCATCCCAGCCATCCAGCGCCTTTTCGATTTCCAGGATTCCCCTGGATGGCCTCGCGCGCCATTTGCGAGCCGCGCTCTCCCGCGCAAAGGAACTCGGCAAGCTGCTGGTCCGCCCCTACCCGGAATATGCGTGGAACGCTACTCCCCCGCCTTTCGCCAACCCCTGGCAACGCTATTGGGGCGATTCGTATAGTCCCGACCTCAAGCGCTGGCTTCTAAAACCTCTCTTCGAAGACCTCGAAAAAAACGGGAAGATTGGAAACCTGATCGTCGATATCGGCAGCGGCGCAATGCCCGTAACATGGCTCCTGCCGCGGAAGCCAGCCAGGAAACGGATCCTGATCGATATCGCCGCCGATAACACCCAATCGCCCGACGAACAGAAAATTCGGCTCAATGTCGAAAAAGTGATCCACCCCGGCACGCTTGGTTTCCGAAAAGCGCTCTGCCGGGCATGCAAATTCCTGAAGCTCGACGCCAAAGCCGGGGCGAATACCGCGCGCGCCGATACGATCATATTTTCCGATATCTTGAACTACGTTGACTTTCGAGAGGTGCTTCGAGGCTTTTCCAATTACGTAAAACCCGGCGGACGGATCATCGTCACCAATCTCCCCATGAGAGGAAACCAGGTCCTATTTTCCGACAAAGGCCTCAAGGACAACCATCATCTCTGCCAATTCTTCGAAGAGCACCATTTCGAGATCGAACATAAGTCATTCCCCTGCATGCCTCGCGGAGCCACCGACGAATCAGAAGAACTCATCGTCCTGGTCGCCAGGAAGTGTCAGTAGCAATCAGGATTCCACTTCGTCGGAATAGCCTTCCATCAATTCAATGATGCGTCCTTCGGGATCGCGAAAAAAAACGAGACGGCAGCCGGGCATAAGATGTCCGGCGTCGATAATGGGATCCGGCAGGATACCAGCGGCAACGCCGAGAGCAACGCCCACAAACAAAAGGACCCCGCCGGAACACATGTCCACCCGCGATTCGTAACGGATTTTCCTCAGGTTACGCCTGCATCCATTTTTCGCCCTCCCCTAGGTCCAACCAGAGCGGATCATAGTCGGTAATTTCGCCCCCGGTATTTTGGCTTGCCCGGGATTTTTTCTGCGGCGATAGTCGAAAAACGCCAGGGGCAAAACAGGTGAGGCGCCGGTTCCAACCGAACTCGCGCCGCGCATCGCAAGTCCCAGGCGCCAAATAACTTGAGGGGGTATAGCTCAGTTGGTAGAGCGTCTCGTTCGCAATGAGAAGGCCAGGGGTTCGAATCCCCTTACCTCCACCACTTAAAAGTCTCTGAATGCAAGAGACTTACGGATGAACCAAAATCCACCGGAAAATTGGTTGTATATGCCCGGTGTATATGCCTATACTTTTTCCCGTGAAACCCAATCCCCCCGAAACCCCAAAATCCAAGGGCACTCGCCAGCATCTTGAGCGTGTTGCTTCGCACCTGTATCGGCACAAGGTCAACGGCTCCTATTACGGCATCCTCACCGTCGCCAAAAGAATGAAGATTAAGGCGCTGAAGGTCTCGGAGGATACTGCCCCCACGACCGACCGCGCGACAGCCAATCGGCTTCTCCGCGCATGGGAGGACGACATCGCCAGAACCGATGCCACGAACGGCGATATGAAGCTCGAAGCATTGCTCGCCAAATTCGAAGGCGCCCGAGCAGGCAAAGCCGCCAAAACGGTTGCAACCGAGGCTTCGATCATCGCCCGGTTCAAGAAGGATTTCGGCAGGGACGCCACCGGCAAGCGGGGCTTCGGAATGGATCAGATGGTCAGCCGTGTAAAACCCTCCGATGTGACAATCTGGCTGGCGAGCCTCGCCAACGAAGGCTTCCGGCACTCCACCTACAACCGCTTCCGCCAATTTCTTCGGCAACTCTTTCAACTGGCCGTCGATGACCGCGTAATTTCTCAAAGCCCCTTCATCGAAGACCGCAACCCTCCAAAGAAAGCGCAGAAGGTTTTTCGCAATATCCCGACCGCCGACGAGTTCGAACGCATCATAGCGGAAATCCGCAATCCTCGATGGGAGCAAATCAAAGGCAAGCGCGGCGGCCAACGCCCGATGCACTTTCCCCAAAGCGCCGACTTCGCGGAATTCCTGGGTCGCGCGGGGCTGGGACAGGCTGAGGCACGCGCCCTCAAATGGGGGCACGTCGATTTCGAGCGCAGGAGAATTCAGGTCACCCGCAAGAAAACCGGCGAGTATTTCGAACTCCCGATCTACCCGGCCCTTATGCCACTCATGGAACGGCTTCGCAGCGAGGCCGGGATCATCCCAAAGCCCGATCAAGACGTCTTCGCGGTGAAGGATGTGAAGCACGCCCTCGCCAACGCCTGCAAGCGGCTCGCCCTCCATCGCTTCTCCGAGCGCAATCTGCGCGCCATGAGAATTCGCGAGCTTTACGAGGCGGGCGTGGACACCAAGACGATTGCGAAATGGCAGGGCCACCAGGACGGCGGCAAGCTCATTATGGAAATCTACACGGAGGTCTTTAGCAGCAAGGACGACGCCTACGAGGCCCAGCAACTTGCGAAGCTCGGACCCAACGTGATCCCCTTCAAGGCGGGAGAGGCCGCGTGAGATAGAGCCATCGCTATTTCCCCACGCGTCCAATAAAGGATTCAACATCGGTCTTCTTGAATATCGTGCGCCCATAGGTCGGGTCGCGCTTCAGAAGGCCCTGCTTCATCAGCCGCTCCACGCTTTTCGTGGAGCGGCGCAGAATCACGGCAACTTCGGCCTTCGTATAAAAGGCAGACACTAAAGCGGACGCGAGCGCTTCCATTATACCCCCACACCCATCTTGCGTGTGCGGCGCTGGATGGTAATGGCAGCCTCGCTATGGAAGTCATTCATGAGCGCATCATCGTGGCCGTTTTTGTCATGTTGTCAAAATAGAAATACTCAAAGCCGAATGGAATCGCCATGATTTCCAATAACCTGATTTTTGCATATTGACAAAATTGCCAACTCGCATGTTATTTTTGATCCCGACATGAGCGAATTTGGCAACACCCTAAAACAGTTAATCCCCGGCAATTCATCCGCCAGGGAGGTCGCAATTAAGATCGGCGTTCACCCGTCGGCTTTCAGCAAGTTCATGACCGGCGTCCGGCTATCGTGTAACCCTGAGACGCTTGAGAAGATTTGCCTTGGCGTCAGCAGCAAGAAGGCGGATCAGGCCGAGCTTCTCGCCGCCTACCTCCGCGACCAGCGTTTGGCCTCGCTGGATCACTTGGTCGATGTCCGCACCGTCGCCAACGGGAAGCCCGCCCCGGCGCGGCCACACGGCATTCTGGACGCCCTTTGCCAGAAGGTGAACCTCGACACCGATACGATCAACGCCCTCGCCACGATCATCCGGCGCGCTCCCCAATCCCGCGCTCTACGCCGCCAACTCGCGGACATTTGCGCGATGGTGGAAGAGGCGCAAGGCTTGAAGCCCGACCCCCGCCACGTCTGAAAAGTTACTTTTCCGAGTTTGGGTTCCACCCCAAATACTCCGCGATTTTCCGGATATGCCCGTCATTCCGCTTCAAGTTAATCTTCCATAGGCAATCCTTGAATTTGTGCAGCCTCGGAAGTTCTCGGCCAATCACGCATCCCGGCGTCCTCGTTAGCTGAAGGTTGAGATGAAACCACGGCTCAACCGCGCTGGGCGAAAGCCTCTCCGCCATCGGATCGAATATCCTCTCCGTAAAAACCGACACCGGGTAGAGGATTCCCGATTGCCCGATGGGCCAGTTATCCACGCTCACCGATTCCGGCGGTTCGCGCAGCTTCGGCCAGTCGCGGTAAGCCAGTAAAGCGCCCTTCGCGTCCCATGCAATTCGGCGCTCATTGGAGCCAGAGATGGGAGCCATCCCACGCTCCGATAATGTAGGGGTTCATGGATGGCACTTTCCGTCACAGAGACAAAATTGCAATTCCTTCTTGCCTCCTCAGGATTGTTAAACATATATCTTCCGGCCCACGCACACCTCATGGCCGACACATCCCCTCTGCTTTCGATAGGACAAATCGCCTTCCTCATCAACCGCTCCAAAATGACTGTCCATCGGCGCATCCGTGCCAACGGCATCGAACCCGCCCTTCTCCTCTCAGTGGGTGGGGCGCGCTACGACCCATCCGTTATCGAACAACTCGGATCATTCAAGCGCCCCAACAGCAGCTACACGAGGCGATAAATGGCGCTCGATTCCGCGGCAGCATACGAAGAGGCCCTCGCCTTATGGCCAATGCCGCGCGTCCTCGCGCATTACGGCATGGGGCAATTCCTACCCCCGAAACAAGGCGGCAATTACAAGAACGAGCCATGCCCGTTCTGTGGCCGCAAGGGGAAGTTTTCCGCCTTCACGAAGAAGGGGGATGGCAAGTGGCTGGTGAAATGCCAGATCGACCGCCCCGCGGCCTGCGAGGGGAACAAGGCGAGGGATGAAATCGGCGTCATCCAATGGAAAGAAGGACTCTCCGACCGCAAAGCGGCGTACCTGCGGTTTCTCGAAATCGCCGGAGTCGCGTTTGACAAGCCCCCGGCTCCTGTAGTGCAAGCCGCACCACAAGCCACCCCGGAATCCGAGCCTGTAGTGCATGAGGCATTCGCCTCGAAGGGCGTAAAGGCACCGCCGCCAAAGCCCGGACCCAAACCGTCCGACGTATGGGCCGCGTTCCACTCCCGCATTTCGCTAAACAACACCGACCGCGCCCGACTCAAAGAAAAACGCGGCTTCACCGACGAAACCATCGACCGCCTCGGCTTCCGCTCCTCCGGCATCAGTAACGCCAGAGTCATCGAGGCCCTCAGCAAAGAATTTCCCGACTACCTTCTTATCGAAACCGGCCTGTGCAAGATGAAGGGAAACAGGATGATCCCCGAGCGCCAGTTCACCGGATGGGGAAACACCGGAAAGAAGGACGACAAGGGGGAACTCATTTGGGATAACTGCAACCCCATCCTGATTCCCTACCTCGACCATGAGGGGCGCGTTGTTATCTCGATGCGTCCACACAAGGGCAATATCGCCAAGCAGGACAAGGATGACGACGAATCATGCGGCGGAGATATTTATTGCCCCTTCACTCTTGAATCCCGCCTGGACGGCATCGCGGAAGACTCTCCCCTCTTTAACGCCGCCGTCCTCACCGAATCCGAGTTCAAAGGTGTCGCGCTTTGGCAAACAGGTTTTCCGTGCATGGGCATCCCCGGCATCAGTTTCGTGCGCAATCTCATTTTCCGCTCCCGCCTGGTCGAGATGATCGAGCGTTTCAATATCCGGAAACTCATCGTCGCTTTTGACAACGAGGTTAAAGACAATCCCAATCTCCCAAGTTATAAGCCCGATCCCTTCAATCGGTATTGGACAATCATTTGGGCGCGGTATACAGCATGGGACCTCCTTACCCGCGCCCCGCGCCCGGCCTGCCTTAATGAGGTCCTAATTGGCCAACTCCCCGACGAGTGGCGTCTCGACGACGAGGGGAAGGACACCGGCAAGATTGATTGGGACACCGCGCTGGCCAACTTCGTCAAGCGCGAAGGCCCCATCCACGGCACCGCCCGCGCGACGCGGGAGTTTGAGCGCGTGCTCCTTGAGGCGAAGAGCCCCAAGGATTTCATCAGCCTATTACCCAAAGAGGCGAAGACGATCATCGAGACGCAGCTTGAGCATCTCTTTTACGACCCCGCTCTCGCCTCCGGCGGCAACCGGGAGGAAAAGCTTGCCCGGCGCCTCGACAGAATCGGCAAACGGTCCACCGTCCAGAATCAGCAATGGGCGCAGAAGATGATTACCCTGCTACGGAGCGTCAAAGATTGCTACTTCATCCGCCACCCTCTCCCCGATAAACAAAAGCTCGTAGTTACCCGTCTACGGGACGATCTCAGCCGCGAAATCAGCGGCCTCCAAATGAACCGGGACGAAAAGTCCGAGCCCGGCAAGGAATCGGTCGAAGAGGAAATCGCCCGCAAGAAGGACGAGCGGCGTCTCCTCAACGAGATGCTCGATCCTGAGCACGGCGGATGGCCGGAGCCCGTCAGTAACTTCACACTCGAATGCCGCCATTGCCTTCACAAAGTCACGGGGGACACCGAGCGAATGGTGAACATCAAGAACAACCAGGGCGAGGAAACCGGGATACTTCAGATCCCTGGCGAAAACCTCGGCCGCTTGGCGGAATTCCGCGTCTGGTGCCTGAAAAGAGCAAAGGGCGTCCCAGTGTGGCACGGCGGAGAGAAAGACCTCCAGGCCCTCACCCGCGATATGAAGCACTACTCCGCGTGGCAAAATGTCTATGAGGTCCCGCATTTCGGCTACGCCGCCATTTCCAAGATTTGGTTCGCTGGCGATTGCGCTTGGCCACCCAACGGCCCATTCTTGCGACCCAGCGATGATAACATCGTTTGGTACAACAGCGTAGGCTACACCGTCACCGATCAGCCTGACGAGGGATTCCAGCAAGGCGCTCCATCCTTTATAAGAACCGGCAAAACCGAACCCGACGTAAAGGAGCTTTTCACCATCCTCAGCAATTGTCTGTTCAACACCATAGGCGATTACGACGCCCTTCTCGGCATCGGCATCATGCTTCTCTATGCCGCCGCCCCGGAGGTTTACCACGATCATCAAGGACACCCCGGCCTCTGGCTGTGCGGCAAGAAGGGCAGCGGCAAGACGACCATCGCCCGATGGCTGATGAAGATTTGGGGATTCAAGGACCTGCAAGGCACGCGCATCGACAAGGGTTGCACCCCCGTCGCCATGGCCCGCATGCTCACCCAATACTCGTGCGTGCCAGTCTGGTTCGATGAGTACCGGCGCACCATTCCCGACATTCAGCAGAAGGAGAGCGTCCTTCGCGGCGCCTTCGACCGCTCCTCTGCCGCCAAGGGCCGCATGGACGCATCGAACAAAACAAACACCGTCCGCGCTCTAACCACCCCGCTGGTCACTGGCGAAACCGCATCAGACGACTCCGCCACCAAGAGTCGGTACCTCCACATCCAGATCGCTCCCTCGCGCCGGCTTCTAAGCAAGGAGGAAAACAGCAAAACGTACCAGACCCTCCAGAACAAGAGCGAACAGTTCTACGCGATCGGCAAGTACCTCATGGACAACCGCGAGGCGTTCGCTAAGGCGACTCTGGAAAATCTTGAATTCTGGATACGCACCCAGCAGACCGAGATCGAGGACGACCGCACCCGTTTCGTACACGGCGCGGGATGGGCCGCTTACCTGGCCTTTGCAGAAATGATGAGCACCCCTTGCAACGCCCAAGACTTCACTCAGTACACCGTCCGTCACGCACAACAGGCAGCCCAGGACACCCACGAGGATTCCATGTGCAACAGGTTCTTTAATGATGTAATCGCCGCCATCGGCACAGACATCCCGCGAAACCTCTTCCATGAGCGGGATATTGTCCTCGACGAAAACAACGCCTGGGCGGGCGAGTCAGCCCCCTACCCCCCCAATTCCCCCACCACTCATGTCGTCTTCATGGCGTCAATCGAGATTTACCGCATATACGAGAAGGATATGCGGCAACGCGGAAAAATCCCCGATCTCACCCTATCCGACATCCGGCGCGAAATCTCACGCGAACCCTATTGGGTCCCATCAACAAGCGCCTGCGGCTCCCACCGGATACGCCATGGAGGAAGGCGGTTTAATTGCTGGGGCATCATCGTCGATAAATTCCCCCTCGGACAAGCCCTCATGGACGCGCTCCAAACGCAATTCGACGGCGACGGGACATAACACCTTTTTTAAGAGCGTGCTCTATACAGCTCAATTCCAACTCTAAAAGTGTAGGAAACTACACTTTTACTCCCTGGGTAGAAACCCGCTCCTACCCGCTACCCGGCTCGCTCTTCACACATATCGCAGTATCTTATAGAAATCCAGATACTTACAACTATCACCCCGAGGCCGGGTAGAGGGTAGGTAGAAAACAGCGCCCCCTAAGAGGAAAGAGAACCCGTGCCCCTTAGATTTCAGCCGGTTTCTTTTTCGGGCTGATTTTTTTTGACTAACGTATCCCTTTCGAAAAACTTCTACCCTTTCTCTCTATTTTTCAGATTTCTAAGTTCTAAGTTTAAGAAAGAGAGAGAGATAAAGGGTGGGTAGAAGCCGGGTAGAGCCGGGTAGGAAGGCAGCCGCTTCTCTCGTGATCCCCGGGTAGGTAACCTACCCACCCCATTCCCGTGCCCAGGACACCCCATTTCCTCCCTACGGGCCTGAGCGTCTCCCGGCGCTTGCCGCCACCCGTGCTCCTGCCATTCGACGTCGCCCTCCCCTGCGGCCTTAAGCCGGGGGCGGACCGTCAACGACAATAATTCTTTCCCTTCCCGTTTTAATTGTCGCCGCGCGGGCGGACAGGGGCAGAGCCGGCAAGAGCAAACAATCGGAGCTTGAATCCCAATGCGGTGCGGAACAAAATAAGCATCATGGCTGAGCGCTACACTTTCCGGCATTCGTTTAGGCACGGCCTTACCTATGTGGTACTTTTTGAACCAGCGGTACACTTGGACCGTGCCACCAATTGTATTCGACCCGTAAAGCAATGGGGACGTCAACCAACAGAGGAAGAGTTTGATACCATTTTTCCGGAGTACATCGAGTGGATGCATACGGTGAATGGGCAACTATCCGAAATCATCGGAAGGGATCACACCTTTGTCGTGCAAGACAAGTTTTCCAAGCAGCCATTTTGGGAGTTTTGGGTTTACCACGCGGACGGTGGAAAAGAATGCGTCGCGAAGGGCGATGGTATTTTTGATCCAAGCTGGATCCTACGGGCCTGAACGCCCGACCCTCTGGCCGGTGCCTCCCGTGCCCCTGCCTCGCGCCTTCTCCAGGGTCGCTGTGTGGGCCTCTAGCGCCCCTCCTCCGTGCCCGGCGACCATCCCCGGCCCCACGGGCGAGAAAGTAACTTTCCGGCAATCCTGGGATTCCCCAGAGGCGCGCCGACCTCGACAGCCTGGGGTGGTTTGAATTAACACTTCCCGCCCCTTGTAACCTATCCCCCTTGGCGGGTGGTTGCGAGGAAACTACCTAGAGGAAGTTACCCTTTCGCGCGGGGTGATTCCCGCATGAATACAGGGGCAAACGCATTTTGCGGCCTTGCTTCACGCGTGAAGCGCTAGGCGACTAATCCTAAAAAGGGCGGGCGCATTTTCCCACTCTTTCGGCTCTTGACTTAGGGGTGAATATAAAGGTGCAAGTGCGGCTTGCGTTGTTGTCTGCAAGTGACAGGCAAGCGGAAAGCGGCACTTAGCAATATACACACAAAGTCAAATGAAACATAAAGCTAGTAAACAATGGGCAGGGGCAAGGGCAAGGGTTCAAGCTAGGCGCTTCGCGCGTCTAGGTAGTAATTGGCAAGCGCGCGTTGCGCGCTTGGTTGCGTTGCTGATCGTGCTTCGCATGTATCGGCCTATAAAGTCGGCAAGTCTGCTTTCTCCGGTGGCGTCATACGTTGCCATTGATTCGAAGCGGATGGACAGGGCCGCGCGTGAAGGCGCTAGGCGTTGCGCTCATAAGATTGAAGAGGCAAGCGGGGTTCCATTGGAGCCAAGTGAGATAGAAGAGATGGCGGCAATATATCGGCATGAATTAGGGGCCGCTTATTCTCACGCGGGTTTCTTCCCGCGCTTCAATGGGGCAAGGCATACGCTATGGCATGGCGCTAAAGGTTGCGCCATGTATCGGGCCGCAATGGAAAGAGCACAAAGCAAGGCTCGTTCATATCATTACGGGCACGGGGCGGAAACGTGGGTTTCGGAGTTCGTGCAATATGAGCAAGTAGCGGGTGAAGGCAAACCGGGCGAAAGCAAAATCGACAAAGCGTCTTTCCAGTTGTTGAAAGCGTATAGCGTAGGGCGTTCATGCGTTGGCAATCTGCTTTGGGACAGTGGCAAGGGTAACGGCATGAATGCGGCGGCATTGCTGCGTCTGCGGGCGTCTTATCAGGATGATAGGTTGCGCTTGGCGGTTTACTGGGAGAGTAAGGGCGGGCAAAATTGGAAAGAGACATTAGAACGGCGTCTTGCCTTGCTTCATGCGGTTTACGAATCGAAACGGGGCAATGGTGCAAAAGCATTGATCGAGTTAGGTTTCGAAGTAGGCGAGGAAGAGAAGCAAGCAATCACGAAAAGGCCGCGCAAGGGCGGGAAAGTAAGGCCGCACAAAGTCAACCCGTCAAATACACGATTAGGGCAAGCCATAGAGAGACTAGAAAAGGAAGTGATTGGCGGGGAAGTCGTCATTCATGCGGCGGATGCAATCACGCTTCAATCTACGCTTGAATACATCCGGTTGATTAGTCGGAATGAAGTAGGCGCGAGAGCGTTTCAAGCGTTAGCCAATGGGGACGCATGGGAAAGGTTGCTTGACCGCGTAGGGGTCCAGTATGAGCAAGGGCAAGCGGCCATTAGTCAAGAGGGCATTCTTGACCGCGTAGCACACAAGCGGGCGCATTTGCGGCGGGCGTGTCATCAGGACAGGCTATTGCAGGAAGAGACAGCCGCACACCCTGCAAAGCGGGTTTCTCGCCTACTGGTACAAGAGGAAGTGTCAACGGTCATTCCCGGTGTCCGTTGCGTTGTCGCGAAGTCAAAAGCAATTGCGGGTTACACCCTGCAATTGTGCGGCACGTTGCCAAGCGCCACACTTGCCGAAATCAAGGGGCATTCGTACAAGTTGAATGCTTACGCGTTGCGACTAATCGGGGAAGCGCCGGAAGCTATTGAAGCGCCGGAAGCTATCGAAGCGCCAAGCAAGGCGAGGAAGGCAAGGAAGGCGGGGAAGGCGAAAGCGACTATTGCGAGGAAGGCGGGAAAGGCTCTCGAATATGGCGCTTGCGGGCGGAATGACATATTAGACATTGCCGGTGTCCTAGCGTCCATCTAGGGAAGCAATCAAAGCAAGGGGCCACTAGGTTTATTCCTAGTGGCCCTTTTCATTGGTGGCAAAAAACTCGTAAGCCAGTCCAGCGTATAGAGAACAGGGGGAAGGGGGAAAAAGGAATCGGGTGAGTGTGTGTGAGTGGGTGAGTGATTCACGCGTGAATCAAAAGCAATTGATTCACGGGTGAGCAACGCAATCCGCGTTGTTCTAACAAAACAAAACCACACACAAAGGAAACAAAACAGAATGAAAACGATAGTTGCAAATCTGGCGGGGTTCATGGAAATGAACGTGAACGAACTGGGTAAGTATGGGCGGCAATTGCTGGCCGATAGCGGCGGCATTTGCCATCGGCTCGGGAAGCTGATCGCCGTATTGTATGGCAATGCGCCACACGATGCGAAAAGCGCACAAGCTTACGTTACGGATACAATCAAGGTGAAGCGGGCGGACATTCCCGCGCAAGCTTGGTCCGTGGCGAATTGCTGCGGGCGTATCGGTGACGGTACGGGGCATTACACGGAAGCACAAATGGATTTGATTCCCGCGCGTTGGCTGGCCGTCGTGTCTGCCATCATTAACCTAATCCCGGAAGCACAAGCGGCGGGCCGCGAAGTCAACGGGAAGGCATTCGGGGAAGTGGAAGCGGCGGCGCATTTCGAAGCAATGGCCGGCGTGATTCGTACTAAGCCGAAAAGCGGGCAAGACCGCTTGGAAACTCTTCGCGACCAATTGAAACCAGCGAAGAGCGAAGCGGGGGACGCTGGCGAGGAAGGCGAGGAAGGCGAGGAAGGCGAGGAAGGCAAGGAAGGCAAGGAATTGACGGCGGCGGAGATCGCGCTTTCCACGCTGCAAGCGGCGGGGGAGCGTATCGGGCAAGCCGATTTCACGGCGGCACAAGCGGCGGCACTCAAGGCGGCATTCAAGGCGCTTGGCGCCATTGTCAAGGTGAAGGCGGCAAACCCGGTGAAGGAAGAGGCGGAGGCGGTGGCCTAGTCCATCCGGTAACATACAAGCGGCGGGGGGATTTTCCCCCCGCCTTGCTTGTTTCGCTTCTTTGCTCCTAGTGAGCAAGGCGGCGAAATTAGCAAGCGGTGTCTAATAAGATAACATAAAGAAAGGCGGAAACATGAGCGCGAAAGCAAAAGCAAAAAAGGCGATCGCAAGGCTTGCAATGCGTAACGGTTTATCCGTTGCGCTATTGCTTGCGCTTCGCTATTGCCGATAGCAGGAAAGGGCAAACCGGGAAAGCAAACCCGGTTTGCCCTTCCGCTTTTTTTATTTTTTTTTCGCGCCCGCATAGGTCGCGCCCATAGGAGCCGAAATTTTTTCGGCCCTTTTTTTCCGGGGAAATTTTCCCGGCCAATTTTCCCCTTAAAGGGCGCTTCGAAAAACCCAAGGAGGGTGCTCCCATCGGGAGTCATAAAGGAGTGTGGCGTATAAAGGGCGAGGGAAAGAATCAGAGCGCGGGCAAAGGTTTCGCCCCCATTACCGGAGAGGGTGCGCGCTAAAAAAAGCAACTTTTTCAGATTTGATCGCGTGAAGTGCTTCACGCGTGAAGCAGAGCGGCAACGCTATGCGACACGCGCTTGAAAGTGCTTCACGCGTGAAGCGCGACCGAACGCAAACGCGAACGGTAGCGAACGCGGGAAGCTAATAATTGCTTCACGCGTGAAGCAGTAAACCACAACGCAACATCCTGAAAGGAACACACGCAAATGATCGTCGCCAAAGTCACAACGCCCGTGCCAATGCTCACAGCCACGGGACGCAAATCGCCGCGCCACTTCACACTGGTCACTGAAACGCGCTGCATCGCGCCCAGCGAGCCGCGCAACGCGCTCAAGATGAGCGAGCGCAAGCGCCCCATGTTCCAAATCCTCGGTTTGCATCCGGGGTACGGGACGCGCTTCCTCGCCGCCGCGTGCATCGCGCTCGCCTTCATCCTGGCCGCGCCCGCCAGCCACGCGGGATGGAGCCACGGCAACAGCGGCGGCAGCGGTCGCAGCCACCACGCCCGCAATGCCGGCAGCAGCAGCGGCACCACGCGCAGCCACCACCGCAAGAGCTACTAAATGCGAGGCTGCGGAATCCGGCGCAATGACGCCCGAGACATAGCCGAATGGCTCCATCATCCCCCCGCGCGTCACCCGACGCGCCGGGGAGATTACCGGAAAAATCGCCGCCGATTCTTCCGGTTTGACGCCCTCATTGCTTCACGCGTGAAGCGTCTCTGGCAAAACCAGCCCCGCAAAGTTTTTCTCATACTAGCCATCCCCTGTTGGATGGCTTGCGTGGCCCTCCTCTATCTGGTCACTCGCTGAACCCTTAAAACCGTAAAGGAGTCCAGCGTATAGAGGTATAGCAACTTACCCTCAACCAATCTCAAAGGAGAACGCAATGCGATTAAGTATCTAACAGGCCGCGAAAGCGGCAACCCGAACCGTCCCGATTATGACGAGCACAACTAATCCCAGCCGTTGCTATGGAAACAACGGGCGCTAATCACGCGGGCAATGATTCCAGCCGTTGCTATGGATACAACGGGCGTTGCACACTTCTAAAGTGTGCAGCTTTGAAATGCTTTCCGCTTCACGCGTGAAGCATTTCGAACCTGCATATTTTCCCTTGGTTGAGAGCCATCCGAAGCAATCCGGCAAAGCGGGCGAACCGCTGAATGGCTGAGGAGGGCTACCGGCTCAACCAAGGCGATTGGCGGGAACTGACTTACAGCCAGCCCCGCCTAACTCCTTCGCTGGAAATACCCCAGCCGCCGCTTCACGCGTGAAGCAAAACCACACAAACAAAGGACCATCCAAAATGCCGAAAGCATCCACGGCGAAGCGCACCGCGCCCGCCTCATCCGCAAAACCAAACCTCGCCAACGTCATCCTCTTGACGCGCGGCAAGGAGACTCCCGGCGCCGTCAGGTTCGAGGAGGCCGAAGTCGAAGGCACTCCCCCGAGCATGGGCACCCTCTACGTGAAACGCTTCTTCGCCGGAAGCGCCGCCAGCCTTGGCGTCCACGTGGACAAGACCGGCTCCCAGCCCGCCTCCGCGAACTGCCGCACGTTCGGTTTCCTCAAGGACACCAAGGGCTGCCGCGTGTACGAGGAGCAGGAGATCGAGGGCCAGGCTCCCATCGTGGGCCGTCTGTACCTCAAGAAATACTTCGCCGGCCAGGCGGAGAAGATCAGCCTCACCCTCCAGAAAGCGGCCTAAAAACCGCCCTGCATCAAAACCCACCGAAGGGCACGACGGTCCACTCCGTCGCGTCCTTTTTTGCTTCACGCGTGAAGCAGTCAACCAAACCGAAAAGTAACTTTTTATGAGTCGTCTCAATGTTCTCACTGGCGAAGCCATCGCCACCATTGAAGCTCCCGCGCCCAAGCCGCGCCGGGGCAAGAAAGCCGCCGCGGTCAAGGCCGTGCGCGCTCCCAAGGTTTCCACCTTGCCCGCCATCATCGCGGCCTTCCCGCAGAGTATGTTTGCGATGCTCACCAATAATCCCGAGGACACCTCTCCCGCGCGGGCCGAAACCATTCGGGATAACTTCCTGCAATACGCCCTTGCGCATCCCGGCGCTACCAACTGGCGCACCGCGTTTGACGCGTTCTGGCATATCCAGCAGACCGGAGGCGAAGGCGAAACCACCCGCATAACTCCCTCACTCGATCCGCTGCTCACTCGCGCATTCCCGAAAACCCTCCGGCGCGTCATCGCCGCCCGCGAGGATTCCGGCACCTTCGAGGAGGCACTCAAAGGCCGCGCCCTTTTCGACAAGAAGTATGAGTTGAAAGGCCAAACACCGCTTTTCATCGAGGTTCTGCCCGCGCACCGTTGCCCTGCCCGCGTTCCCGCCGTAGCCGCACGCGTCATGGGCGGTCCCGAAATCCTCTTAGCCGTCATCGAGCTTGACGCATGGCTCCCGTATCAGCTTGCCCAGGACTCCATCGGACTGCACCGCAACGCCTATGCCGAAGGAGGGTTGCAATCGAAAATCGCGGCAGACATCAAGCCGCACGCCGGGGCATGGGCAATCAATCTCGGCAAGCAAGGCTGGTACGATCCCGATAAAATCGAAATCGGGCGTACCAATGTCGGCGCGATGATCGAGGCGAAGCTCGCCGCGAAAGTCATTCCCTTCCCGAAGCTCAAGGCAACGCCCGCGATGTCGTCGATCATCGACCCCGCGCTTGCCAAGGCGCTCGCCGCGCTCAATTCCGTCAAGATGCCCAGCCACTAACTTTCCGCTTCACGCGTGAAGCAAGAAACGGCGCACCCCATTTATGAGTATGGGACCTGAACAGTTTACGGGGCGTCGCGTCGATAAAACACAAACTGTTGAAGCCACTCGCCGGAAGTTATCCGGCAACCATGCCGGGGACGCCCGGCGCACCAGACACACACCATGCTAAACGAAATCGTACCCGGCGCACCGTTCCCGGTTCGCCAGCAGACCGCCAACGAGCTTGAAAAGCTCGCCCGTCACAACCCAGCGGAAGCCGCGCACAAGCGCATCGTTTCCGATTTCCAACGCTCCCTCACCATTCTCAGCCTTCACTATGCCGCCGCCCTCGAAATTGCCGAGGCCGACGGTGACATCGACCTGATATGAAATTCACCGTCGAACTCCGCGCCTTCCAGAATGGCGCTCTCCGCATCGTCGATGTTCCCGACCGTCTCCTCGATGGCAACGTCGATCACGACCTGGAACGAATCTTTTACTTCGGCCAGAACGACTTCCAGAACGTACCGGGCCGCTGCTCTGTCTCGAAGGATGATGTCATCCTATACAATAAGAGCCGCTACCTCGTAAAAGCCGTGGGATTCCAAATCATCGTCACGCCGCCGAATGTCCGCTTTTGGGTCTGGTATCACAACGCCTGGGTGAAGCTCACCCTCCGCTTCGGCCAATCCCGCGCCTTCGGTTTTTCCGCACCCGATGACGAGGGGTATCACTTCGAGTCGCACCTTTACACCTATCAGCGCGACGACCGCGAATCCGCAGACGGCCCCCTCATTGTCCTCAGCGAGTCCACCAGCGGAGGCCGCGATTGCGACGGCCGCACCAGCGCGAGTGTTGCCTATTTCTCCCGCGTGGAGGATCTCGCCGCCGTCGAAAGCTACATCGAGCAAGGCGAGGACAAATCCCGATCGCATTTCCAAGGCCGTCGAATCCGGCGCCCCGATTGGCAGGAGTTCAAGGAAGCCCGCTGCTACGACCAATTCGCGGAGGCGGCTGGATACTAACGCAGTCGATCCATCGACCGCTTCACGCGTGAAGCAGAAAGTAACTTTTCAACCAACCCACACACACAAAAAATGCCATACGAACACCGTTTCGGTTGCACTAACAAGCGCAACGATTGCCGCCACGATCCCGCCACATTCGGCATCTTCATCCACGGGGGAAGCAGTATGTTCCCCTTCTTTAAGCCCACCGATTGCATCCCGTGGGAAACCAAGCAGAGCCAGCGTTACAGCGCCAATCGCTTCTCGCTCACCATCCCGACCCGCACCCGCAAGGGGAAGGAAATCGTGGAGTTCGGCAATAGCTCGCGCCCCGATCCCGCGCCGACCTTCTTCAAGGCCGTCGAGGTCGCCAAGGCGTACCGCATCGCAAACCCGGCATGGGCGGACTGCCCCATCTATGCTTGCACCGATATGCTGATGAAAACCCGTAGCTCCGGGGAAATCGGCCTTCAGCTTATCTGCCGATGAAACCCAAGCAAAACGATTGCGTTCTCTTCACCCCGCACGATCCGAGACGCCGCAGGGTCGCGGGCATCGTGCAGGATGTCTTCAAAAGCGCCGGCAGCGACCGCAGCGGTTACAATATCTTCTCGCCGCTCCCGTCCGATCCCACCCGCGTTCAGCGCGTATGGGCAGAGGATGGCACCATCGAGGTCCGCTACCGCATCGTGCGCAAATCCGTCACCGATGAATGGCTCGTGGTCCGCTACTTCGACCGCAAACCCAAGGACGATGGCGCGTACTACACGAACGACAAGAACGACGCCACAGACACCCTCATCTTCATCGCAGCACAGGAAACCATAGACGCAGAAAAACCGTCAACAAAACCGCTTCACGCGTGAAGCAAAACCACACACACACCATGTATCAGCCGCCCGCCGTTCATCATCTCACCATCGGAGTCAGCCACAGTCAGGCTTGCGTCTGTCTCAAGTTCTCCGACGACGCCACCCTCTATCTCACCAAGGAGGAACTCACGGCACCCATTAACTACCAGCGCGCTTGCTTCGACCTCTCCACGGTCGTTTGCATCCAGTCCTGGCGCATCGTCCTCTCGAAGTGCATGGGCACCGACAATGCCGACTGGCGGCGCGTCCAATGCGGCCAGTACGACGCCCCGTGCCATGTCTATGTCCTCGATACCGCGAAGCTCTTTCGCGTCCTCTCCCTGCTCCACGCGAAGCAGATCAATACCACCCTCGATGCCCGCAGGTTCAAGAACGCGCCCGAGGAAATCCCGGCTCTCACCATCACGCAAATCATCCACCACCCGAATGCCTCGCCCCATCGTGGCGAAACCTTCGGCATGGCGAAAACCCTCGCCTACTTCCATCGCGTCCTCGAAGTCGATCAATGGACCCGGCTCCTTGGCGAGATGCGCCGGATGCTCCCCCTCGCCAAATTCCGTGGGTGCGGCAGGGAGTTTTACTTCGACGGCCGCTTTCCCGGTGGCTTCGGCATGAATGGCGGCATCATCCCTCACGACAACCAATTCAGCATCCACACCTAGTCCGCCGCTACAAACAACGCACCCGCAAACCCCGCTATGTCTAACCCACAAGAAATCGACCTCGAAAATCTCCAGCAGGAGGACGCCCTTTACCCGTGGCTCGCCAATGGCTCAATGGAGGACGAAACCGAGCGCCCCGGCCTTTTTGAAGATCAAGTCGAATTCGAACCCGAACCCGAAGGAGAAGAAGATGAACCGACTCACTTGGAAGAGGAGTAAGTCAGACGGATGCTCCATCCTTACCAGCCAATGCGGTAAGTACCAAATCGTTCAAGGGTACGAATCCAGCCCAGCCGGGGATTACCAGCTTAACCGCATCGACTGGAACCGCGTACTCGCCAGCGGCACACAGGCCGAGATGAAAGACGCCGCCGAAGATCACGACCGATTCAACTAACCACAACCACACACAACCCATGCCGAAAATCCAATTCAACAACCACCGCATCGAACTCAGCTTCGAAGCCATCCCTTCACCCGCCATCCGCAACGCCCTCAAGGCCGCTTGCTGCCGGTGGGACAGCCGCAAAAGCGTTTGGTATCAGGCCAAAAGCACAGACTACGACACCCGCAGCGGAAAGCTCATCCGCATCGACAAGCAGGCCGAGCTTCTCGCCTTCTGCAAGCGCACTTGGGGCACCACCGACGCCGAAATCAAAACCATCATCGACGCGCAGGACTTCGCCATCACCCAGGCCGGCGAGCGCGGCATGGAGGAGGCTTGCGGCATCGCATAAATTATCGACCGCTTCACGCGTGAAGCAAAACGGGGACAGTTATTCCCGCTTCTCTGAATTCGGCATCAGGAAATCGGCGAGAAATTTCGGCTCATCCCACGCTTTGATCCAAGGGACGACGGCCCTTTCTAGGGCTTGCTCGAATTCTTTATCCTCGGTCGCAGAGAACAGCGTGCGAGAGAGAAACGTGTGGATGCGGTTCACCACGCCGGTCATGAGCGTCTTCATTTCGTCCTGGCTGATGCGCGATACCTCGGTCCATGGGATTTCCCGCCCGGCGGCGTCGATCAC
>Ga0182030_10002861_pt1 | contig 36710 bp, 33 predicted proteins | sample 812S3MmetaG_FD_121299 | JGI IMG/M metagenome (GOLD analysis project Ga0182030, IMG submission 121299) | Permafrost microbial communities from Stordalen Mire, Sweden - 812S3M metaG (Illumina Assembly) | ecosystem: Environmental > Terrestrial > Soil > Wetlands > Permafrost | place: Sweden...
AGGAGCGACATGCCCATCGAGAGAATCAGATTGCCGAACATGTGCTTGGCGCTCATGGCGTGGCGATCGCGAACGGGGAAGCGGGAGGCATTCAGGAAGTCCACTTCCAGATGCAGAAATGCTTCCAGCAGATAGGAGATGCCCGTCACCGGATAACTGTGGTCGCCATCCAGGGTGATGATGAGGTCGCCCGTGGCGTTGGCGAAGCCTCGCTTGTAGGCGCGGCCATAGCCCCGGATCTTTTCTCCAATCACCTTAGCGCCCAGCCTGCCGGCCACCTCAGCGGTTTTATCAGTTGAATCGTTATCCACCACGATGACTTCGTCCACGAATTCCGGGATCGCTCGAAGAACCTGTTCGATGGCTTCTTCCTCATTCAAGCAGGGGATGATCACCGTGATCGCGAGACCTTTATACATGTCGTAACATGATGATTGTAATGAAATTGGTATTAGGCCTTCTGCTGGGGGCCGCGGTTCTCAGCGCGGCGGGCCTCAGCGAGATCAAAACAGTCTACGTGTTTCCGATGCGCAATTCGCTGGATCAATATCTGGTCAGCCGCCTCACCCAGACGCACACGCTCCAGGTTGTTTCCGATCCGAAATTGGCGGACGCTGTATTTACTGATAGCGTCGGGCCCACCTTCGAGAGCGCCTTCAACCAGCAGGTGTTGGACGGCAAGCCCGACACGATCCAGATGCCGCACGTCTTCCGCTCGTCGCGGAGCACCGTTTTCCTGGTCAGCAAAGGCAAGCGCGTGATCTGGTCGATTTACCTCGCCCCAAAAGATGCAACACCCAGGCAGCTTGAAAAGGCTTCGAATCGTTTAGTGGCCAGTCTTCAGAAAGATCTCGGAATCGGCCCGGCCTTACACGCGAGCAGTTCGCGATAACTCAAGCCCAAAGAAAATCCGTCGGATGGCGTGTACTCTTCCAGCGGAAAGGCCGAAATGGTTCTCAAGATGCCGGTGTGAGGTGCCCGCTTTGGCGACATAGAATGGGAAACAAGCAGAATGAATATCCTCAAGCCGGCCTTCAGCACGGATCTGGGATCGGTATACAACGCGGACTGCATCGATCTGCTGGCGCTGTTGCCGAAAGAAACAATTGACACTATTTTTGCCGATCCGCCGTTCACTCTTTCAAAGGACTACGGAAATGGCAAAGACAAAGATGACCTATTGAGGGGGGACTACCTGAACTGGTGCTATCAGTGGATGGACGAAATGTGTGAGAGTGCTGAAGCCCGGCGGGTCGATATTCGTTCACAACCTTCCCCAGTGGGCCTATCATCTAGCGGCTCACCTGGAAGGGCGCGATTTGAAGTTCCGCCACAGGATCGCTATTTCGATGAAGGGTACTTTTCCAAGAGGCAGAAAGTTGTATCCGGCCCACTATGCACTGCTTTACTTTACTAAGGGGGACCCAGCCACGTTCAACCGTGTGCGCCTTGCGATCCCGTCATGCCGCCATTGCGGAAAGGACATCAAGGACTACGGCGGACACCGCAAATTCCTGAATCCCCTAGGCCTGAATCTGACTGACTTCGGCATCAGAAATTCAAGGCACGCTGGCATGTGAACGAATTGAAACCGATGATACCGAGCCGGATCGGTTCCGAAATCGTGGATTGTGAACTGATTCGGGATCGCTTTGAGCGTAACGTCCCTGGCGTCATGCGTGTAGAGCGTCTGGGTCTCTTCTCTTTGATCGAGGAAATCAAGAACGCGGTCACGGGCTTTGGGCTCCTCGTGCTCGAGAAAATCGATGCCAACGGTGGCGCAGCCGTCCGAAAATTGCTGGACGCCCGCTTCAAACGCTCTGGCGGTTGGACCAAGAAGGTTTCAGGTGACATCGACTGGGCGAAATGCAAGCAGATCAACGGCACGAGCGTTTGCGTGGGGGTTGAGGTTCAGGTATCGGCCCGATCGGATCTTCTCGTGGTCGACATGATTCACCTGACCGCGGCGTTTCGTGAAGGACGGGTTGATGTGGGGGTTCTGGTCGTGCCGAGCGAACGCGCTTTCGCGGTTTCTCACCGATCGAGGCCCTTGTATTTCTGACGCCCAAGAGGCAGGCAAGGGCGGCCAGGCTTGAGGATTCTCCACTGGTACTGCTGGCAATCGAGCACGACGGTCCTGGTCCGCCTTTGAAGAGGCAGCCCCAAAAGCCCAGGAAGCTCTTGAGCAAGGCGTCGCGAAAACGGACTTAAGCGCGCTACGTCCGGTTCTTGCTCACTAGCAACTCGCGATAACTGGCATAGAGGCGCGCTGTTACTTGCGCACTGTCCCAGTTGGTTTCCATTTCAGTGCGCGCGCGGACGGCCATATGTTCCGCCGGCGCTGGATTCCGCAGCATTTCGATGGTCCGCTGCGCGAACTGTTCGGGACTATCGGCCAGCGCACATATTTCCCCATCAACCGCGGCCAGACCCTCCGCTCCAATATGCGTCGAGACCACGGGGATGCCGGCGGAAAAGGCTTCCAGCAGTTTCACGCGAACGCCGGAGCCGCTGAGAACCGGGCAGATGAAGACGGAACAAGCTTCCAGGAGCGGCCTTACGTCCTCCACCGTGCCGAGCATTTCGATTTGCGGCGAGACTGCGAGATCCGGATTCGATTCCGGGGTAAACCCCGCCAGAAACAAGCGCACGCCGGGACACGCGCAGACGACCGCCGGAAACACTTTCGCGACAAACCACTCAATCGCGATGCGGTTGGGTTCATGACGGGAACTCCCGATGAACAGCAGAGTATTCGATTGGCGCGGACCACCGGGGAATGCGTAGCGCGTTGTATTGATTGACGCGCGCAGGCCCGCGCGAACGCGGGACGCCAGCCCGGGTTCAAACTCCAGAAGATACTCACGGTTTTGGCGCGTACACACCTGCACCTGATCACAGCGCCTCAGCAGCCGTAGCTCATAACGCAAGGCACGCAGATATTCGATGCGAGCTTTCCAGCGAGCCAGGCCTTTCATCCACGCGGCGTTGCGCGCTACCGACTGGAAGTACACATCGTGCTCGAACAAAGCGGCGCCAATGTGGTTATAGGTCTCAAGGTATTGACCCATGGGCGTGTACTCCACCTGCACGATATCGATGCGATGCTGGAAGACCATGCGGTCGATCATCCAGCGCACATCGCGGCTCTCGAACTCCACAACCGCGTGCGGCCGCAGTGAACCAGGGAGTTGACTTTTCGGTCGGACCCTCATCTCGACCGAGGCGCAATACGCGTCCAGTTTGTGATTCGCTTCGGCCTGGCTGGGCTCATCCAGAAGCACAAGCGCATGAACCTCGCAGAGTTTCGAGAGTTCACGAAGCGTCTCGTGCATGAAGACCGCGCCGCCGTGCGAAGTCGGCAGGATGGGATAAGGTGACACAAAGAGCACTCGCAGCTTCTCATCGCGCACCGGCGCGGCCACGGGAAGGAAGCGATCTCGATAGTGCGACCCGCGACTTCTCCGGAAGGCCTCTTGATCGGTCACGCAAGCGAGCGACCGGGCCCGCCACCGCGATCGTGCGGCGCCACCAATCTGAAGCGCGGCCCGCGCGATACCCATGAAGTTCGCGCGCCCAGGCCGGTCTCCTCCGATTCCCGCGGCCACGCACCCGGTCCAGACCGAAACAAATGCCGAGGTCAAGCGCGACCATTCGTGAATGTTTTTCCACGTAAAGAGCAGGAAGTTCTTCTTCAGCACGGAATCGATGTACAGCGGGCTGAATTTGCGCCCGATGGTTCCCCGGTGTTCGTGGTAGACCACGCTGGCGGGCTGGTACAGCACTTTCCAGCCGCGCTTCCAAGCGAGGTATCCTAGGTCCGTATCCTCTAAATAGAAGGGCGCCAGAAGTTCATCAAAGCCGCCGAGTTCAAGAAACTTGCGGCGATCGAATGCGGAGGAGCCTCCGCCGGGATAGAAGCACGGGAAGGGGGTAAGGACCTTCGCATCCTCCCGGTGGCTCACTTGCAAGCCGCGTTCCCACCAGCCTTCGGTGAGGCCGGTCTCTTCGCGGCGCTTGGTAGCGTCGGTCAAATAAATCTGGCAGGAAACCGCGAAGATATCGGGGTCGGCGAAACCCGCGAGAAGCGGTGCGAGGAAGCCGGGTTCAACCCGCATATCGCTGTTGAGGAGAACCACGATGTCGTTTTTGGCCGCTTCGAAACCTCGATTGGAACCGGCGCCAAACCCGAGATTTTCGGGAAGAGCGACAAGGCGAACGATCGGGAAACGATCGCGGACGAATTCGGCGCTGCCATCCGAGGAGCCGTTGTCGACCACGATGATTTCGTTGCCGGCATTTCCCTCGGTGGCGGCGACAACGGAGGGCAGATATTTCTCCAGCAGATCGCGTCCGTTCCAGTTGGGGATCACGATGCTGGCGGACACGGTTGCAGGCATCACGTCGCTATGAGGCTTACGCCTTCCAATGAGCCACCAGAAAAGGTCGGTCGCGAGAAGGACGATCGATGCCAGAGCGAGCAAGATGGGCGCGATAAGAACCGCACCAAGAAACTTCATGGGGCCAGCGGACCCACTCGAAGGGTCTTTCCAACTCTCACCCAGCGCGAGGCTTCAAACTCCTGAAGTCTCGCGTCCAGGGCCTTCGCCCACGCGGTGCGTTCTTCCAGTTCCTGCTGGAGCGCGACGATGCGAGCTCCACGCGAGTCACTCTCGCGCGAGACGGAGGCGGCCCAATCGTTCTTCACTTCCACCTCGGTCTGCAACTCCACGATACGGAACGCGGCATTGCTGAGCAAGCCGTCGAGATCCGCGGCCCAGGCATTGCTCTTCGCGAGTTCGCCTTGCAGTTCGGCCACACGCGCCACATACTCGGTGAGATCCCGATCAAGCTGGATCGCCCAGGCGTTGCTGCTTTTCAATTCCGTCTGCAGCTGGTCGATTCGTTTCCCGGCCGCATCCAACTTCGCCTGGATCGATGCGGCCCAGGCATTGCTGCGCTCCAGTTCCTTCTCTTTGGCCCGGTTGACGTCCGCCACTTCCTGGGTGAGGAGGCGAATGTGCCGGTCGCGTTCAAGCAGCGTATTGGCCGCTTCCGGCACGAAGACGAAGTTGGGAATTGCGGGTAGTTCGGTCTGGCTGCATACAGCGACAAAATAGCCGGCGTTCTGTGGAGCAACGTGCAGCGATTCCCTCTCCGCCATGATTCCGGCTTCGCCAAGGGCAGACAGCGTGATGGTTCCGGTGTGGTTCTGCCCGAAGATCTGGACAAAAGGAAACACGGCGGAGAGTTCACGCGAGAATTCATCGAAGTCGAACTCATGGACGTGAAATGGGTTCGGACCGGAATCTCCTCGCGACTCCGCGTAGACCGCGCGGTTGGGAGTCGAGACCAGCAGCAGGCCGCTGCCGGTGAGAGCGCGCCGGCTTTCCTGCAGGAACTCACGCCACGCGTCCAGATGCTCGATGACCTCGAAGGCCGTAATCATGCCGACGGAGCCACCCGGTACGGGCAGCGCTTCGCAGCGCCCGATGGCGAACTGCGCTCCCGCGGCCGAGTATTCGCGGCGGGCATGCGTGATGGCATCGGGGGAAAGGTCGATTCCCAGAACCGTGGCCGCGTTCCGGCGGTGCAACAGGCTGGTGCCGTAGCCGGTGCCGCAGCCCGCGTCTAAAATGCGCGTGGCGATGTGCGCGCCGGTGCGGGAGAGTGAAGCCGCGAAGAAGTAGCGCGAGATGTGTTCGTTCCACAGATCGGCGTCCACTTCGCCGGGAACGAGGCGCTCTCCTGTGAAGTCAGACACTCACACGCTCCGCGTTTTTCTCCCCGATGCGAGTGTTCACTTCCACGCGGCAAGGCAGGTGGAGGTAGCCGTAGATCTGGCGATCAGTGCGGCTCATCTGCAGGGAGATGGCATTCTCAATCCAATCGGCGACGCGATAGCCATCAAGCGGTCCATCGGCGATGGCGGGGGAGAAGGAAAACGAACCGCAGTAGAGCTCCGGGAGTTCCAGATGGAAGTCGATGGTGTAGACGTCGCCCTCCTGCATCGAAGGCAGCTCACAATCTTCGCGAGTGGTATTGGTGCCTGCGAAATCCAAGCCGTTGTGATTGCGCATGATGAAGCCGACGTTCGGCTCAGCGAGGTAGGCCTTGGCGCGAACGCTGATGCGGAGGACGATTCGCGTGGCTGGCTCCAGCAGGGGAATGGAACGGCCATCTTCGTCGAGGACGGCGATACCGATCACTTCCGCCCGGCCGTCGCCATGGCGGCCATCGATGTTGGGGATGTTGGTGACCACCTCAATGGCTCGAACGGAATCCCGCGCTTCCTGTGGACCGGAATGCTTGTGGGTGAGATAGCGCGAGTCTTTTTCGGCCATGGCGGCCAGGTAGCGGGAGACCACGCGATCCACCGGACCGATGTCCATCATCTGGCCGCGCTCCAGCCAGAGCGCGCGGTCGCCGACGGCCTTCACATCGGCGGCGGCATGGGAGACAAAGAGAATGGTGACGCCGCGGCCGCGCAGTTCGTGAACCTTACGCATGCAGCGATGCCGGAAGTAGATATCACCGACGGCCAGGGCTTCGTCCACCAGCAGGATTTCCGGATCGACGTGGATGGCGACGGCGAAGGCGAGGCGCACCAGCATGCCGCTTGAGTACGTCTTGACGGGTTGGTCGATGAACGCGCCGATTTCGGCGAATTCGGCGATGTCACCGTAACGGGCATCGATGTCTTTGCGGGTGAGTCCGAGGATGGCGCCGTTGAGGTAGACGTTGTCGCGGCCTGAAAATTCCGGGTTGAATCCGGCGCCGAGTTCGAGGAGCGCGGAAACGCGACCTTGTACATCGACTTTTCCGGAAGACGGACGGAGGATGCCGGCGACGATTTGGAGCAGAGTGCTTTTGCCGGAGCCGTTCTCGCCGACGATGCAGAATGTCTCGCCCTTCTGGACCTCGAAGCTGATATCGCGCAGGGCCCAGAAATCCCGATGACGCGAGAGACGGCCGAACGTGATGAGTTCTTTCAGGCGATCGCTGGGCGAGTCGTAGACGGAGTAGCTTTTCGATACGGACGAGAATGCGGCGGCGGACAACTATTTAGTGTAACGGTTGGAGAAGCTGGCGAGTCGCTAGGCTGCCAGTTCCGTAACGACCTCGCCGCGGCTGGTCCAGGGCACGGGGTGTATTTGATAGTTACGAAATGCGTCGAGCACGCCTCCTGAAATCGACTGCTCGAAGTCATTGAGGATGGCGTATGCCTTCGATTCAGGGGGTCGGACCTCGCGTGTATCGCTCCACGCATAAATGAACGCTTCGGCGTTGTCGCGCGTCGGGCGGTTGATCGCCTGCACGATCCGCTCCGGCTGCTTTCGAGGAGACCTCGGAATAACAAAATCGAAAAGATGGTCAAACCCGCTCGTACCGGGGAACTTCACCCGAGGTGTATAGCGGATCTCGTTGGCTTCGAGCCATGTAATCACATCCTCAAAGAACAGGCTCTCAACGACCGGCTTTGCCAGGTAAAAAAGGTCGTTCACGGCGAGAATGGCCTGAATGAGATTGTGTTTCCGGGCTGGAAATGTTTCGGGTGATGCGTGAACTTCAAGAGCTTCACTGTTCATCTGAACGCCGAAGCCATTGAGCGTCATTTTCAAGAGGTCCTGCCGTTTCTCGGTGTTGAGATTGCAGCCGGACGCTTCGAGGTCGTGAATCGTATAGCTGTCATCTGTCAGAACGTAGCCGCCGTTCGCCGCGCGGGCGTAGATTTGTAGCGCGTCGTTATGACGGTCAAGGTAGGGCGTCGTGATTTCAACCCACTCGCTGTTCACTTCGCGCAGCGTAGTTTTATCTTTCAGCCACGCGCGGTAATCGTTCAGAAGTTTCTCGATTTCCATCGCCGTCGTCATCAGAACAGCCCTTTCTGAATCTTAGGAGGGTCGGTGATGTTGCATTGTTGCATGAACGCTTCAAGTGTTGAAAGAGGTCGACTGCATTCGTGTATCGGTCAATAGGGGCGGGGATTGCCCACTTGTCGCCGAGCCCTTCGCGGTAGATGTGCAGGTGCGGGCAGGGGATTTCCAGGCCGTCCGGATTCCGGTGCGCCGGGCCGTCAAGATCCAGTCTCACGAGAATGATCGCTGCCCTCGCGCGGTTCTGGTAGGTGGCCTTCGTGAGCTTGATTTGTGCGCGGGTCACATCGAGCATAAAGTTTTCCCGCTTGTCGAGCGAAGTCAACGGAATCGCAAGCCTCTCGCCAGGGGGCGGAAAGAGCCATTCCCTTTCATCAGCGGCACGCTTTTCCATTGCCATCAGCTTGTCGGCTTCATCCTGCGTGAGATTGATGTCGGCCATTTTACGTTCGTCTCCTTGGACGGCGGGGCGGCTGGAATGTTGCGGCAACGAGGGGCGCTACGAGCTTTTCGTAGAGCCCGGCAAGTGTTGAGCTTGGAAACTGAGCGCGGGCGTCGAGGACAGCCTGGGCAAGTGAGCGTACTTTTACGCGCTGCTGGTCCGTGGCCTCGGGCCAGGGGAAGGGGTTGTAAACGATCCCGATTGAGTACCTGTAGCGGCTCTCAAGTCGGCCTCCGATCTGCCGCAGCCATGCCATAGCCTGTACCTTTTCCATTCATAAACAGAAATACTTCATCATTTAACGTTGTAACATCAGGCTGCTCGCAGGCGCCACGCGAGAGAAATTGTTCGTTCCTCACGCCGCAACCTACCGCGACCGCCCCTCCCCGGCCCAGAATGCCTCAAGCCTCGCCCCGCCGATCACCGAATTCAGGAAGTCCTGAGCCTCCGGGACACCGCTGATTCGTGAGACCACGAAAATTGCGGCGAGCCGGTCTTCGGCTGAGAGCGTCGGGAATTTGCGAATCAGCGAACGTGACGCCTCGGGGCCGATCCGGATCAGGGCCGCGACCGCAGGCAGCGCTCCCTCTACCACCTGCGGCGTCTTCATCCATATGTCGGCTCTGTAAAACAGCCCGCGCTGCAAGGTAATGTTGGCTATGAGGAACGGGATTGCATCCCTTGTCCTTAGCCTCCCAAAGGCATCGGCTAGGCCGACCTCCAGGCCGAGCTTATCCACGCCTGCAGGCGGTTTCCGGGCCCAAGACAGAAGAAGCGCCGAACGCCCGCCCCCGCGCTCCGCGATCTCGTCCAAGGTCCTCCCCCGCAGGGGCGCGTCGGCCAATGACACAGCCAGCCCTCTGTCCCCCATGGCTCTGGCCGAATAGACACGCCGCCGAGAGAAAGATCACAGCCATGGATTTCAGCATCTGAGTAATCTGCGCATTATTTGCCCAGCCGCATTGTAAGTCCCGCCGCTCGGCCACGTGGACGTCCCACTCCGAGTGCAATTTATCAACACTCAAAGCCTCGTTGGCATCCGCAACGCCCGATCAACAACAACTCATTGCCTTCTACTCGTGGGCTGCCCGCCCCTCACGTTCGTCCAGATAACAACTCCACGCCGATTGATGTATGCCCAATCCAAGTTACGATGAGCCTCGTAGTCATGAGCCCGAGGCATCAGAACTACGCGCGCAACCCCGTCCGCCGAGAAGGGGTCGCCGGACTGAAAACGCGGGCTGATTTCAAATAGGCCCTTTTGGTTGACATAGCCGGTTTTCCAGACCACGGAGTCCTCTACGGCGGCGAGGCCGCAACTGAAACTCCCTGCGAGCCGGAATTTTGCGGGGAGCCTAAATCTCCCTGAACGGTCTATGTAACCCCACAAAAAGCCTTGCTTAACAGGGGCAAGCCCCTCGGAGAAAGATCTGGCCTCGTCGAACAACGCCTCTATCGCCATTTCGCCATTGCTCGCCAGATAACCCCACTTGCCCGCTACCTCCACAGCCGCAACGCCAGAGGAAAAGCCCCGCGCGTCGTCGAACCGAAGCGGCGCCAGGAAGTTACCCGCGTGGTCCACGAACCCCGCCTTACCGCCGACCTTGACGACCGCGTATCCCTCTGAGAACGAGCCCGCATAGTCATACGATGCCGGCGACACCTGAGCGCCATCTCGGCCTATGAAAAACCATCGTCCTCCCTCCTTGACAGCAGCCAACCCTTCAGAGAAAGGCCGAACGTCGTCGAAACGGGGTAGGATTCTCAACACGCCATCGAGCGAAAAAAAGCCGAATTTTGCTTCGGCGTCAACCTTGGCAGCCAGGAGCCCCTCACTTACTGGCGTCTCCGGCCGCAACGCAAAGCTCAGCCGCGGGAGCTCCGCCCCGTCCTGGCCGATGAGAAACCATGACGAACTCGAGCGCACCGGCGCGAATCCGCCCACAAACCAACCGGCCTGGTTAAACCTCGGAGGAATCACAATGCTCCCCTCTGAGTCCAGGTAACCCCACCTTCCCGCATCGCTGAACGGGTGTGGTCCCTCCTGGGGGACCGCGGCGGAAGCAACAACAATAGAAAGAACAACAAATCCGGATCCCGGCCGCATCAGTTCTGGCAGCCCTTCATTAGCCAATTGGTCAGCGGATCCCCGGCGGTGGGGTCGGTTTGCGTGATGCCAAAATCCTTCAGAATTCCCTGGTCCTCGGTCTGCATGGAGTAGTGAAGGTCCTCGTGAAGGAGGGTATCAAAGTTTCATGTGACGGTTGTTCCAGATAGACCTTTCCTCGTTATTCCAGAAGTCAGCTCGGAGCGCCGCGACTATGTACCTATCGGCTGGCTCAAACCGCCGACGATACCTAGTCTTTACCGTTTTCGTGGGGTTTTTCTTGCTATAGATAGACTCGCCTAAAACGTCAAGGCGTATGCAGGGGCCGGAAGTGCGGTTTGGGCGATGACGTTCCCGGAAGGAAGCTTTGCCCGACCATCGTAGTGCATGCGCCGCCGTCGCAGCCGGTCAGGGTCCATAGCGAGGTACCATCTGGACTGAACGCGATAGCGTTGGAAGCGAGGTCTATGGCATTGCCCGGGATCGGGGGAAGCGGGAATGTCTCAGTTACCGTGTTGGTGGAAGTGTCGAAGAGATAGAAAGTCAGACTGGTCACTCCACCCTCAATAACCGCTTGGTTCCCGGATGGCGCGATGGCCATCCCGAACACTGAATAGCCGGATGGCAACTGGACCTGTGAAATCGCTAATGACGAGGTGTCGACGCGATAAAGGGGAAGGAGGTCGCCTCGACGGCGCATCACCAGCCGACATCCGCTCGATGCCCACAGTCAAGGAACGCATCTCCGCCGTCCGCCAATTTCGGCTGAAAAGCAAAAGCCCCGGTAGGGCGTAAGCGCTTGGTGTTCGCTCTCGGTCGGGTCACCGTGGATGTCGCTGTAACTGAACAATCGCTTGAGAGGTGGTTCCTGATCGCGGCGAGTCAGCCCAATAATCACTACATGAACGTGTGCCATACCGCGAGCATCGCTGCCCCAGGCGAACGTCCGGTGAGCGAAGCTTATCTCAAGCCCACCCTCGAAACCGCCCGCTGCGTAACCGAAAAACACGCGCAACCCAACCCATCAGGCCAGCAGCAAAGCCCAAAAACCGGCTTCACTCGTACCGCAGCGCCACCAGCGGATCCACCCTCGTCGCCCGGCTCGCCGGAATCCAGCAGGCTACCAGCGCCGTCACTCCCAACACCGCTGCCACCGACGCGAACGTCACCGGGTCATAGGCCTTCACCCCGTAGAGCAAGGCCGTCAGCACGCGCGCCAGTCCGAGTGCTCCGGCCACCCCGATTGCAATCCCCAGCCCCGCCAGCTTCATCCCTTCCCCCACAACCATCCGCCGCACGTCCGCGCGCTGCGCTCCCAGCGCCATCCGGATGCCGATCTCCTGCGCCCGCTGCTGTACCGAATAGGAAAGCATCCCGTAGACTCCAATCGCCGCCAGCAGCAGCGCGATCGCGGCGAAAACCGTGAGCAGCGTCATGTTGAAGTCCTGCCGTGCCAGCGCCTCGGAAACCACCCCGTCCATCGCCCGCACATGCGCCACCGCCAGTTGCCCATCCGCCTCGTGGATCTGCTTTTGAACCGCCGCCGAGAGCGTCAGCGGGCTCACCGCCGTTCGCACCACCCACGTCATCGGAATAATGGTGTTGTTCAGTTTCATGAAGCTATCCAGCACTTGCGGCAGCGGGATGTACATCACTTCCGGCGCGGGGTTCTCCAGGCCGCTTTCCTTCACGTCGCCAATCACCCCCACCACCTCGCGCGGAGGGTCTGTGAAGTCCGGTCCCATGTCCCGCCCGATCACGATCCTCTCGCCCAGCGGATTGCCCTTCGGCCAGTACTTCTTCGCAAACGCCTCGTTGATGATCACCACCGGCCCGGATTTCGCCGTGTCCTGTTCCGTGAACAGCCGGCCCCGCCGCAGCGGGATCTCGAACGTCTTGAAGTAGTCCCGCGAGACGTACATCCACGAAGCCCCGCCGGTCGACTGCTCCCCCGCCGGAAGCGGTCGCCCCACCACATCGAAGCCCAACCCGAAGCCGCCTTCGAGCGGCAGGAACGGAACGTTCGCCGCCGCCAGCACACCCGGCACATGCTCAATCCGTCGCACCGCGTCTTCGTTCAGCCGCGCCACGGCCTCGCTGGTCGCATACTTTGACCCGGCCAGCGACGTTTCAAAGCTCATCACATGGCTCGGGTTGAACCCCGCATTCACCTGCCGCAGCGAAACCAGCGTGCGGATGAGCAGCGCGGCGCCAATCAGCAGCACCAGAGCCATCGCAATCTCGGTCACCACCAGGCTGTTCCGCGCCCAGTGCCGGCGTCCCGTTCCAGACCGGGAACTGCTCTCCTTCATCGTCGCGTTCACGTCCGCGCGCGAAACCTGCAACGCCGGGAACAGACCGAAGATCACTCCCGTCAGAACCGCCACGCCCATCGTGAAAGCCAGCACGCGCCAATCCAGCGTGGCCGCGTCCGAAAATTCCGCCGCGCGGGGAAGGTTGCCGGGACGCAGCGCCACCAGCGCCCGCGCGCCCCACGCGCCCACCACGAATCCCGCGGCGCCGCCCAGCACGGCCAGCAGCAGGCTCTCCGTCAGCAGTTGCCGTACAATCCGCCACCGTCCCGCTCCCAGCGCCGCGCGGATCGCGATTTCGCGGGATCGGTCCGTCGCCCGGGCCAGCAGAAGGTTCGCCACGTTCGCGCACGCAATCAGCAGCACCAGAGCCACCGCGCCCAGCAGAATCAGCAGCGGCTGCTTCACGTTGCCCACCATGGCTTGCTGAAACGGTTCCACGCCGGCTGACTCATTCTTCCCGATCGCCCCCGGATACACTTTTCGAAACCGCTCCGCCGCCACCTTCATCTGCGCATTGGCTTGTTCCACCGTCACTCCGGGTTTCAGCCGGCCGGTCGCATTCAGGTAATGGCCTTGATTGGTTGTGTTGGGGTCCATCTGCAAAGGCAGATAGAGGTCGGCCGCCGGGTAGGACCGGAAGGACGCGGGCAGCACGCCCGTCACCGTGTACAGTTCGCCGTTCAGCACCAGCGCCCGTCCGATGGCCGCCGGATCGCGCCCAAACCGGCGCACCCACAGCCCGTGGCTCATCACCGCCACATGCGGGCCGTTCGGCTTGTCTTCCTCCGCCGTGAAGGCGCGCCCCAGTTCGGGCGTGACGCCGAACACCGGAAAGAACTCCGCGGATACATGGATGCCCTTCACCAGTTCCGGCATCGAGCCGCCGCTCAGATTCAAACCAGGACCCGCAAAGTCATACGCGCAGGAATACTGGAAGGCGTGCGTGTTGTTCCGCCACGCCATGAATTTCGGAATCGAAACCGAATTCCCGATGCCGTCCGGAAACTTCAGCCCCATCCGCACCAGCCGGTCCGCCTGGCTGTAAGGCAGCGGCTGCAGCAGAATCGAGTTCACCACCGAATAGACCGCGGTGGTCGCGCCGATTCCCATCGCCAGCGCCGCGATCGCCACCGGGCTGAACGCCGGGCTCTTCCACAGCAGCCGCGCCGCTTGCCGCAAGTCCTTCAGAAAAGTTTCCATGTGTACTCGACGCTCCCCTCTCTGTTTGGTTAGCCCGCGCGCGCCACGCGGAAGTCGTAACAGCCCGCACTCTTGTCTCTCACGAGTACGTATTCCACGCCCTCTAGTTGCAGGAGTTTTTCGATTGCCTCCGGCTGGTTGCCGTCGTCAATCGCGACCTCCGCGATCAAACGCCTTTCCGCTCCATACGCGTCCGGCACAGAGGCGTATTGCCTCAGGCCTTCCGGATAACCTCCGTCCTCCGGATAACGCGCGCACTCCCTGGCGTGAATGAATACCGGACCCGGCAGCGGCAGGGGATCGATTCCGTCGAATGCATCGTACGTGAACAGCAGGCGCTGCTCCTCGCCGATTTTGAAGGTCTGCAGGCAATGCCGGCACGGACCGTACCCGGTGGCCCCCTCGATATGGACGGGATGCCTGTAGCGTGGCGACTCGTTCGTGGCCCGGACAGCTTCCACAACAGCCGTGGGGATCGCGCTCTTGAATAGCAATCATGCTCACAATGTACGCGCCCGCCGCGGCCCCCGCCATCCGCTTCTTGCCTTCAGCGTCAGGTCTTCAGCCGTGCTGCGGAATCACCGGCCGGCATACGACCCAGGCGTGCGTCCCGCAAATCTCTTGAGACCGGCCTAAAAATCGAAGTGTCGCATCGTACAACTAGGCAAGTGCGGCGCAACGTAGTCTGAAATCGGCGAGGCGCTCCGTGTGATCGGGTATCACATGGAAACGCCTGATTACCTCCCGTCTGACCCGGCTGACTAACTTGAGGTCGAGCTGGTTCATCTCCAACACCTTCTCGTAGATCTTGCCCGCGGAGAGTACGCCAACATCCAGATCCGAGTGGCTTGTGTTCTGCCGGATATATTGTAGTTTCACCGCGAACACAGGACGGAGATAATACTCAGCCACCGTCATGCTCTCGTCGAATAAGTCCACAACGCCAAGCAGCGACGTTCGATCCACAATGTTCGCAGCCCGCTCAAAATCGGTTTGATCCGGCGGCCTCAGATAGACTCCGCCGTTGGCCAGCAGGTTCACCTGCACGTCGTTGATCATATGTGGATAATCGCGAATGAGGAGTTCCACAAACGATGCGGGGTCCTCACGCCTGGCCCGTTCACTCAGCTCATCCAGCGGTTCGATGCGCTTGAAGTACTTGTACATCGACCAGATTCTCTCAAGAGGGTCGCGCAGGAAACAGCAATCGATGAGCACCGTCCGAGGGATGTCCGGAACGGGAAATTTCAAATGATGGCTGGATACGGCCTGCACATCGGGGTGGGCTGCCAGGAAACCCGCAAGGTCGTCGCCCGTAAGAACGGAGTCCGGCTCTGGGCCGTGGACCGCCGAGAACCGGTCGCCAAATGCCCGGTCCAAAGCATATTCAACGGTCGTGCCCGCGTTCTTAAAGATGTGGTAGTGCACCAGAACATATCTGACGGGTTTGATGAGAATAATCTCCTGTTGCAATACACCCCCTTCTGGGTCATTATTACGTGATGCCTCGCGCGGTTCGCTTCTGGTTATTTTCTCTACTGATGCTCTCTGCCGCCGGAGCGATCTTTCTGGTGGTCTATCCGCTGACGATCATCCAACCTTTCAAGCGGCAGGACCCAGTACACCTGCAGCGGGCGCTGCTCGTTTTCCGCATCGCTCCTGGTGCCGCTCTCGCGCTGGCTGCCCTCGCTTTATTGGCTGTGGTTTTGCTGTGGAAGAAAGTTCGCATTTGGCAGCGCGTGGCCTGCGTCATCCTGTTGGTGCTCACCTCAGTCGCGGCCGGGCTCTCGCGGGTCGACGTCTTTGAGTTGATGTTTCACCCCGCGGGCGCTCCCAAATTTTTGGCCATCGAGGACACCAGGACCGCGCCGGACGAGATGGTGATCGCCGTAGCTCTCAAGGGTCAGGCGCACGCCTATCCAATCCGGGAAATGGGCTACCATCACGTGATCAATGACTGGATCGGCGGCGACCCTGTCGTCGCCACCTATTGAACGCTTTGTCACACCGGTCTGGTGTGGGGGCGTGAAGTCGATGGCAAGGTGTTGACATTTCACCTGGCCGGCATCAACAACCAGAATTTCCTGATGCGCGATGAGGAGACCGGGAGTTACTGGCAACAGATCACCGGCCAGGCCGTTTCCGGTCCCATGCGGGGCCGCACGCTCCCGTTCGTGCACAGCGATGAACTCTCCTTCCGCTTATGGCGCGGGGAGCAGCCGCGAGGACGTGTGCTGGCGCCGGTGGCGAAATACGCTGGTGAATATGAAGAAAAGGATTGGGATGTGAAGATGGATAAAGCGCGCTCGATTTTGCAGTTTCCAAATAGCGGTCTCCCCATGCGCGAGCAGGTGTTCGGGATCTTCAACCAATCCGCCAGCCGCGCCTTCCCGGTGAAAAGGGTTCTGGCCGATCGGTTGGTGCTGGACCATGTGGGCGACGAGCCCGTTCTCCTGGTGGTCGCGCCGGATCATCGTTCCGTGCGCGCGTTCCGGAACCTGACGCCCCCGCGAGACTTCTACGAGTTCAGCGAGAATGCGGACTTCCTGTTTGAAGACACTCAGACGGGCACGAAATGGAATTTCCAGGGCTGCCCGATATCCGGGGGCGCTTGCCTTGAACCGCTGGCCATGGTGAAGGACTACTGGTTCGATTGGAAGAATTACCACCCCTCCACCACCATCTACGCCCGACGGCAATAAGCTATCCTTGCAATGACCATGCTCAAAGAAGGCGACCCCGCACCCGCAATTCATCTCGAAACCGACACCGGAGAAACATTCGACCTCGCCGCCCACCGCGGCCGCAAAATCATTCTCTTCTTTTACCCGCGCGCGGATACGCCAGGCTGCACCATCGAAGCCTGCGAGTTCCGCGATGCCGGCCCTCAATTCCTGGAGAAAGATGTCATGATCGTGGGCGTTTCCCCCGATACGGTCAAAGCCCAGGCCAAGTTCAAGGAGAAGTTCGGCTTGAATTTCATTCTTCTCGCCGACCACGAGAAGAAGGCCGTAAACGAATATGGCGTGTTCAAAGAGAAGAACATGTATGGGAAGAAAGTGATGGGTGTCGAGCGGACCACGTTTCTGATTGACGAAAAAGGCAAAATCGCCAGGATCTTCGGCAAGGTGAAGCCCGAAGGGCACGCCGCTGAAGTGCTTTCTTTTGCCTAGTATTTTAGTCTTTCAGGCTGAATCTTTCCGTGCCATTGCCATCGGCGGCTAACACTTCTCTTGAGAAGCATTAGCCGAGTCGAACACCTCTTTAGAGATGAGAGATGGACTGCGGATTTTGTGACACGTCCAGCGCAAGTAGGCGCGACCCACATTCGTCAAGTTTTCGGATCCGACTGAATATCCGCAGCTTGCCATAAACGCGTTCTTCATCCTCGCTTTGCCAAAGTGGGCGCGCAAATGCTGGAGAACTGGGAAGCGGAAAGGGCATGGCGGAAATAATCAATCTTGATCGTGAACAGGATTCCCAGAAGGAGTTGGACGCGAGCGAGCGGAAAGAAGCCGAGGAGCGCTCCAGCGTCCACGTCCAGGTAGTCCACGAGGCCATTCGCAAGCAGGGTGACGAAGAACTCAACCGGTCGGCCCAGGCCCTGGCATGGTCCGGTTTGGCCGCGGGCTTTTCCATGGGGATGTCGCTGGTGATGGAAGGCCTGCTCCAAACCTACTTGCCCGACAGACCGTGGCGGCCGCTGCTGGTGTCTATGGGGTATCCGTTCGGCTTCCTGATGGTGGTGGGAGGACGCCAGCAGCTCTTTACGGAAAACACGCTCTCGCCGATTATTCCCCTGCTGGAGCGCAAAGATCGCGGGACTCTCTGGAAAGTCGCCAAGCTATGGGCCGCGGTGCTTTTCGCGAATATCATTGGCGCGCATATTGTCGCCTGGGTTTTGAGCAACACGCCGGCGTTCCCGCCGAACGTGCAGCACTCGTTCGAGCAACTCGCACGCCAGGCCATCGCGGCGGGTTTCTGGACGGCGATGCTGCGCGGCGTCTTCGCCGGCTGGCTGATCGCCATGATGGTGTGGATGCTGGCGGTGATGAACGACGCGCGGCTTCCGGTGATCCTGATCATGACCTACGCGATTGGTCTGGGAGGGTTCACGCACATCGTTGCCGGCTCCATCGAGGCGCTCTTCCTTGTCTGGAATGGTTCGATCTCCTGGTGGGCGTATGCCGGAGGGTACGCGCTTCCCACGTTGATCGGCAACGTGCTCGGCGGGGTCACGCTGGTTTCCGTTCTGAACCATGCGCAGGTGGTAGCCGGCAAGAAAGAAAGCCGCTTTACTCTTGATACAGGCCGATGAGTTGATCATGGGTTGCAACGGGCTTAGCATGTCAACATGGAGCGGGATTTCGATGCCGCGCGCTTGGCCAATGAGATCGCGTCCGATCTCGCTGGGTTGGCCGTTCCCAACACACCCAATATGAGGGCCATCCGGAGGAAGTACTCGCGAGTGCTGAAACCGGCAGCGCCCGGGCAGGTGATCCAGCTGGCGTTACTGCTGACCAGCCGGTGCCGGTTCGTGGCCTACGAAATCATCCGCGAACATGCGGACGCCTCCGCGAGCCTCACGCCCCGGCAGATTCTGCGGCTGGGGCAGGGCATGGACAGTTGGGGTGCGGTTGACTGCTTCGCCTGTATTCTATCCGGGCCGGCGTGGCGCGACGGCACGCTGACTACCAACGTGGTTCGCGCCTGGGCTCAAAGCGCCGGTCGGTGGTGGCGTCGAGCCGCCGTGGTCAGCACCATCGCACTCAGCCGGCGCGGCGGGATTGAGGATGTTCATCGGGTGGTGGAGATTTGCACGCTGGTGGCGGCGGACCCGGACGACATGGTGGTGAAGGCCTTGTCCTGGGCGCTTCGTGAACTCGCGAAGAAACATCCCGATCACGCAGAGGCGTTCCTCGCGCGGCACAACCCCGGGTTGGCGCCACAGGTGATCAGGGAAGTGCGCTGCAAAATGAAGACTGGTTTGAAGACTCCGCGCAAGCGCGAGTGAGCGATACTGAGAGAGATCCCATGCAGCCTAAGCCAGATCGAGTCGTGGCCATCTATCCCGGCTCATTCGACCCGATCACCAGCGGTCATTTGGACCTGATCGAACGTGGATCGCGCCTGTTTGACCAACTGATTGTCTCCGTGCTGCGGAATGAAAGTAAAGAGCCTCTGTTCTCCGTGGAAGAGCGCATGGAAATGCTGGTGGAAGCCGTGGCCCATATGCCCAACGTTGAGGTGGATTGCTTCAACGGCCTGCTGATCGAATACGCTCGCACGCGGCGGGCAACGGTGCTGCTGCGCGGAATCCGCGCCGTTTCCGACTACGAATACGAACTCCAGATGGCGCATATGAACAGGCGCCTCGCGCCGGAAATGGAGACGGTCATGCTGACTTCGCGGGAAGCGCATTCGTATATCAGCTCGCGGTTGGTGAAGGAAGTCATCTCACTCGGGGGAGACATCCGCGGCCTTGTCCCGCGCTTTGTGGAGAAGCGCCTCAGGCAGCGGCTGCACCTGGGAGTTCAGGAAGAAGAATCGATTCAAGTATGAGCACAAGCACAGTCACTCAACACAAAATTATGATCGCCGGCCGGATTTCAGCCATCAGCGTTTCTTCCACCATGAAGGTTGCGGCGGACGCGGACCGTCTGCGGCAGCAGGGGGTGGATGTCGTCGATTTCGGAGCCGGCGAGCCGGATTTCCCCACGCCGGATAACATCAAGGCGGCGGGCATCCGGGCCATCGAGCAGAACTTCACGAAATATACCCCGGCCGGCGGAACAACGGAACTGAAGGGCGCCGTCGTGGAGCGCCATGCGACCGAGTTCGGAACCAGCTACAAGCCATCCGAATGTTTCATCTCGGTGGGCGGCAAGCATGTGATCTTCAATCTCACACAGGCGCTGATCAATCCCGGCGATGAAGTGATTATCCCGGTGCCTTACTGGGTGACTTATAAGGACGTCGTGAACTACGCGGGCGCGAAGTGTGTTTGTGTTCCTACCGATGAGAAGACGGGATTCGCGGTCAGCGCGGCGGCGATTGAGAAGCATTGCACCGATCGCACGAGGATGGTCTTCATCAATTCGCCGTCGAATCCTTCCGGCGCGGTACTGCCGCGCTCGGAGTTCGAAGGCATTCTGCGGCTTTGCGTAGAGCGTGGGATTTTTCTGCTGACCGACGAGTGTTACTCGCACTTTCTTTATGACGGCAGTCCTTTCTCGATTGCCAGCGTGCCCGGCGTGAAAGATACGGTACTGGTGGCCGGAACCGTTTCGAAGACGTACTCGATGACGGGTTGGCGCATTGGGTATGGATTGGTTCCGGAACCTGTCGCACAGGCGGTTCTGAAACTGCAAAGCCATTCGACCTCTAATCCGACTTCGATTGCGCAGAAGGCCGCCGTGGAAGCTCTTCGCGGTCCGCAGGATTCTGTGCCGCTGATGCTGGCGGAATACAGGAAGCGGCGGGATTTTGTGATTCCTCGATTGAATGCGATTGCCGGCGTGACATGCACGATGCCCGCCGGCGCGTTCTATGCGTATCCGAATATCGGCGCGCATTTGGGGAAGAGCGGGATCGCGACGTCGCTTCAATTTGCCGAACGCCTGCTGGCGGAAGCGTTCGTTGCCGTGGTTCCGGGCGAAGCGTTTGGGACGGCGGATCATATCCGGATCTCTTACGCGACATCGATGACCGAGTTGGAGCGGGGGCTTGACCGGATCGAAAATTTCATCCGCGGGCTATGAGCGCGGCGCAGGCGATTGAACCGCGGTTCATTCCGAAGATCTGGGGCTCGAAGGAACTCGAGCCTTGGTTTCCCAATCCCACTGAACCCACCGGAGAGGTTTGGTTTCCGGCGGGTGAGTTACTCATCAAGTTCCTGTTCACCACCGAGAACCTCTCGGTCCAGGTACACCCGAAGGACGACTATGCGGCGCTGCATGAACAGTCGCTCGGCAAGACGGAGATGTGGCATATCCTGCGTGCTGCGCCGGACGCGAAGGTGGCGCTCGGGTTTACCGAACCGGTTGGCCCGCAGCAGTTCCGCAAATCTGCCGAGAGCGGCGAGATCGTGGACCTTCTGGAGTGGATGCCCGCACACGCCGGCGATACGTTCTTCGCTCCCGCGGGAACGGTGCATGCCATCGGCGCCGGGTTGGCGCTTTGTGAAATCCAGCAGAATTCAGATGTCACTTACCGCGTGTTTGATTATGGACGCGACCGGGGATTACAGCTGGAGAAGGCGCTGGAGGTTGCGGATTTTGGGCGCCATCCTGGCGCGAGCGTGCCACGCTTGATTGGCGCCGGGTCGGAGTTACTGGTTGAGTGCGCGTATTTTGTGACAGAGAAGGCGCACATCTCTTTCCCATGCGCGCTTCACGCAGGTTATGCGATTGTGCTCGAAGGTTCCGGATTGCTTGACGGGCAGCCGTTTCGCCCGGGTACTGTTTGGTCGATCCCACAGGAAGGTTCGAGGATCGGGCCGGAGAGCCCCGTTACTCTCTTAACGACGCGGGTTCCGGTTAGTTGAATTTGACGGGGCGCTCACTGGGGGACCAGGTTAACCCCAGATTGAAGCGGTACGCATTGCGCAGGAACGAGACTTCAGATAAATCGAAATGGCGGTATTCTCCGGACAAGTTGGCCTGGAAACCGTGGCTCAACGTGCGGCCCACGCTTACACTCCCAATGTAACTGGAATAGGCGCCGATCATGACGCCCAGAGTATTCAGAACATCGCGCGATGCGCTGATCGAGATCGCCCATCGGCGGATGCCGTTATAGTTATAGTGTCCGGCGGCTAGAACGTGCCTGCTCGTCAGAATGAGTCCATTTCCGGACGACACGTTTTCGATGAATTCGAGCGATGCCGTGCCGGTTCGCAATGACTTAGCCAGTTGGGCCGTGAGATCGGGCTCGTAGTTGGTCCGGTGGATGGCGACAAGTCCGGAGCTTTCGCCCAGAATCGCGGCAATTACCGGGTCGAGCACAATCGTCTCGGTTCCGATGGTAAACACCCGCGACCCTCCCACGCGAAGGCGGAGTTGCAGTGTCTTGGTCAACTCATCGGAGAACTCAAGACCAAGCGTGTTGGTCTGAGTACTGCCAAAAGCGTTGCTGAACACGAAATCGGTAAACCCGTAATAGCCGCCGATGGTGACGTGCCTGGTGAGCCGATAGTTGACGTCCGCGCGGGCTTGCGCGCCGACGTCTCCGTAGAGAATGCTGGATTCGCGGTGCACCAGAAAGCCGGTGCCACCCAGGTCGAAAGAGAGGCGGGGGGTTTCCTGAATGATCAGATCGACGCCCGAACTGAGAGAGATCGTGGTGTTGTCAAAGAGTTGGGTGTTCGGGGTAACCAACTGGCTGGTGCCTGCGAGACTGAGATCGGTGGTGGCGTTGGGGAGCGTGTAGTTGTTCGAGAAAAGGCTCGCATTCTCGGAAAACGCCAGCGAGATCTTCTTGCTGAACTCGTGCTCATAAGTCGCCGACAGCAGGTAGTTGCCGCCATCGAAGTTGCTGTTTGGTCTGTAGGCGAAGGCGTCGCCGTGAAACTCGAGTTCAAAGGTATCGTGTTTGAGAACGCGGCGGCCAATGATTCCAAACCCGAGATCCGCGCCATAGTTCAGCGTGTTGGAAATCTTCCCCGTTGCGCTGTTGGTGGGACTTGTCAACCCGTTGTCGGCGATCGCAGAGAGGGAGAAATACGGGCGGAAGCGAAGCTGCTCATTTTCGAGCGGCGTGGTGGTGAATGTGCGGCTGAGGATCCCGGGGCCCGCATCGACGGGTGCGGCTTGATCGTCGGTGGTTCCCGTCGCGTCGGAAGGGGACGCGGGTGCGGTGTCCGGTTTCGTGGTAGGTTCGGTCGTTGTTGTTTGGGTTGGCGCGGCCTGCCCGCTCGATGACTGGTCATCCGGCTTCACGGGGGTTTCCTGTGCGCTCAACGCGGCGGCAAGCGACAGTAAGGCCAATAATCGACCGAAATACAGCATCTCCCTAGAAGTCTGACTGCAAAAACCCTTGCGTGTCAATCCAATTTCGTGGAACTGTACCGTCATATATTAGGTCTACTCACTCATGCCTAGCCGACTTGTACCAATTTTTGCGATTGCCGCCCTGTTACCGGCGGCGGAACTGCCCATTCGCGAGGTCGTACTTTATAAGCACGGGGTGGGGTTCTTTGAGCGCGCCGGGTCGATTCCCGCCGGCGAAACGGCCCGTCTGGATTTCAAGGTTTCAGAGATGAACGATGTCCTGAAGTCTCTGATCATCAACGGCAAGTCGGAACGCGTGACGGGCCTAAGGTATGACTCCAGCATTCCACTGGCGCAGACCCTGGCCGAGTTTCCATTCCGGATCGATGCCGGAGTGGCGCTGAGCGGTGTGCTGGATCAGTTGAAGGGCGCACGCGTCGAGTTGCAGATCGGCAGCGAGCGGACCGACGGCGAGATTGTCGCGGCGCGCGTGGTGGCGGGAGATAAGGATCACGCCGAGCGCCAGCAGATTGTGCTGCTGGTGGATTCGGGCGCGATGCGCACGCTCGATTTGGATGCGGCCACCAGCATCGGCTTCACCGACCCTAAGTTGCAGGCGCAGTTTCGGGAGTATCTGGGGGCTTTGACGGCGGCGCGGTCGAAGGACAAACGGTCAGTGTATATCGACGGCAATGTCGCCGGCGCGCGGGATATTACGGCGGAATATATTATTCCGACGCCGATCTGGAAATCCAGTTACCGTCTGCTGTTTGGCGAAGGGGAACCGGTGCTGGAAGGTTGGGCGATTGTGGATAACACGACGGATGACGACTGGGTGAACGTGCAGATGGCGCTGGTTTCGGGCAAGCCGATTTCGTTTATCAGCGAGCTGTATTCGCCGCGGTACATTCAGCGGTTGCGTGCGGAGTTGCCGGAAGAGCAGGCGGTGGCGCCGGAGTTGCATGATGGCGCGATATTCAGCACATCATCAGGTTCGGTTTCGGTTAATGGTGTGGCCGCGGGATCGGCGGGCGGCATGCTCGGCGGAATTGGGCCGCCGGCGGCGCAACCAATGATGCAACGTAGCGGGGCAAGGTTCAAGTCCGCTCCGAGTTCCATCGCGGCCACCGGCGCAGCGTTTGAGATTGCCGATCTGTTCGAATACCGCATCGCGCAGCCGGTCACGATCAAGAAAAATCAGTCGGCCATGCTGCCGTTTTTGCAAAGCAAGATTAAAGGCCGAAAAGTGGTCCTCTACAGCGACCAGACTTCGGCGCATCCGCTGAATGCGGCGGAACTTTCGAACTCCACCGGCGAGACGCTGGACGGAGGCCCTGTCACGGTATTCGACGCTGGCGCCTACGCGGGCGAGGCTCTGGTGGAGACGGTGAAGGCCGGCGATAAGCGGTTGATCAGTTATGGAGTGGACCTGGGGACGCGCATCGCGACTACCCTGGAATCGGGCACCCTCGAAGAGCGCGAGTTCCATTTGAATCGCGGCGTGATGACGGTGAAGGTTTCTGTGGACCGCACGACGACTTTCACGATCCACAACGTAGACGCGAAAGCCAAGACGCTGATTATCGAAGATCCCATCGAGCAGGGGTTTACCGTGATCAGCAGCCAGAAGCCCACGGAGACGACGGCTTCGGTGCGGCGCTTTGAGGTGAGCCTGGGCGCGAAAGCGGACGTGAAGTTTCCGGTGGTCGAAGAACGGATCGACAGCGAAGAGCAGACGGTTTCGAGCCTGACCCCGGATATGCTTCTGGCTTACTCGCGCAATAAACATTTGAGCGATGCGGGGAAGCGCGGTCTGGGGCAGATTCTTGATGTGAAGAGAAAGATCACCGCGAATTCCTCGCAGATGGATCTGACGAGCGGGCAGATCCGCACGGCCACGTCGGATGAAGAGCGGATGCGTCGAAATCTGGAGAGCCTGAATCACGTGAGCGGGCAGCAGGAAGTGGTGCAGAAATATGCCGCGCAACTGGCGCAGTTGGAGACAAAGATCGCGACGCTGAACGACCAGGTGAACGATATCGGGAACAGGAACGCGGCGCTGCAGGCGGAATTGAACGACCTGATCGAGAAGGTTTCATTTTGATGAAGCTGGCGATATTGGGGCACGGTAGCGTGACCAAGGCGCTGCTTCCGATTCTGGAACAGGATGGCCGGTTTGACGTGGCCGGCATTCATACTCGATCGAAGCCGGCGGCGGAGTCCGTGGAGGCGTTTCTGGATGGTGCTCGAGCCCACGCGCTGGTGGAACTGACCACGTTGAATCCGTGGACCGGCGAGCCGGCGATCGGTCATGTGCGGGCGGCGTTTGCGCGCGGGATGCATGTGGTGACGGCGAATAAAGGCCCCATCGCTTTCGCGTTTCATGAGCTGGATGGGGAGGCTACCGCGCAGGGCGTGCTGTTCCGTTTTGAATCCGCGGTGATGGATGGCGCGCCGGTGTTCAACCAGTTTCGAAACAATCTGCCCGGAGTGAAGGTGCTGGGGTTTGCCGGCATTCTGAACTCGACGACGAACCTGGTGATTGAGGCGATGGAGCACGGCGGGTCTTTTGAAGATGGTCTGGCGGCCGCGCGAGCGATGGGCGTGACGGAGGCTGACGCGTCTTATGACACCGATGGTTGGGATTCCGCGGCGAAAACCGCGGCGCTGGCGAATGTCCTGATGGATGCGCGGACGACTCCGCGGCAGGTGGATCGGGAAGGCATTGGGGGGCTGACTCCCGGGCGGGTTCGCGAGTTGGTGGAAAGCGGCCGGACGATCCGCCTGGTGAGCCGGGGTCGGGGAGCGGATCTCAGCGTTCGGGCTGAGGTGCTGGAGAGGACCGATGTGCTGGCTTCGGTGCGGGGAACTTCGAATCTGATTTTGTTTACGACGGATTTGATGGGGGTCGTGGGGACCGTTTCGATTGATCCGGGCGTGGAGCAGACGGCTTATGGAGTGTACCTCGATTTGCTGGATGTCATGGACTCCGCGTGCTGACCCGGAGGCTGCATCGTCAGCGAATTGTTTTTCTCACCTCCATCCAGATCTGGAAATAGGCCCACTCCGGCGGGGCGTTCGGTTCCTGGATGTGATCCGGCAGAAGAATCAAGTTTCCGGTTGAGAGCAGCGCCTCTCGCACCTTTGGATTCTGGTCCAGCTTGGCGCGCATGGCCTCGACGATGAGGCGGTAGTGCTCCCCCCTGGTCATGGATCGGTAGGGCATGCGGCGGCCTTCGAAAGTGACCCAATCAATACCCAATTTGCGCATGTTCGCTTCGCCGGCGTCGCCTGCTGCTTTGGCTGCAAATGCGGTCATTTGGGCGACCTCGGCGCGCGTGTGGGGATATTGGGCGGCAGTGCGGGGGTCATGGGGGCCTTCGGGGTAGAGCATCATCTGCCAGAAGCCCTCCACACTGGCGTAGCGTACGCCGTGCAGGGTAAAAGGCGTGGCGGCGAAATTCGACAGGATGCCGAGTTCGTTGCGCTTGGAGAGGATCACTTCGCCGGGTTTGGCGGCCTGCGGCAGAATTTCCCAATCCGGCTTGTGCGGGTCGGTGACCGGGGTGAACCAGTGCGCCGGATATTGGACGTTGAGGGCGAGCATCAGCAAGGAAGCGGCCAGGAGAGGCATCTGATTCAATGCTAAACTCAAAGACTGTGTGGAGTCCTCTGCGGCGGGTGATTCTCTGGGATTTCCCGCGAGCTTCGTGGCAGTACGACATTATGGTCGCGGCCATTGTGGCATTTATTTTTCTCACGCCGCGCGAATGGTTTCACGATCAACCCAAAGCTCCGCATTCGCACGAGGTGGCCTTGCTGCCCTCGCAGCGAGGGATGAGCGTTTTCTGGCTCTCACCAGCTCTGATCTCGCAAGTTCCCGAAGCCGCATCGGAACCGGAGCGGCTGGCCAAAGTGAGTGCGATCCTGAAGACGGAAACCGGGAAAACACAGAGCGTCACGCGGCTCGACCCCATCTACAACTCCGAACGTGAGTTAACGGGCTACATGGCCGTAGCCAAACCGTAGGCCGGAACATCTAACGTACGTATGTCGAAACTGGCTTTGTGTGTCTTACTGCAGCTTACAGCCGCGAAAGCCACTCCGCTTGATGACATTCTGACAAAAATGGACCGGGCGGCGGCAGCCTTCAAGAGCATGACTGCCGACCTGACGCAGACCGCATACACTTCTGCGATCGATGAAAGCCAGGTGTCGGCGGGGAAGATCAGGATTAAGAGAGATCGACCGGGGGAGACGCGCATGCTGGTGGATTTCAGCCAGCCCGATCTAAAGTCGGTGCAACTGCAAGGTAACCTGCTCGACATCTATCTGCCGAAGCTGAATACTGTTCAGGAATACAACCTAGGCCAGAACAGTTCGCTAATTGAGCGATTTCTCCTATTGGGCTTTGGAACTTCGCGTAACGAATTGACGGCCGCGAACGACATCACTTATGAGGGACCGGACACGGTGAATGGTCACGCGGCGGCGAAGCTTCTGCTGAAGCCGAAGGATAAAGAGGTGGCGAGCAAGGTTCAGAAGATCGAACTCTGGCTGGCCACGGACACCGGGTACCCTTTGCAGCACAAGATTTATCAAAGTGGTGGAGATTATCAGCTTTTTGTCTTCACTGATTTGAAGATGAACCCCAGCCTTGCCGACTCGGCTGTCAAGTTGAAACTGCCGAAGAATGTAAAGAAAGAGACTCCGGGCCGCTGATTTGTTTTGGCATGCCCATTGCAGTTGCTTAGATCAATGAAGACGGCGAACCGCCTACTCTATCTGGATTGGATGCGCGGCCTGGCAGCGGTGATTATGCTGCAGGGACATGTGTTCCACTCGTTCACGCGCAGCGATCTGCGAACGGGCGGACCGTACGTGTTCTCGCAATTCGTGGGCGGGATGCCGCCGGCGATCTTTCTTTTCCTTACAGGCGTGACGCTTTCCTTTCTGATGGACAGCCAGGCGCGTAAGGGCTACACGTTCTGGAAGCGCTGGTCGGGGTCACTGCGGCGGGCCGGATATCTGGTTGCGGTAGCCTTCGCTTTTCGCATTCAGTTGTGGCTATTTACGCGGATGTTCTCCGATACGAACAGCCCCTGGCAGGAGATGCTGAAGGTGGACATCTTGAATTGCATGGGGCTGGGAATCGCGCTGCTGGCCATAATGGCGCTCTTTACCACAGCGGAACGTGTCCGCTACTGCGCGATTGTGGGCTGCGCGATTGCGCTTGTTTCGCCTCTGATCACCCAGCTTGGCCCGTCGATTCCAGTACCGCTGCTGCGCGATTATTTTGTTCCCAACTCCGCCTACTTTTCCTTCTTCCCGTGGGCCGCATTTATCGCTTTTGGGATGAGCTTTGGATCGCTGATTCGCATTGTGAGCGAGGAGCAGATTTCCCGTGGAATGCAATGGGTGGCGTTGGCCGGAATCGCGCTGGCTTTTGGCGTGAGTGCGATTTCGGTGTTTGAGCCGGCCTTGTATCCGAAGAGCGATTTCTGGGTGGATGGGCCGGCGCTGATTTTTATCAAGCTGGGCGTGCTTCTGTTGCTGGCGGCATTCTCGTATGTTTGGCTGCTTCAGGCTTCGGCGCAGCGATGGAGCTGGGTGCGCCAGTTGGGGACCACGTCATTACTGGTTTACTGGGTTCACATCGAGTTGGTCTACGGTCACTGGTTGGGTTGGATGAAGATGAATCTGGATGTTGGCCAAACCGTAGTGGTGGCCGCTGCGATCACCGCTGCAATGGTGGGTTTGTCCTGGACGCGGACGTCATGGCCGCAGTTGCGGCCGGCGCTGGCGGCGTTCTTTGCACGGCCTACCCCACAGCGGGTTTCGGGCGATTAGTCGTAAGCCCGCCTTGCGGAAACTAAAGAATTAATCCAGCTATCCGATACTTCCTCTATAGGTGCACAAAACAAGCGTCACTATAGCCGTGGTCGCACCGCAGGAGCCCTTTACTTTTTTTGGAGATTTCTGGGAGGGCGTGTGGAGCGCGGCTTATGAACTTGCCCCGCTGGGTGTGCAGGTAAACAACATTCTGGTGGAAAGCCTCGACGCCGAACTGCAGGCGCAGTCTCTTGAGGCGTTGCTTGCGGCCTCGCCCGACGCGATTGTTCTGCTGCCGTCCGAATCTCAACGATTCGATAGTCTCATTGAGCGCCACGCGAGACAGGGGTCGCCCGTCGTGACCGTTTTCAACGACGCCCCGCTCAGCGGCCGCGCCTTATTTGTGGGACCGGATTATCGAGTCGCCGGCCGCCTGGCTGGGCAAATGCTGGAGAGCGTCCTTCCACCCCAGGGCCGTGTCGTGGCGCTGGCCGGATGCCGCCGGAACGCCCATCTCGAACAGCAATATGGAGGCTTTCTCGAAGCGCTTCGCGCCAGTCTCACTCCGTTTACATTGACGGAGTATGACACGGCGGAGGGTCTGCTCGCCGCCTTGAATTCGGCCGGGTTCTCGTTCGACGGCCTGTACGTCGGTTGCTCGGAAACACCCTTCCTCAATGAGATTCTGCGACGGGTGCGGCGTCCGGCTCGCGCGGTCACTTTCGGCCTTACGGACGTCACCAGACCGTATCTTGAATCCGGTACTTTGTGCGCGGTGATTGATTCCAGCCGCTACTACCAGGGTTATCTCGCGATGCAAAAGGCTTATGAATGCGTGCATGCGCGTTCTCTCGAATCCCGCTGGGTGTCGATTCCCACCTCCGTCATGCTGCCGGCCCACGCCACGATCGAGGGGCAGCGTGCCTCGACGTATCAGGTGATGGAGACGGTGTTGCGGCAGAGGACATGCCAACTGCAAAATTACAAGCAGGAACTCGATCTGGCGAATGCACGCCTCCTGCGGATTGCAGAGACCGATTCCGTGACGGGGTTGCTGAACCGACGGAGGTTCGATGAGCTTGTCGATGGGGCGGTCGCCGGATATAACGACGGAGATTCTCCGGTAGCCTTGCTGGTCCTGGCTTTAGACGATGCGGAGGGAATTGCAGGGCTTTTTGGGCAAAGGGCAACGGAACAGGCGGTTCAGGCTGTCGCCGCGGCGATCGGCGCGGCGTGCCGGCCGGACGACATCCTGGGTCGCACCGGACCTGCCGAGTTCGGTCTCCTCCTGCCTCAAACGCCTTTGGCGCTTGCACAGGCGGTTTCGGACCGGATCATCGAGTCCGTGAGCGATGCTCGCATGGCGGCTGATCCGGATCTCGTTTTCTCAGTCAGCGTGGGCCTGGTATGGACGCCGGTCCATGGGCGCACTGGAAGCGAGTTGAGGAGCGCGGCGCTGGCCTTGCCCGGCAAAATCGAACATTTCGAAGAACTCAGGAAGGCTGGATAAGCGGCTTTTACGCCGCCTTCGACTCGCGCTCAACGGCCGGCCGCGGCAACTCAGCAACCTTCACCGATTTCGCCACGCCCAGGGCTCGCAGGCAACGAATGCCAATCCACGTCATGTCGAATTCATACCATGCCAGACCATGACGCGCGGAAGTTGGATGCGCGTGGTGATTGTTGTGCCATCCCTCGCCGAAGCTGAGCAACGCCACAAACCAGTTGTTGCGCGAATCGTCACGAGTCGCGAACCGCCGCTGGCCCCAAAGATGGGTAGCCGAATTCACGAGCCATGTCGCGTGCAGCCCCATCGTCACACGGAAGAACAGCCCCCAAAGTAGGAACGGCAGGCCGCCCCATGCAAAAAGGAGAACTCCCAAAATGACCAGAGGCACATAGTGATACTTCGAAAGCAGCACCAGGAAGCGGTCTTTCGTCAGGTCCGGCGCGTACTTCTCGCACACAGCGGAGTCGTAATTCGTCGCGTCGCCCACCAGCATCCAGACGATATGAGCCCACCATTTGCCGTCACGCGGAGTATGGGGATCGCCATCTTTATCCGAGAATTGATGGTGCACGCGATGCGTCGCAACCCAGAAGGTAGGGCCGCCTTCGAGGGCCAGTGTTCCGCATATCGCCAGGAAGTACTCGATGGCTTTGGGAACCTTGTAGGAGCGGTGCGTCAGCAGCCGGTGGTATCCCATCCCAATCCCCAAGCTCAGGGAAACCCAGTATAAGCCCAGTGCGACGAAGAACGCAGGCCACGTGAAAAAGAATAGAGCCGCGATGGCTCCTACATGGAAAACGCCAAAGGCGATGGCGGAAGTCCAATTAATGCCGTCCCGATTCACAATCGGCGCGGCTTTCGTTGCAACCTTTTCGTTGAGCACAGGGGTCATGGGAGCCTGCTTTCACGCTATCGGCTTTTGAAGGCGGCGTGGGTAATAGTTGTGTACTTTCAGGAAAAGGCGCTATTTGACGACGAAATTGACCAGGCGATCGACCACCACGATGACCTTGACGATGGTCTTCCCTGAAAGCAACGGCGCAATTTTGTCGTGCTCCGCGGCGCGCGCTTTCAGTTCCTCCTCCGGCGTTCCATGTGGAACCGTTAACCGCCCGCGGAGTTTGCCATTCACCTGCAGAACGATCTCCGCGCCGGTCTCGCGCGCGCGATCCGCGTCATATTGCGGCCAGGGTTGTTTGAATACCGGACCGGCGAATCCCTGCCCGGTCCACAGTTCCTGTGCCAGGTAAGGCGCAAACGGCGCCATCATCAGCGTGAGAGCGCGGAGGGTTTCCTTCATCGCGGCCTGCGATATGGCGGATTCGTGCGCATGCAGTTCGTTCAGCAGTTCCATCAGGGCGGCAATAGAAGTATTGAAATGCCACCGGGATTCAAAGTCTTCCGTGATCTTCTTCAGCGTCTGATGCAATTTGCGCTGGACCGCGTCGTCCGCGGCGCCTGTTCCCGTCGAAACGGCATTTCGCGTCGCGAACCGGTAGACGCGGCCGAGGAACCGGGCAATCCCCTCGATTCCCGATTTGGTCCAATCCGATTCCTTCTCCGGTGGCCCGGCAAACAGAACGAACATGCGTGACGCATCCGCGCCGTATTCTTCAGCCACGTCATCCGCGCCGATCACGTTCCCCCTCGATTTCGACATCTTGGCGCCGTCACGAATCACCATGCCCTGCGTGAAGAGCTTGCGCACCGGCTCGTCGTTTTGGGTAAGACCCAGATCGCGCATCATTTTCGTCCAGAAGCGGGAGTAGATCAGGTGAAGAATGGCGTGTTCCACCCCGCCGATGTACTGATCGATCGGGAACCAATACGCGATCTTTTTCGAATCGAAGGGCGCGGAACCATTTTTCGGGTCGCAATAACGATAGAAATACCAGGAGGAATCGACGAATGTGTCCATGGTGTCGGTTTCGCGCCTGGCTGGGCCGCCACAAACCGGGCATTTCACATTCACGAATTCCGGGGCCGTGACCAATGGGGACTGGCCTTCTCCGGTCATGCGAACATCCGCCGGCAGCAGCACCGGCAGTTCCGCTTCGGGCACCGGAACAATACCGTCCACCGGACAATGAATCACCGGGATCGGCGTGCCCCAGTAGCGCTGGCGCGAGATGCCCCAGTCTTTGAGCCGGAACGTAATGGATGCGGCCCCAAAACCTTCGTTCTGCGCGCGGTGAGTCATCCGGCGGCGAGCCTCTTCACTCGACAGGCCCGAATACGGCCCGGAGTTTTCCACGAAACCGTCAATTTCTAGCGCGGTTTCGAGATGTTCCAGCGCGCCCTCTCCAGTTGCGCTGATCACCGCGCGCACCGGCAGGCCGTACTTTACACAGAATTCAAAGTCGCGTTGATCGTGCGCGGGCACGGCCATAATCGCCCCAGTGCCGTAGCCGGTGAGCACGAAGTTGCCGATCCACACGGGCAGCAATTCGCCGCTAAAAGGATTCCGCGCCTCTAACCCGGTCGCGAATCCTTCCTTTTCGAAATCGCCCGGCCCCCCCGCGGCCCGCGCATCCACCATGGCCTTCGCACGCGCCTGCGCAGTCGAGTCCAGAAGCTCCGCAACCAATGAGTGTTCCGGCGCGAGGATCAGGCAGGTCGCGCCGTAGATGGTATCGATACGCGTGGTGAACACGCGTATATTGCGGCTGTCGCCGCAGATCGCGAAGTCGACTTCAGTGCCAGCGGAGCGCCCGATCCAGTTGCGCTGCATCGTGAGGACGCGCTCCGGCCAGTTGCCTTCCAGTTGCCGCATGTCGTCCAGCAGCTGGTCTGCATATTTAGTGGTGCGCAGGAACCATTGCTCCAACGCGCGCTGTTCCACGGGTGTGGTTTCATGACGCCAGCAGCAGCCGTCCACCACCTGTTCATTGGCCAGAACGGTGCAGCACAGCGGGCACCAGTTCACCAGCGCTTTCTTGCGGTAGGCGATGCCGCGCTCCAGCATCTTGAGAAAAAACCACTGATTCCACCGGTAGTAGTCGGGCTCGCATGTGGTGACTTCGCGAGTCCAGTCGAACGAGAAGGCGAAGCGGCGATACGTCCGCTTCATCTTCGCGATGTTGTTCAGTGTCCATTCGCGCGGCGGCCGCTGGTTGGCGATTGCGGCATTCTCCGCCGGCAGACCAAATGCATCCCACCCCATGGGATGTAGAACGTTGAAGCCGCGCATCCACATGTAACGCGCCAGCGCGTCCCCGATCGCATAGTTCTTGATGTGGCCAATGTGCAGTGCGCCGGACGGATAAGGCAGCATCTCGAGCACGTAGTATTTCGGCTTGGCGGAGTTCTCCTCCGCGCTGTAGAGAGCGTCTCCAGACGCTTCCCAGGCATCTGCCCACTTATGCTCAATCTCCAGGAAGTCGTATACCTTTTCAGCCATCGCGCGCTTATTTGCCTTTCAGTTTCATGGGAACGGCTGCCAGCCTCTTCAGAGTCTCAAGGTCGCGACGGTCGTCGCCTTCCTCATCCACGGGAGTTTCCAGGATGAAGGGTTTCTCTCGAAGCCGGGGGTGCCGCAGGAGCCGGCCGAAGCCTTCCTCGCCAATCTGCCCTTGTCCAATGTTGGCATGGCGGTCGAGACGAGACGCCAGCGCGCCTTTCGAATCGTTCGCATGAATCACGCGAACGTGTTCCAGACCAAGTATGCTGTCGGCCTCCCGCAGCGTTTGCGCGAGTCCAAGCCTGGTCGAAATGTCGAAGCCGGAAGCGAACAGGTGACACGTGTCCAGGCAATAGCCCACAGGGACATCGCTCAACTGAACCAGTAAATCCCGCATGGCCCGCAGTTGCTGGAATTTCCCGCCAAGTTGCGCTCCCGCACCCACCGTATTCTCGATCAGCACCGTGATGCCGCGCATATCCAGCTCCGCGGCAGCCTCGTTCACGCCCAGGACGAAAGCGGCAATCCCTTCTTCCGAACTCCACAATTTATGGTTGCCGGGGTGCGTGACCAGGTATTCTGCTCCAATCTGCGCGGCGCGCTCCAGTTCCCCTCGAAAGGCCCGGATGGATTTGTCGCGAATCACTGGGTCGGGCGAGGCGAGATTGATCAGATAGTTCACGTGTATAACAAGGGGATGCAGGCCGAACCGCTGGCGGGCGTCCTGAAATCGGCGCACATCGTCGGGGTCGAGCGAGTGGGCAAGCCATTGCCGCGGGCTGGCTGAGAAAATCTGGAATGTATTCGCACCCAGCTCGTAAGCTCGTATTGCCGCCTTTTCGAGCGAGCCGGCGCGCGAGGTGTGAATTCCAATACGAATAATGCCCATCCTTAGAAACGGCGATCAGCGGAACTGTACCGGATCGTTCCGATTGATATCTGGTTGCAAACAAGTTTTGCTAAACTTAACTACACAAAGGGGCTTAGCGATACGCTCGCGATCTTCAGGAATGCGGGATTCTTTACAACGGATGGTGGTCGCCGGTGCAATCTGGACGCTGCTGCCGTGGTGCGCTGTCGCCGCGGGCGGACACTGGATTCCCACGGGCCCATTCGGCGGGAACGCGGAATCCATTGCCGTGAGTCCCGCGAACTCTTCCATCCTGATTGCCGGTACGAAGAACGCCAACCTGTTTATATCAAAAAACGGCGGAGAAAAGTGGCAGTCCATCGCATTTCCTCGCCAGTATTCAGCCATGCTCCACATGCTGGTAATGGATCCGTCGGACCCGGCGGTGATCTATGCGGCGGTGGCCGACGGCACTTTGCCCGGTTTGTACCGCACACACGACAGCGGAAAAACGTGGCAAGCCGTGAAAGGCCTGGGCGGAGCTGAAGTGTATTCCCTGGCGATTTGGAGTAAGAATCCACATGTGATGGCTGTGGGTATGCGCGACGGTGTACGCCTGACGCATGACGGCGGCGCCACATGGCAGCCGATCTCTCCGGCCGGAAACATCGAATTGCAGCCTGTGGTTTCGGTCGCGTTTGATCCGAACAACAGCGATGTGCTTTACGCCGGCACGCCGCGCCTTCCCTGGAAGACATCCGACGGAGGAGCAAACTGGACCCTGATTGCCGATGGCATGTCGACGGATTCGGACATCATCACCTTGCGCGTCGATCCCAACAAGCCTTCGCGCGTTTTCATCGGGGCGTGCAGCGGCTTCTGGCGCAGCACCAATGGTGGTGCGCTTTGGTCGAAGATGAGCGGGATCCCCTTTACTTCGCGGCGCACCTACGCGTTCGCGCAAGACCCGCAGCATCCCGAGGTGATTTTCGCGGGCACCAGCCGCGGCCTCTATCGCACTCTGGATGGCGGCGCGGAATGGAAAGACATTGCCCCGAACGAGATTAAAGGCCTGGCCGTCTCGAATGGAACTTTGTACGTCGCCTCGGCCGATAGCGGTCTGTTCAAGAGTACGGATCGGGGCGAGACGCTGGCGCCGATCAACGACGGGTTCACCAGCCGGAACTTTGCGCCCATCAGCGAGGCGGGCGAGCATATTTACACCGGGACCAACGCTGAAGTTGACTCCGGCGCGGTTTTCCGCAGTTCGGACGGCGGGCTGCATTGGGAGAAGATTGCCGACCCGGCGTCGTTTGGATTTGGCGGCATCCTGGCGGTTGTGCGGACTCGGGCCGGTACACTATTGACTGCGACCGCGACCGCGCTTTATCGTTCGACGGACCGCGGCAGCGAATGGACGCGGACGACGATATCGGCAAAAGCCGCGGAACTTCCGGCGGCCCGGACGAGCCCCAAGTCCGTTCGCAAGGGAGAACCGGCAAAAGTAGCGAACCGGAAAAATACCGCGCCCCCGCCATTAAACCCTGTTCATCTGACTTCTCTCTGTGCTCTCGAAAATGCGATTATGGCGGGTACGGAAGCGGGTTTATACCGGAGCACCGACGAAGGATTGACGTGGTCGATGGCGGCTGCCGATGGCGCTTCGATCATCAGCCTCCTGGCGGGCCGTGAAGCCCTGGCCCTGACGCCCGGCCGCTTGCTGGTTTCCGAGGATGACGGAGCAACATGGATGGCCCGTCATTTGCCGTTCTTTAGCGATGTCTACGGCGTGGCTGCCTCCGGGAAGGTAATTCTGGCCGGAACATCGAGAGGCGTCTTCCGCAGTGAAGATGGCGCTATGACATGGCAAGCCGCGGAGTCCGGGCTGCCCGTCGCCAGCGTTACGTCGATAGCTATGGACCGGGCCGACCCGAGTTTGGCTTTTGCGTTTGAGTATGGAAGCTTTTATGAATCGCGAGATGGGGGAAAAACATGGCGGCGCTCGGAGGAAGAAGGCCTGGGCGGAGCTTCTGTTCGCAATCTCGCGATCACTTCACAGGGGCCGCGGCACTTACTTGCGGTCACGGCAACGCGTGGGATTTTTGTCCGGGAACTGGATGGAGAGAGGTTAACCAGTTCAAGTTTTCCGGAAGTTGATTTAAGAAAGGACCGATATGTTGAAAACCA
>Ga0182030_10002863_pt1 | contig 36681 bp, 29 predicted proteins | sample 812S3MmetaG_FD_121299 | JGI IMG/M metagenome (GOLD analysis project Ga0182030, IMG submission 121299) | Permafrost microbial communities from Stordalen Mire, Sweden - 812S3M metaG (Illumina Assembly) | ecosystem: Environmental > Terrestrial > Soil > Wetlands > Permafrost | place: Sweden...
GGTTCTGCCAGAAAGCTGAGAATTGGAAGTTGACGCGGGTGCGAGGGCAACGAGTTTTATGCCCAGATATCAGAGGATGTTGAAGCCTCAATCGAATGCCCCAATCAAGAAGACTTCAGTCACCTGAAACTGAGGGGCATCCCAGAAAGCCAACTGCTTATCACGGAGCACATTGCGGGATGGGTGTACAGGCTTAATACAGAGAGGATAATTTGGCCAAGAAGGACTTCCCGGTGGAAGCGCAGGTACAGAGTTTCAAATATGAAGTTGAGGTTCTTCGCGGTTTTCAGCACAGTCCGTATGTCACTACTCTGCTCGGTGTTACCATTGACCCACCCCCACTTCAGTGAAAGGCGTTCTCGTGGAGGATCTCCTCCCGTTTGAATGCGTGATATACGAAGAGAAAGGTTCCATCAGCTGGCAGAGGAAGCGCAAGTGGGCTACGCAGATATTGAGAGTACTTGCTGCAGTTCATGCCGAGGGATTGGCCATGGGAGTAGTAAATTATGCCCAATTCGGCGTGTGCAGTTGAAAGGACAGACCACGAGCTTTCACTATCGAGCAATTGTTGAGAGCTGCCTCCAACCCAGACTACGGAACAGAATGACCGCAGAGGAACTCTTGATCAAGTATCTACTTAGGAATTAATTTTGTGTATCTGCCAGGCCACCCTGTGAATCAATGCCATCGGCCTCGCTCGCCGCTGAATATTTTGGTTCACGCCTTTAGTAGGTGGACAAACACAGTTCTTTATGTGCTAGAATAAATGTCTAGATTAGATTTCAAATGTGCACAAGCAGTATGAAACATTCTCAGATCTGATTCCTCATATGTATATCTATACAAGCTTAAAGGAGCAGTCAAGGAGCCTAGGCATTTCCATTTTTCACGCTGGATCCTCAAAACATCTTAGAATACTCAGCCATCCGTTTAATCTTGTCATCTTCCCCCTCATCCCACCAAAACAACGAGGCCCCAATCGATTTAAACACATCTCCCTCCTTAAACGGCACTCCTGGAATTTCCTTCACAATCGTTCCTTCCACTGTCTACACATCATCAGTTCTCTTCTATCCTTTCAAAAATGCTCTACAACGAAGGACTCACCCATTCCCAAGCAGTGAACTCCCTACTTCCCATTACCGAGACCGTAGTAAACACCATATCCTTCACAGAACTGAAGATGGAGGTTGCTAGGCCTCGAATCGCTTCTTTGTTGATGTGCGCTACGCCGATCCCTGGTTGATGTCAGAATGAAATATTTTCACCTCGAAGGTTTTCGTCATGGAAGGAGAATCTGTACCGTGATCAGAATAATAAATTCCCTCTGAAAACCATGCCAGAAGGGTGTCTACATCGAGACTATTATGGGCATTTCTATAGCGCTCTTGACGGGCTTCGATGAAGGTTTGATCGGGAGACGACATTGTCAATAAAGCACAATACTTCGTAATTCTAGATATATTCAAAAGGCCAGGGTTTGGAAATCTGAAAGAGATTTGAATAGAGTTGATAGATGTTGCTGATGTGAGAATCTTGTAATCCACTTGCATTGTGTATTGGACGAAGTGACAAAGGAGCCCGCTGACAGAGTGGTGAGATTATAGGACTTAGGAAATTCTTGTAGTGATTCTGAGATGACGAGAGATCGTGGCGATGGAGATATGAAGCTCGGATGTCCTATATATTGCTGGTGTGTGGGACAGCCCCAAAGCTTGAAATTAGACCCAGGAAAGTTTGAGCTTGAACTTTACGAAAAAATGCGGTTCTGGAGTAAGGTTCTAAATTTACAGTTGTTAAACAAGTCTTATCTCAAGTAATCTGAACAAATATACAGAATGCCAAATCCCAAACACCTAGTGGTATCATCCAAATTCCAATCCCTAAACCGTAGCATCCTCACTCCCCTGCCCAACCCTCCCCCCATTCGCCTCAGCACTCTTCTTATACCCCACGCTCCCCTCCTCATCCTCTTGTTCTCTCTCCTCCCTATCCACCACATCTCCCGCCAAACTCTCTGTCTCCTCCTCCACATCCTCCTGCGGCAGTATTAAATTCAGTGCCACAGCCACAAATGCTGTAACCGCAAACCCGGTCTCTAACACCAAAACAATCGCATCAAAGAACCCCTGTTTTGCCTTATTACCCCCTGTGTATGTAAACACATACGAGAACCAATCCGGTACCAAAATAGCCCCGAAACCGAGCGCGAGTGCAGCGGTGAGGATGAAGCGAGTACGGCGGGTGAATGGGACGGTGGCGATGATGCGTAGCCCGGAGACGGCGACGGACGCGAAGAGGAAGGTCGTCATCCCCCCGAGTACGGAGGCAGGGATTGCAGTCAAGGCGGCGGCGAATTTGGAGAATATGCCCATGATGAGCAAGAAGAAGCAGGCTGCGTAGCCGGCTTTTCGATTCGCGCAGCGGGTTAGGGCGATGACACCATTGTTCTGTGCGAAGGTGGACATGGGAGTTATGGTGCAGAGACCAGCGAGCATACCGTTGAGACCGTCGGCGAGGATACCGCCTTGTATACGGGAATCGAAGAGCTTGCCTTCGACTTGGAGACGGGAGACGTCGCAGGTGGCGGTTATGTCCCCGATTGCTTCCATCATTAGAATTAGGTACACGGCGAGGATGGGGAGGATAAGGGGGCCGTAGACAGAGAGCGGGAAGGTGTGTACCCAGACAAAGGAGGCGGCGGGAGCAGCGTCGATTCCGGATTTAGAGAAGTAGCCAGTTGCAGCTGCAATAATGCAGCCAGTGAGGAGACCACAGACGACGCTCACTGTGCGGGTTAGTAAATGTTCCGAGAAAAGTGAAAAGAGTGAACTCACAAGACTTCATGATCGGAGATCCAAATCTTTCACAAATGATAATAGTGACGAAAACAGAGAATCCAAGGCCAATGAACTCAGCACTTCCCCAAGGTAGAGCATGGGGAGCGGTATTCGAAGGACAGAGCATATAATCACCACTCGTAGGCCTGCTCATGCAAGACCCAGAACCACCAGCCCAGCCCTCAAGTCCGGTCTGAATTAGTGAAACACCAATCAACATGACAGTTGGGCCTGTGACGATGGGTGGAAAGAGTTTCTTCAGCAGAGACGGGGTCATGAAGGACAGACCAATTTCGAGAAGAGCACAGAGTGAGCATGTGCCGAGGATTGCTCCGTACCCTTTGGGACAGGGAAGTAGGGTTCCGTTTGCGGCTGTGGGACACATGCCATTGGAGTACATTTGAGCAAGACCTTTACTGGCGATAGGGATAATGGCGAAGGAGGTGCCGACGACGGAGATCAGACCAGTACCAATGTAGTAGGGAGTCTTGCAGATGTGGAAGCGGGTCACCTGAACAGCAGACAAGATGCCGCAGACAATCAGAGACGTTGATACGAGGTACTGGGTGGTGTTGGCGTCGAAATTTGCTGATCCGGAAATGATGATGGGAGGAGTGATGATACCTGAATGTTATTAGAAGAGTCGCTCAGTGGTAAGAGAGAAGTACATACCTGCCAACATCGCGAGAGCATGCTGAAATCCGAGTAACAGAGCCAGGACAACTGGCATGCTATCTTGAAGACCGAAGAATGGAGCTCGTTGCTTGGATTTCTTCATGAAGGGAAGATTTGGCTTGAAGAGGAACCCTACGGCAATTAGGTTTGAAGCTCCCCGATTGATAGCTGAAGCTTACCATAGTCGTAGGTGCCGATGAGACCTCGTTTTGTCGTGAAGGCAGACACTATGTGCTGAAAATGCTCCTTCCTCGTGCGCTGAGGAGCGTAGTCTGGTCCGATACGATCAGGCGCATCTTGAGGCCCATCATTGATAGTAACAGACATTTCGTCTCAATATCGGACTGAGATGGGATGGCAAGTTGTGCACTTTTGAGGGTTTGGTGGAACCTTGAGAGTTCTAGCGCTTGACTAGCTAATGATGATGGAAAACAGAAGGGCACATAAGGAAATACTACAGTTATATAGTACTTATCTCTATCAGACCCCAAGATCTGGGCATGGCTTTTCTTGAAGTTTGAGCTTCGAATCTCAAGCTAATGATTGACTGAGGAAAAAAAAAAACAGCGAAAATAAAACTTTCCCCACATGGAATTCTCCTCTCATCTCGGGACGAAGCGATGCGTCAACTACACACACCAGCGGTGGAGGCCGGGCTTTGGAAAAGACTCGTGAGCCGCAAATTAGAGCTTGATACAGGATCCAATCTTGCATTTCGTTTTGTCGTTCCCACCCCCATATCCAATGGTGAAGCGTACCCTTATCTGGCCCGCGGGCGCCGTTCGCGTGGGCTAGAAGAAACCCAAGAGGGGCACGCGGGTCCCGTCAAAAGCCTGGAGAGGTCTTCCGACTAGCAAGGCGAGTTCCGATTATCAACACCCTACCACGCCCTCGCTATACCTTTCGAATAAACATCGGACATTATCAACAAGATAGATCTGGATGGCCCGCAAGCTCTACTCCGTAGATCCACGAATGTGAGATATCCTGCTCAAAAGTGTGTCAAGCTCAAATGGTATCTGATAACAATATACTCTACAATGAGGCACTCAAGCCTGATGAACTACAGATGACAAAAATCCCCAGCGGTGGCTTATCCTGTCGCGAGGCAGAGCTCATCCGCCTTGTATTACTACACGCCGAAATCCTGAAATGCCATGCAAAATTAAATGCTCCTCTGCAAAAGTATCACTAACAATTCTGTCGTTCATGTGGTCGTTTCAGTCGTTCCCGGCGTCAATTCAAAATCTAAATTGGCAGGTATGATATCAACTTTCGTGCTGTATGCGCCGCCAACTCCTAACAAATCTCCTGGGTATGGTGAGGCTGGTTCAATTGCCGGTGCTGTTTTCCCCGGCGATTCTGTCGATTCAATGGGATATGTTTCCACGGTATCCTTCTCGCAAAGTGGTGCTTGCTCTAGATTATCCTGAGACGTCAAAACGACACTCACCGGATTCTCCTCCCCACCACTCTCCACATGGTTAGAATTTGTGCCAGAAAGCGGTAAAGGGATTCTAGAAGGAGAGGTCTCGTGATCCATGGGCGCCGGTGGTGATCGTCCTCTCCTGGGGAAATATTCCGAATCGTCCGTGATGTCCGTCTGACCATCACCGTGAAAACCAGGAGACCTTGATCCAGGGCTGTATACAGAGCTAACTTTCCTAAATGGATCCTGGTCATCTCCGTTGGATAAAGCGTCCTCATCTATATGGCGCGCATCAACCACGATCGGAATCGGATGCTCGTGTGGGTGAGAAAATTCTACGATTTCGGGAAATAAAGTTAGCAAAACTTGTGCTTGAGATCGATGCCGAGGATCATCGTTCAAACATCGTCTGCAAAGATCAACATAGTATTCCGGGATTTCCTTAGGCAAGCTGTCCAAGTTCAAGGGTCGCTGGGTTTCCGGTTCGTCCTGCTGTGTGGCTAGAGCATATAGAACCATGCCGAGTTGGAAAAGATCCGACTTAACTCCTATGTACATCGAGATTCTCTGGTTACTGTCGATAAGTGCTGCTACCTCTGGGGGTTCCCATCCAACTGGGCATCCTCGTCGATTGATATCGATAATCTTCGCATTGTCATCATCGTCGATGACGATGTTTGAGAGTGTGAAATCTCCTTGGACGAAACCAGCTTCATGGATCTCTGAAAGTCCCTGGACAATCTGTTTGGCCCAGCGCTCGCGTCTGGTCCAAGAAATTTTGCCTTCACCGTCGTAGATGACATCGATTAGAGCACCCTGCTCTGCAAAGCTGATGAGGAGTCCTTTTACAAGCTCGCCTTTATTGTCTAGCACTACGCCACCAAATTGAATAACGCTGTGAGACCCAGACAGCTGATGTAAGGCGTTGATCTCGTACAGGAACTCGTCCACGGTATCGGGCCCAGGGATTTCTTTCTTGATGAATACTTCTCCATCAACGCGGACTTTGTATACGAAACCAGAGAGATGAGAATCAAACACAAGCTCATCTTCTCGTATTCTCCGGCACTTCAAATGACCAATAGATCTGACTTGTGGGTACGATATGATTTCCGAGAGATCTTCTACCACGTGGACGTGCAGCCTCTCGTTCTCGGTTTGCAGCTTCAAATTCGTGACAGTATCGTAGAACTGTATGTCCGGTAGTGATTCCCGAATAGCTTCATATATCCGAGCACTCTTATCTCGTTGAAACCGAGTTTGCTGTAGTTCTTCCTCCAGAGACCCTTGGGGTGCATTTCGATAGTCTAATGAAATTGTAACGCGTCTCCAATGAGTCGGGGTTTCTGCAAATGTGACAAAGAACTTTTCCCTCCTCGACTTATCTCTAAAGTGCATGCTGAGGTTCAAGATCCATTTACGCTCGAGCTCTTCCAGTATCATCTCATCGAACGCTCCCGTGGACACTGATGCCGTGCCTATATTGGACACGTCCTTAGACACATCTACAAAACCTTGAGCCTCATCTTCTTGTGTGGTTATAGTTGGTTCTTTCGAATGATCCAACACCTCATCAATCGTCTCTGTTGTCTCCAATATCTCTGGGGCGCTCAACCTTGAAGGACTAGCTACCACGGAAGACGAGTCTCTGCAAGAAGCTGCGCGTCGTCGGTCAACTGACACAGTCCGCCGTTCGGCAGGATTGGGTTTTGTTGGTTCTAATCGATCTCGAAGCTCTGATTGTTGTCTCTTGAAGGTCCCCGGGCGAGGCAGTCCTGGCACAACCTTTCTCGAGAGCCGCCGAGCAATCCCAGGCCGGGGAGTTTCCTCCTGCAGTGGAGCTGGAGGGATTGCATTGCTGTCATCTTTCCCAAATAATTTTCTCCACGACCACGATGTCCTTTGATCGGTAGAAGCGGTCCTTTCGTGTGCTTTCTCCGCTTGTGCCATTGTCTGTCAGGATAACCCCTGAAGCCTAGTTGATCGTCAGGAACCTCCAAAGGTAATCGATTGTGGAGAGGGCACATACGCGTCGCACGATCCCACTAAGAAATCGTAGAGATGATTAACAAATTGGGAGGCCGGTGGGGATCACTGTACATCCGGAGTCGTGTATCATGCAGCTATCCGATGAGATAGAGAGCAACGGCACTCTGTGTGCTTCTTGTGAAGATATATCATTGCATTTAAGACACATGAGGAAATAAGGTATTGTTATTGTTTTGAGGCGGTCGTGTACTTGTTGGCCGTCAGGGTATTTAGGAACTCGATATAAAGGCTAAGGTAGGACCAGATCCTATTTGACGCAGGCATGCAGAGATGCAGAATTTGAGGTTGCAGAAGCGGTCAGAATCCGAACGGTCGTAGCGGTGGCTGTGGCGCAGAGCGTACAGCGAAGCAATAGGCAGCAGACGCCATCCGGGAATGTTTTCTTTGGCTGCCCTACTTTTAAGCCATGAACCGTGGGGTTGCGTAGGATTTCTAGGATTCAAGATGGTGGGACTTTATGGTGTAGCAGATTGGGTGCAGGAGAGACTACCATCCTGATAACGCCGGTGATTCGAGTCAGGAATCGGAGACTTCCTCACCCCAGGAGATACAACTCCGCAAATAATTTCTAAAAGCCTTGCTCGCAGCTGTTCAATTAGATATAGATCTTCATCACCATTTAAGAAGTTCAATCTGTTGCAATCTATCATATATTGATACTTGATGAAAATGCAGAACGACTATCATCGGAATCGACTACTCGTACACGCCCACCTACCAACTCCTCTGAGAGACGCATGAATGGTCTGACGTTAAGCGTAGCCTCCCCCTGGGCTTTGCTCCTCCTCTTCCTTCACTCTACTCCCTCTTCGACATCATGTTGAGGAGCACCTAAAGAAGCCAGGGTTTGATAAGCTCGGGAATCAGGCGTCGTCATGGGGCAGAACCGCATCATCACGCCCTCACAGTTATCAAATATGGGATCAAACTAAAGATCGCAAGGAAGAAAATGGATTGTCCTCCGGTGTCATGCCCGATATCAAATTAGCCAACCTACTGCAAGTCGAGAATTCTCCCCGTCGGGCATCAAGGAGAGCCTTCTTCGGGTATACACGAGGCTGTTGGAGGGCCTATGGAATTCTATGGGCCCAAAGATGTAACACGTATGCTGGCTAACTTCTCAAAACCCCTCGTATGGCTCGGCTGAAGTATTTTATCTATCTCACCTGCATACATAAACAACGAACCGCAGCTGCATGACAAGGCTCAATGGCTCGAGGCTCGTCCCGCGTGGCCGACTCGCTCCAACCAGACGCAATTAGTGGAGACGCCCTACAAATTCCAGTGGACAGAAGCTTGTCGCGCTCTGTGTGCACCCCACACTACCGTAAGATTAGGCTCTGTTACAGCAGCTGCTAGGAAGTGCCCTCGCTTTTCAATATCAGGAAATGCAGGCGCTGACGGAATTGGTCGATAAATCTTTTCTCAGAAGCCAGCTCACTCGCTGCTTCCCAACTGGAATGCACCAATGCGGTGCTCAGATATATTTTACATTATGTACTCCAATGACGTCCTGTGACTGTCTATCTAGATGCAATGCAGTGGAGAGGAGATTCCAACCCTTCGTTGACTTAACATACCAATGACCTTAAACGCCAATATGTATGTATGCACCATCCCATTTCCTCAGCTCCAACAATTCTCCAAGGGACTTAACAAAATCAGGGATGACAAGGTTTCGGTTTACAATGTGAGTTGTTCAATCGTCATCTAGGTCACCTTTTTCTTCCTTGTTTTTCGAGAGCTGAGTCTTCCATACATCGCTGGCTTGCGCCTTGTCGAGATTCGGGAAGACGATGTCAAACACATCTGAGTACCATTTGGCCGGATGACCTTCAATTCCTTCTTTGATATTCTGTCAATGAGTTAGCTTTGCTTTTCTTATGGCCAATTCATGTTTCACTTACTTCTGGGAGTTCTAGCCAGTCAGAAATATTGTCATGAGGAAATATAATCATCTTGGATCCAGCTCGTCGAGCAGCAACTGTCTTCTCACGAAGGCCGCCAATTCTCAAAACTTTTCCAGTGACAGTAAGTTCTCCAGTCATCGCAATGGTAGGATCTAGTGGTTTATCCAGTGCCAATGACAATAGTGAAGTCGCCATAGTTATCCCTGCGGATGGTCCATCCTTTTGGACTGCACCTTCTGGGCAGTGGAGATGTAGTTTTGCTTTGTCAAAGAAGTGATTTTCGGGGAAATTCTTCGCCATGACTGACTTGGCAAAGGAATAGGCGATTGAGGTCGACTCCTTCATAACCGCTTTGAGATTCCCGGTCGTCGTCAAGCCCGGACGAGAAGACGGCGTTAAAGCACTCTCTAGAATTGACTCGACATACAAAGCAGCGCCTCCCATCTGCGTCCACGCGAGTCCCATGGCCACACCAGGAGGTGTAGTATCATACAAACGATCGGACGTAAAAACGGGAGGACCGACGTAGTTCTTGAGGTTGCCTTTATCAATGGTGACGTGCACTGTGCCCGGAACTTTCAGGCTAACACGCGGTACCTGTGTAGTTTCATTCTCGATGTTCTCCGGTGTCTCTTTCACATCCGAGTCATCCTTTTCTGATTCTTTGAGAGCTGCCTTGCCTTCATTGGTTAGGGCTTCATCTTCAGGGAGGCCACTTTCACCGAGATCTTGTACAATCTTTAATGCAGATTTGCGATACACCTTCTCAATCTGCTTCTTCAAATTACGAACACCGGATTCTCGACAATATGACTTGATGAGCTCTTCGATGGCTTCCTTGCTGAGATTGACATCGACATCTTTCAAACCAGCCAGCTCCTTTGCTGCAGGTCCAAGGTATCGTTCGGCAATGGCCATCTTCTCATCAGCAACATAACCAGAGAGCTCGATCATTTCCATTCGATCACGAAGAGGTCCAGGAATGGTATCGGTCATGTTGGCAGTGCAAACAAACAAGACCTTGGAAAGGTCAACAGGGACATCGAGATAGTGGTCAAGGAACGAGTTGTTCTGCTCGGGGTCGAGCAGTTCCAATAAGGCAGATGCAGGATCTCCTTGGTGTCCTCTGCCAATCTTATCGATCTCGTCAATCAATATTAAAGGATTTTCAGTTTGACACTTCTTCAATGCTTGGATAATCCGTCCAGGTAGCGCTCCAACGTATGTTCTTCGGTGACCTTTGATCTCAGCAACATCTGTGAGACCTCCAACACTGAATCTGTAATATTGACGGTTGAGAGCCCTTGCAATACTCTTACCAATACTCGTCTTGCCGACTCCAGGGGGACCAACAAAACATAATATTTTACCCTCGACAGTCCCACGGAGTTTGCCCACAGCAATGAACTCAAGGATACGATCCTTCACATCCTTCAACCCATGATGGTCTTCGTCGAGTACTGTCATTGCATTGTGTATGCCAAAGTTTTCGGCGCTTCGCTGACCCCAAGGAATCTGCGTCAACCAGTCCAAATAATTTCTGGTGACATTAAATTCCGAAGCGGCTGGTTCCAAGTGCGCGAGTTTGTTGATCTCTTCGTCAAATACCTTCTTTACGGCTTCTGGCATCGCAAGTTTTGAAGCCTTTTCTTTAAACTTCTCAACCAACTTATCTTTCCCATCAGATTCAATACCCAGTTCTCTTCGAATACCCTTCATTTGCTCCATTAACCAATACTCTCGCTGTCGCTTCTGAATCTTGCTCTCGACATCTTTTGAAATCTTTGACTGTAATTGTGCATTCATGAGCTCCTTTTTCAGAACTACCAGTGCCTTTTGCAGCCTCTCTTCAACGTTAAGAGTCTCGAGAACATCCTGTAGTTCGGAAATTTCACCAGCAGAAACAGCAGCGGCGAAGTCGGCAAGCTTTGCAGGCTCTTGCATAACGTTGCCAGCAGATTGGCTCATTGAAAATGTAGAAATTTGATCACGGAAGAGGCTATTAAGATTTGCAACCTCTTTGAATACATTGACGATCTCGTTAGTGAGCGCTCGGATGAGTTGACTCTTGGGGTCGTGGGGCTCCTCTACCAAGTTCTCCACGTTGACCAGACTGACGGGATACTTTCGTAGGAAGGATGTAGGCTCATAAGGTGTTATATTGTCCGCGTTCTTTTGCTGGACAGTCCCCTCTTCAAAACTTGCAACTACGTCCCCTTTCCTTTCTTGTGCCGATTCTTCTTTCGAAAGCTTCGCAGGTATGGGTTCAGGTGTACCGTCTGTATCTTTTACCGTGGTATCGGACTTTTGCTCTCCAATCCGTGCTGGTGGAATGAGAGTGGTCATCTTGATACGACGATGAGGATATAGCACTGCCGTCAGCGCGCTCTCATCTCCATGGACTGGAAACGCGCTAGTGATCTGTGCAAATACACCGACATCATGAACATCGTCCATGCTCTCAATTGTATCTCGATCCGCACTTTCGTCTTTGAATAAGAAAGCTCCAATGTATGGTTGACCTCTCTTAATCATATCCTGTATGGCAGCAACAACACCTGGATCTCGGACCGTGACAGCTTTGTAGAAACCTGGAAATAATGGCCGTTTGGCAATTGGAATTGCCATGACCTGCGGATAAACGTCAGGTACGGTGGGCTTTTGCAACGCCCGTTCCACGGCCGGCTTCCTTCCCTTTTTTCCACCATCTCCACTGCCTGATTCCCCTCCACCTCCAGCTGAGCTACCTCGTCCATCAACCGCCCCTCCCGAAGACGCATTGCCACTTTGAGATGAGGACTCCGGGTTCTTGGTCTTGCTTTCCACTACTTCATCGCCACTCGTTTCCTTCGGCTTATCTACCCTCTTTTGGGAATTCTCCTCTGATGTCTCCTCCACAGGATCCTTCGAATCCTTCGAATCTTTCCGCCGCGCAGGGGAGGTTGAGAAATTGGAGGCTAGAGGAGATGTAGCGGAAGAAGGGAAATATGATTTTGAGATGCGAGACGCTTCAGCTGCCCAGAGCTGTCGGTTCCCAAATGTGCTATAGAATCTGCTGGTAGTAATTGCACTGTATCTAATTGAGCCTCTTGTCACATTTCGGAGCCCGAGCCGCCATGGCAGATTTTGGCCGTATAGCATAACTTCGAACGGTGTTGATGGGATTGCTCTTCAGTAAGGCAATTACTGACGCAATATGTATGCCCTTGAACTAGATCTACCTTTCGAATACGTATCCGAGGTGAAATAATGTATAAAGAATTCAGATGAAATTAAGGAATAATTGGCGTCGAAAAAACAATCGCTGAAAATCATTCGAGGCAAATCTCTTCGTCATACTATGCTTTGTAAAATCGGTGCTTAACACCGAGGTGGTCGCTTACCTATGCCACAGCTCCAAACCTTCCTATTTATACACTAGCACTCTAAATCACCATTTTCATCATGCAATGTAATTTATATAGTAGTTGTCTGTCAAATGACAACGGTCATTGATATAACAATAATGGCAGAGGCAAGCTAATTGTCCTAAAATTGTCGATACATTCAAACTTCAAATCCCAAATCTAGAACTGGAAAAGTCAAATAAAAGCTCCTTTCCATCAAATGTATGTACTCAGAGGTCAGAACTGAAAAATTAGATAGAACAGCTTGGGGTGGGGGCACATCTATATCATTCAAGCAAATTATTTCGACAAGTCACATAAAAACTGCTCTAGCTGTGCTGAAAGGAGATCCTTTTCTCAACAAAATTGCATTATGTATGGGATCACTATGATTATTTCCATGCATTGAGCCCTGCCCATGGATCTCCTGAACCTTTTTGCTGACCACCTCGCTGCTGAGTTGTCTTGCCATATCCATAGTCGCCAGGGCCAGTCGTTGAAGGTACGCCGGGTTGGTGAAACGTCTGCTGCGGACCAAGAGGGGGTGGGCCAGGTGGAGGTGGCGGAGGAACATAACCCTGTGGAATATATTGCTGCTGTAATGGTTGTTGATGTGATTGCCGGTTATATTGAGCCTGATTGAACTGAGTTTGATTCGGGGGCGGTGAAGTAGCCTGCGATGGTCGGCCGTATTGTGCCTGAGTAAATTGTGTTTGATTTGGAGGTGGCGAGGTTGGCTGGGATGGTCGCCCATATATATTGTGAGAAAATGTTGTCTGAGTCGGCGGAGCAGACATAGGTTGTGAGGCCTCCCGCCCACGGGAATATTGATATTGGGCAAATTGCGTTTGGTTTGGAGGTGGCGAGCTAGGCTGAGATTCTCTTTGCTGGTACGTGCCAGGGTTATAGCCCGACTGAGGCTGCGGTGTAGTTTGTTGAGGATTATACGATTCTGGTCTCGAGGGAGGTTGCGGGGGATAAAAAGAGCCATTCTGCGAAGGGGCGTAAGAAGAATGGGAGGATTGTGCTGGTAACTTCTGGGGCGAACTAGGCACTTGATACTGTCCAACGATGTTCGTGGCCGGATATCGTGTGGATGGTGACGTTTGAGACAATGATGGCGTTCGAGACTTAGAAGGAGAGGTCGATGGATCCATAGACATCCGTTCCATGAGACCCCGAAGACGTTCGCGTTCTCTATCAGCTTGACCGCTGGCGTTGCTCGCTCGATCTTGTTCGATCTGACTCAAAAGCTGGGCGCCTTCGGACCGTCTATTATTCACGAATGTCTCAACGTTTTTGTCCAGACTATCCACAGTGTCTTTCATTTCACAGTACCACGTTCTGGCACTCTCAAGACCAGCCTCAAGGTCCAAATATTCCTGGTATATCCTCTTATACTTGTTCATGACGGCAGAACGTTGTCGAGTGATACCTTCATATTTACTTTGCTCTGCTCTCACCCGTTTGTCTTGCAGCAAAGCATTGAATGTTGAGGTGAGCTCCTTCATCAGGGATGACTGCTTGTGATTCGCGGAAAGAAGTCGACTTTGATGAGGTCGAAACTTTTCGAGTTCTGCTTGAAAGAGTTGGTTCTCATAGTTAGATATTGACTTCTTATTGAGAATAAGAACCTGCGAGATATCATCGTTGTGGACCTACATGGCAATTAGTAATGTCGTTAAGCTTTTTGGATTTAGACATACCTTTTCCTTCAAGTCCTTCAAAACTTGTGCCCGCTCTCTTTTGATCAAATTTAATTTCTTCAGGATGTCCTCTACCTTTGCTACCTGATCCATGACACTCACTCCTTGGTCCTCAAAGTCATCGTCAAGTAGGTTGCCCTGCCCAGCGGTCGGGCTTCCGCCGTTTCTGGACTTCCCACCCACTTGGATCAACGCCTTTTGGAAGAGCACGTCCGCTTCACCAGATTCCCCGGCCGAACTCATCTCATTAAAATCGACCTGGTGTTGGCGCATTTTGGAGTACAACTGACCATCACTGCGCGCCGCTTCCTCAAGAGCATCGCGATAGTTTCTAATGTCGCTTCTCAGCGTCGATGTTAACCTTGAACTAGGTTGTTGCGTCCACTCTGCTTCATATTTGGATCGCATCTTTTCGCAAACGCTCTCTTCCATATCCAATTGCTTGCTACTCTTATCCAAAACTGCCACAATGGATTCTTTGCTGGACTTTAGGGAGTCGAAGGTCGAGGAGGGGGGATCATGACTCGCGACGACATCACACCAACCTCTAAAATCATCATCTGCAGTCAGTTCCTGATCGAAACCACCTTTGAGTACCTGCAGAGCGCTAGGTAGTCTCAAGTAGTCTAGACTCGCTGCCATCTCACTATTGGCAGTCTCCACACGTTCTGTTTCTGCTCGTACTAACTTCGCCTTCTCTTCGTCATATAAACTTGCAGATTCGGTGACAGACATTGGTACAATCTTCTGGAAAATGTCGGGCCCAGTTATGCGCTGGATATCTTGGCCAGCATACAATTCGCTTACTGGTATGGCTTTCGCTGCTGGCAGCTTGGGGATCACCGCTAGACTGGCTTGTGCTGGCACTGTTTGATGATAGATGTAGTCATTGTCCTTGATCAATTCAGAAAGCTTTTCTTGAACACTTGCAAGATGTCGCTTGGTGAGTTCAACCAGTGTCGCCCCGGCTTCTGCAGTCAGATTCGAATTTGCGGGAACATTTCCGGGGAAACTGTTCGCAGCCTTATTGGCATCTTTGGCGGCGATCTCAGCGCCTTGCAGGCGAGATATAGCTGTTCCATGGGAATTGGCGTCATCGTCTGCTAAAGCCTGATAGTATTGAGCTAGAGACGACATATAGTTTGATTTAATCTGTAGCTGTTAGCGACTTCTTAAATATTATCTCTAGCATCGACCGTCCATAGCACTGAGAACTCTCACCTGAACAACCAATAGCCAGACCTTCTCGAAGATAGCCTTGTTCACATTGTCTTGCGTGCCCTCAACCGCTTGAGCGTACAAATAGCCTGCTTGACTAGCAAGTTTCGCTAGGAGCCCGACTTTCTTCCCGTCCGCAATTTGTTTCTCCAAAAAGACCTCCTGTCCCTGAGCAAGCATTATTTGAATAAGAGTCTTTACGGTGTCTCGACTAAGGTCCGTAGAAGGGGCATGCAGGAAGTTCTCGTTGATGTATGTGAACATGCCTGCTGATGCTTGAAATGAATGATATGCCGTTTTCAGGCCTGAGTCCTCGGAGCGAGTTTGATGTGCAGCATGACACGATAATACTGCAGATATATTGAAGATGATCGAAGCCTTTTCGTAAGCCAAAGAGTATTGTGACGTTGGTTTGTGTGTAAATGCATCGAACCTGGAATTGGTTAGTCGTGTTCTAGGCATGCTCCTGTTGGGCGATTCATACCATGTGAAAGAAATCTTGATATGATTCTCATCTACGGGGAATCGTAGATCCAACAACTCCAGCTGGCCATAGTATCTGTAGAGTAAATCTCGTCCGGCCGCACTATCCTTCCCCGCTCCTCTCATATCCTGTCGCAGACGGTTCAAAGTTGCGCACTCTTCTGCATACCGCTCAGGATCATCTCCATATGTCTGCCTTATGTAGTTCTTCAGAGGTTGTATCCAGTCTATCTCATTTGTAGCCTTCAAAGGCGCCGAGATCATCGGAGCTTGCATGTCGTCTCCTCCGAGCAAGAGCTCGGCTCGCACGAACTATCAACCTTGTAGGGAAATGATCTGGAGACGCAGGGGATCAAGAGATATGGTCCAAGATGTGGTCGCTATGGCTGGATGGAGCGGGATTTATAGAACAATTTGACGTGGTGTGGCACGTAGAAATGCGGCGGGTTGTATGTAGAACGTTATTCCACTTTAGCTCGTTGTCGTCGTTTCCTTGCGCACGGCTTCATTCATCCACTTCATCATCCTCTCATTACTTCCTATTTTCAAGACGAAGGGGAGGCGATTATCTGACAAAAGGGTTGGTAAAATGGTGATGGAAAAGACGTAGATGTTGTGTTCGTGAAGCCTCGAATCAGAGTTTCAATTTGTCGGGCGAATCCCATCACTACATCTCACAAGCTTCCCTGCACTACAACGGGAAAGCTGCAGCTTTTGGCCCCTTTTGCGGCCCAGATTTCTTGCCGATTTAAGAGGCAGATTGGAATATCAGATAAGCGCTTTCGAGGCGCTCAGGCAAATGTGATACTCTCTTCAAAGACAACTTCATCTACAATCGTTCAATATTTAGCCGCCGAGGGGTAGACAGGCCCCATTTGGGTAATATTTAGAGACAGTCTGGTGATACCAGGCGTTCCTCTGGCATGGAAATGGGCAAACCCCCAGGTACAGCGTTCTCACATCTTAGTCCATACGAGGTACTTTGTCTCCTAGATACTATCGCCCACTTTATGCAAGGAAGACCATACGTGACGCCATTGGGTGCGTATCAATCTGCCGAAGATTTTGACAAGGGCCCTCCCCAGCGGCCCGTGGCCATGCGAGACTCGTCGATCAACTACTAACTTGAATGATGCCAAATCTTCACTTCTACGCATAGGAAAAGATTAAATCGTCCCCTTTAATCAACGAATTATTATGATGTGTATCTAACTTCTTGAGCATCTTTCATTGAGTAGAGAGCCCATCCTGAGATCCCCTCGTTCTAAGTATACACTGGGTATTTAAGAAGCTGTACTGTACCCAACTCTCTTGAAATGCAGACGCCTGTGCTCCATCCATACAGTCCGCTTCTACAATGCCCGCTTTTGCAATACAATCATCAGGGTGATGAGAGCTTCGCCGCTATTGTACATCAGATTTTACATGTTGCTTCTCATCTTCATTTTTCTCATGTCTTCTTCCCCTCTTTTGTCTCTTTGTCGTCTTTCTTCCCCTTGTCATCTTTAGATGAACTCTTAGGGCGGTCCTTAGGTGATGCTTCCTTTGATGACGCCAATTTCTCATCGTTCTCGGCCTTGTGGGCGGGATTGTCGGTCAGTTTATGCCACACAGACTTGATCCATCCTTCGTTCTTGTGTAGATCCGCAGATTCGGATCTAAGATGTGTCAGAATGGTGTAAAAACTGTAGACACAACACTTACGAAGAACGTCCGACATTCATCATTCGCTTGGCGGTCTTATCACCCATCTCTTCCGCGAGCATCTCCACAATAGTACGTTGGTTGGCGCTGAGGTACTTTGGCATCTGAACCTTAAATTCAACCTTAAGGTCTCCCGAGCCGCCTCTTCTCCCACCCTGCAATTTCTTCATTCCCATCCCTCCGAGGGTGATCTTGTCACCTGTACCCGTCCCTGTCCCAACTTTGACATTGACTTCTCCATCCAATGTTGGAATCTTGACCTCACCTCCAAGTAAAGCCGTGGTCAGGGGAAGAGAGGCGGTAAATAATATATCTGATCCCGATCGCTTGAATCTGGGATCCGTAGCAACACGTACCATGACGTAGAGATCTCCACGAATCGATCTTGTGTTTGGGTTGGCAACAGTACCGGTGGCGGGAGCATCGCCTTCACCTTCTAATCGTATACGCATACCATCATCTATCCCTCCCGGTATGTCGACCTTCACTGTTTTCCGTTCCCTCACTACCCCATTCCCCGAGCATGTCCTGCACTCTCCGAACCTCGGAATTTCGCTTCCTTGACCTGCACACGATCCGCATGTCGACGCCATCTGAAAATTGCCATGCACATAATGTACCCTTGTTCCCGTACCATTGCATGCCGCACACGTTTCTCTTTGAACGCCCTCTTTGAGGCCATTGCCTCTACATGTCTTGCAAGTCGTAAGTGGCGTGTAGGTTATGGTTTTGCTCGTCCCTTTCGCGGCCTCTAGGAATGATATGCTGGTCTGGACTTCAATGCTCTCTCCAATCAAACTCTCTTCTTGATATCCACTTCCACGGCCTCCTCGAGATCGGAAGCCAGAAAACCCACTCTTGAACAAGTCTTCAAAATCAAAGGCGCTTCCAAAACCACCGGCAAAACCCCCAGCAGCACCGGCAAAAGGATTTGCCCCTCCAAAAGGGTCACCGCTAGCACCTGGACCTGGGCTAGGACCCGCACCTGCGCCTTGGTCAAATGCCGCCGCACCAAATTTGTCATAAGCAGCCTTCTTCTGCGGGTCTGTCAAGAGCTCGTAAGCAGATTGAGCTTCGGAGAATTTGTCTTTCGCTGTAGGATCTTTGTTGGTATCCGGATGATACTTCTTAGCAAGTCCATAATACGCCTTTTTAATATCAGCAGCAGAGGCGCTTTTGTTCACTCCGAGTACTCCGTAGGGGTCTCTCGTTGCCTGTAAACTAGAGCTTGAATGAAATGACTGCAGAATGTGAGAGTTAGCATGATAAAGAACTGAGATCTTCTTGGGGCAACTTACCCTCGTCTGTGCAGTTTGGAAATATTGATGTCCTGATAATAGAATCACAGGACGCCGTGATTGACCCGGCGACGAAGAACAGAACGTTCGTATGTGCCGGCTTGGAGAAACATCATCTTTGAAGTACTGTCGTCGACATGCCTGAGCAGGAAGTATAATCCGAGTTGTGGCGGCCTTCGTCAAAAGGCCTGTCGTCCCAGCTTTCATATTTGTATCCTGTCTTTATGCATCTGTGCAATTCAAGATTTGCTCTCTCAAGATCAAGCCTTGGTCCTCTCTAGTAGCGATGCTTTGAATGGATGCGGTTGAGTGTGGAATATGGGCAGAAGACTTCGATATCAGATGTTGACGGAACTCAACTTTTTTTTGGGGCCCGTCGTCTGATTGGCTCATATTTCGAACCCGGTCCACATCGCCAGAATCGTCGAGAATCGAACACGCGATCTTACCTCGAGCTTCATCGCATTGGAAAGAAATCCTTAAGCCTTTTCAAATTTTTGTTCTAGCCGGCGTGCTTCATCCTAGCCCTCTTTCACCAAATTCACTTCATAGGGCTCGTTTAATCATTGCAGCTATTATTTATTCATTATCATGAAAGAGTATCTTGGAGCTATCCATCTCCCCTTCCTCCGTGTCGATGCAAATATAGTGCTCCGCCTTCCTTCTGTGCAGTTTTCTATTTGAAAAACTTGGAGACAATTCTCTGTCAGAGGCCGGGCCGCATCAGATAGGACGGATTTATGGCGCCCAGTCTGCGCCAGTTGTCTGGAGATTGGAAGCTGCAGATGGGAATTCCTTTAGCAGAACTAAAATGACCTTTATCCCTAACATGCTGCCAAAATTCCAGTAATACCATATTCCATTCTATTGGGTATCGACAAGTTGCCACTAAAACTTCTCACCAAGTCTCTTTTCGACTCGACTCAAACCGAACGCCTTTGTCTTTGACCCTTAATTTAAGTTTGCCAATTATCCTTTATCGGGGTCGCTGTGGTGTAAATCGCATACGAAAATTCTTGTCTAGTTCTTTGTCAGTTCCCTGAAACAGGGCTGTAGGAATAGCCTAACTAACCTTGCCATCGGACTTTATATAAGAAATCAACGACAACCTCATTTTCCGTTATTCCCATACCATTAAAATGTTTTCGAACAGCAGTAGCCAACTGCTCTTTACTTTGTCGCCGCTGCTGCTTGTTTCGTGCCATCGTTGGCGACATTCGACCTATGGGTGATTGAGAGAGAACAAGTTGATTGTAAGGTTTGTTGAAAGCGGGGGCAGTGTTCAAACGATAGTCATATCGATATCCGTGCAAGACCGAAGAATCGAAATTCGACCATTGGATCTGCAAGCAACTTGAATTAGTGTGATTTTTCTAAGGACTTGAACAGAACGTACTCCAGCAGGATTCGCATCTGAGTTCGCAGCTCCAGAACCTGCTGCAACTGTGCCATTCTGACTCGCTGTGACTACATCGCGTAACGAGCTGCCAGTCACAGCATTAACGCCTACTCGTCGGCCTTTGCCATTGAGGGCGCTGGCTGTGCTGATAGGCAGCTTCTCCTTTGTGCTAGATGCTTCGGATCTTGAGTCGTCGGCTTGTGGACGGGATCTTGAAGGAGCCATGGCGACTGAATAGCTTGAAAAAATAGGAGTTCTAGACAAAGGCAAATCGTTCACGCATAGCTGTTGGTGCTGGAAAGTGTAGCTGACAGCTGTGTTCGTCGCGCGTGCCTGCCCGACACACGCTAAAACGTCCACGGAAGAACAATTGAGCGAGACAGGTTCAGGTTCCCCGCCATCTGTGTTTTGCCCCCCGTCCTTGAAGAACGGGCAAGAATGGCCAGAGTCTGAATCATCATCACCATCATCATCACCATGATCATCATTTCACTCTTCGCCGTTGAACACTTAAAATCCCTCAATCTCATCCACAGTCTGACTTTTTCATACACAACACTCTGGCCATTTCTTCTTCTCCTTCTTCTTCTTCCGATGAATAATCGCCAAGTCGATCCCGCATCGAGGCAAGCTTGCCGAGTAGAAATGAATTTTCCCTGCCACTGTCTCAAGTTTCCTTTTCCGGGCTGGCCTGCATATTTGGATGCATAGAGGCTTTGAGCTAAGACGCCAAGTGCAGCCTCTGACTTTGGAACCCTTGACCAAGACCATGCGAGTGGAAGGGTGGTACCGATAGTCTAGCAAATCAAAGGGAATGTGAGTGGTCAGATGAAGAATCAAAGGCTTAAAGATATTTACCCCAGCTCCCTAGATATGCCGCTTCATCCCCAGATTAGCGCTTGCTTACATTCCGTTCGCAGCGCTGACTTTAGAAAACCTTTCCAAAAAGCAATTATCTGCATAAAGTGTCCTCATCAACTTCTCATAAGGCTCTGTTGCAGGAAAATATTTCCGATGACATCCCTCATCTCTTCTTCCCTGCAATTTTTCCACATCTCCAGCCTCAGATCTTGTGCTGCTCCTTCGAAGGAGAAGATGGCCGTTTCCTTTCCTACCTGGCCCATAGTCCAGGCTATTGTCCAGGATCTCTCGTGTCGTCATGCGCCAGCCGCCCAAAACACGCCAGTGCACGATCCTACTTAATTCAAAGGGATATGGTCTGGGTTCTGCGAGATGATGAATAGCCAAGTTGAGCGAAGTGGAAGAAGAAAACATCAAAAGAGCAAGATTTCTGAGATATATGGAAAATTAGGGAGTTTAGAGACATGCGGACATGCGGACATGACATGGGAATAACATCGCGATAGCCGGTTTGTTGGAAAAGCCACTTAAAGCACGAGACAACTTTCTGTACACAACTACAACGAAAAGGAGTTTGAGCCACCACATGGTACCACTGTAACACATCGAGATGCGGTGAATATTTATGATGCTGAGGTGCATGTGCTATTGTACCTGCTTTCCGCCTTGGAGCACATGGTGGGGAAAGCCTCCTCGTGCGTCTGTCTGTCTGATAGCATCGCTTCCAACGAGAGGAATATGTCGTACGGTAAGGTATTTAGACGCGGCTAGAGGATGGAAAAGCAGGTGATGCTGTGAGGTTTTTCATCCAGCTGCAGGCAGACTAGGCTGTACCGATCCTGATCCTGTCCTCGCCTCGTTCTCCGGTTTCTAGAAGGGTAGACAATGCCGCCAGCCAAATGCCAAATGCCACTTCGGTCTACTCCGCACGCTACTAATTAGTAGATTGCCATTCTCGCCATTGCCCATCAAATTTTCCTCAGCCACCGAGCTTCTCCCTTCCTCCTCACCCAACCCGAAAAAACCTACTTGTACCGTAACTTGGCATCTCGCTTCGAGCTACCTGCACCTACTACCTGCAACGCAATCTGCAACCATCCTGCGGGCCATAGTCTAGTTCTGAGCCACTATTTCAACTAGGCCGTCTCCCTACTGTAATACCCTGACCTTCCCAGCATCCTCGCGCACCTAAATAACCAAAACCCGCCGCCGGTGCCCGTGTCGGAAACCCCCACCGCGAGCTTTGCCCTCCATCCCACGACCACAGAGCAACACCGCACGAGCAATCCGTCGACCGCTTCTCCGCATCTACGATTTGTCCTAAACAATAATATTGTGTGTTCTGAGATCCGCCGTGTCTTGGGTTTTGATCTATCGTCCCGGCCATCCTACCTCTATTTCAAGACTCGTACGACAGTCGAACTCGACTTTCGCAGCGACGGAAGGTCAGCAGTTCTCCGGAATGACATAGTCGAGTACCGGGTCAATTGACCAGACAGTTAGGCGTTGGAGGACATTGACCATACTCGTAGCTCTGACTGCTGTAAGTCTATACTCAAGCTAGCATTCCATATTGTATTGTTCTAGCTTCTGGAATACATGATTAAAATTCCTGGAAACAACAGCTTCGACCTGACACTTGAAGAATATAGTAGATGTGACCCGCCCATTTAGCCAGAGCGCCGCAACTCGAGCTTATCCCGGGATTCTAGTGTTGTGTGGACTTCGACTGAAAGTGTTGATAATTAATGATATTCTTCCCTTCTCGACATAAACTGCGGCCAATCTTGGGACTATGACTTCGATTCTGGCAGCGCAGCCTATCACTTTCCCTGCGAGTAATATGATGGCGCAAATGGATACCTCTCCCATGGCACAGATGCATGATCCCAGCCCACAACGACGGGTGAAGATGGAGGGCGAGGATAAAAATCGAGGCCGGCGCAGAAGTCGCGCCAATAATAAGAACAAAGATGATCCCCTGGACGCTTCTTCGCCTGTCGACGGCGATGGGGCAGATGGCCATTCTTCCGGAACCGACGAACCTTCTACGAAGCGGCGGAGGAGTCGCAAAGGCCTAGATAAGAAGTTTGAATGTCCCCAAGAGGGATGCGGTAAGAGCTATTCGCGCGCAGAGCATCTGTAAGAGCCCCCTCACTCCCCCGATTCCGATGCTACAGTAGCTTATGAAGACCTCTAGGTATCGCCACCAGTTGAATCACACGCCGAAGCAAATTTACAACTGTGACTTCCCTGATTGTGTCCGCACGTTTGTCCGGCAGGACTTATGCAATAGGCATCGAGATCGACATACCGCGAAGGGATCCCAACTTCATAGGAAAGATTCTATGTTGGGGCATGGATCACCAGTCACTGAGACTGCGAAACAGATCCTGATGCACGGGTCTTCTTCACCAGAGGTGGTAAGACCAAAACTGACGGGAATCAAATCTCGCACCAGCCAGCTCCAATATCACTCGCCCCAGGAGATGAACCCTCCTTATTCGCCAACCACCAATACATCTTCTGGTACCTATTCGGGAGCGGCTTCTTCGAACGGAACAGACAATTTTGTCCAAGCAACTTCCTTTAAGCGATCCAACAGTGACAATATTCCAAGAGGTCATGAGCCTAGCAGCGGTGCCCCTGGTACTAGATCTCAACGTCATGCAAGCTTTGGAATATCAGATGGGAAGCCTGCAGATTTTTCAAGGCCGCCTTTACAGACAGCTGTAGGACCGTATGGGTTGCTCTCCTCGGCTTCGAGCAATCAGAGCTTTCATGGCAGTCAAGCTAGCCCGCAAACCTTCGTGAGCCAACAAAATTTCCCGCCTTTCTCCCTCCCTCCTCCAACCTTCTCTCCCGCTCCAACCTCCGCAGCTCCTGTTCGGGATGCAGAGCCTTCATACCCTACATCCATGTCCACAGACTATCCCAGCGACACCATTCAGCATCAACAGTCAGGGCCAGACATGATGCTTCTAGATCAAATGACTGCGCCAAATACTATGCCTGTTTTTGGCGGTGACGGTTACAATCGATCACCTTTCGCAATACCTGAGGATTTTGTATCTTATTTGTTTAGTGGGCAATTAGACAGCTCATCCCCAATGGGACAGATGGGACAGCATGCCTATGCAAAGTTAGTGGTAGTGTCTTCACGTATGCCTCGTTCTATGTTTGCTAACCTTACATGCAGCTATCCCGACGCTCAAAACCACTACTATGCTCCGTACTTTGCGAATGATTTAAATCTTGGAGGTTTCTTTCCAGCTAATCAGCAACCCCATCACCCAATGGCTGTTACAAGTCTTCTCGATACCAGCCTTCCGGAAACTGTTCTATCAGAAGAGAAATCTCAGGCCATTATTGATCTGATCAAGGAACGTTTCAATGAAACAGATCACGCTCCCGTTGCAAAACAGAAGGAGGCCCTCCTTGAAGGTGATCGCAGCGATGATAGCCACATGATGAGTCGACATATGATGCAGACCTATGTTTCAAGCTACTGGTATCATTTCAGCGAGCAAATGCCTATTTGTAAGTCGAATTCACCTTCGATTAACCCAAATCTGAGATACTGACACGGTTGGCAGTGCACAAACCGACGTTTTCTCCTGACAAAACACCTAATTTACTCTTAATCGCCATGATGGCTATTGGTGCTTCGTGTTTAGACAAGGTTCATGGCTACGAGAAAACTCAGCAAGGCGCTGAACTGTCAAATTTCCTTGCTTGGCATCTTCGGTAAGTAAACTTTGTTCTAGGAAACATCTTGCTACTGACATCAGGAATAGATGGGAGATTTTCAGCGATTACCATTTCCGACCTCCAGCAAAGCGTAAGTCTGAGCTTTCGAGAACAGAAATCCCCACCCATGCGCCAAATCCGGATTGTGGCTTTCTCCGTCTTCATTTGCTCTCATTTATTATTGAAGAATGCAAAACTAATTAAGGATTTTCATGTTTAGTATGGGTGTTCCAAGCATTGTTACTCCTAGAACTGTACGAGAAAATGTATTCGACCAGGGCTTTGCACGAGAGGGCTCACATTCACCACGCGACCACAATCACACTAATGCGCCGCGGAAGTTCACTCATAGGGAGATCGGCCCTTGACTCTCCTCCCAGTGTTAGAGATGAGAAGCAGGGTCCAAATGGATCACGACAATCCTCGACATCCGGAGCTAATACTCCGGACGAGTGGTGGAACCATTGGATCACTAACGAAGCAACAAGACGTGCGGCTTTTGCAGCATTCGTCATCGATTCTACTCATGCTACTATGTTCGGACATTCGACTGTGATGGTAGCACATGAAATGCGATTGCCTCTTCCATGTGACGAGGCTTTGTGGAATGCTACAAATAGCGCTGAAGTTGGCCGTATTGAAGCAAGCTTGCATGCAAATGGTGTCAAACCAATCTCTTTCTTGGAGGGGCTAAAGCGCACGCTTAACGCTCAGGAAGTTCGCACAAACTCTTTTGGACGAACGATCTTAATGGCTGGCTTACTAAGTGTCAGTTGGCATATGAACCAGCGAGATCTCCAAGTCAATTCGCTTGGAGTATCTCAAGCGCTTGGAGGACGAGATAAATGGAGAGGATCCCTAACGAGAGCTTTTGATCTCTGGAAAACCGATTTTGACAGATCCTTAGCCCGGCACACTGATAACATACCTACGCCATATGTCTATTCAGAGAAGAAAGAAGACAACATCATCTTCCAAGGCAGGACTGTATTGCATCATCTGGCTCATATGGCTATGCATGTTGACATAGTAGATTGCCAGATATTTGCCAGGGCAAAACGACTCTTAGGGCGAACCATTGGCGCTCAAGATCTTAACAGTGCGCAACGCCGTATGAAAGACAATTGGGCGCCCACTGCAAAAGCAAGAGATGCAACCTGGTATGCTCTTCGCTTCCTCTGCAATGCTCTTCTCCCAGAAGAGAATTCGAATATACATAGTGGTTATGAGGATCCCCCTTTCGACTATTCAGCCCGCGACGATGTCTTGCTGAATCGACCCTGGGTTATGTATTTTGCAGCCCTAATTGTTTGGTGCTACGGCTACGCGCTAGAAGGACCAACCACCGCATCCGTTCCCGCAGCTTACGACTTCGAAGAGCAAGTCCGCGATATGCGCGCGTATCTACGACGGCTCGGCGTTGTACGATCGCCAGAAGATCTCAAGTCAATGCGGGGCTTTAATGGCTGCACCGGCATGCTCATGGTTCTTCACACAGTGTTTGAAAAAACGAGATGGGAGCTGTTGCATGAAGCTGCTCTGCTTTTGAATAACTGTATACAATTGATTGGAGGCCAATCTTCTTGATATGGATCGTGATGAGATATTGTGTAAATGAACAATGTTTTTTTGTATTCTATGACAAAATTCTGGAAATGGGAGTAGGGGCGAGCTTTTGTATTATGGCATGTTATACCCGAGAATCAAATTTTGCGTTATCAAGGAGTTCTAAATATAACTTTGAGGTGTGCTTTGTGTATTTGGCCGCTCCGTATAAATTCTTGCCCAACATTGAAAGTTTCAATGCGGCCCGGACAGAAAATTGTGAGTGGCTGGTTCAGTTAGGATGAAGAGACAATTCCAGGGTTTTCTTCCTCCAAAAGGAAAGGCCTATCCGGCCCCTTAGTATGCAATCAAAAGAATTTCTCTATCTATTCAAAGGCCTCCAAAACGAACGTTATCCTCTATAGCTGGGGAACAAAAAAACATCCCGAAGTCTGTGTTCAGCAGATGCCATCTACCTAAATATGCAAAACTACACTATGCAATCAGAACTAATATTAAGAGTTCAAGTCCAATCCTACTTCTACATTGCCCTAGACAATATTTCACAGTAAAATGAACTCCCTTGGCTCTTTCTCCAACATCGCGAGGTCCGGTGGTCAAGTTTCCTAGACTGGGGTTGCGAAGTGGACGGATGCTCGCATCTATCTTGATATCGTGATTTCCCATCATCTATCTTGGGTCATTAAATCCCGTTTCCCACCATGAATAGTGTAGTTCCTTCTGTAGCCCGTAGTTTGCTCCCTCCTCATCACAAGATCACAAGAGCATACAATCGGAAAAAATGATATCCGGTTTCATTTTGCCTTTGTGAAGAGCTCAGCCCAGGTAGTATTCCCTTTGTCGCTCATTATGTAACGTCAGCCCATATATATACGTGGAAGCAATTAACGGCTTTGATTTGTTCACATGTATGTACTTCTGAGCTGAAGCAAACCTAAGATCACCTGCTGGCGGTTGAGCGAAAGGGTTTCCAAGATACTCGTAAACACTAGATCGGGTTTTGCCTTTATGGCTGGTGATTTGCCCATTTTGAGTGGTCATAGTAAGAGCTAGAACATTGGTAAGTGAGAAGAGAAGGCTCAAAGAGGCGATGGAAAATATAGCATGGTTCTTGATGATGGATTCGGGGGGGTTGCCACTGCGAACTTTCAGGACGATAAAGATGCTCCTTCCAGCACTGATTAAGAACGAAACTCATCTTGCTGGACTCATGCAAGGTTACTAGGTGAATAAAGCGGATTAATCCAAAAATTGTTGGCCGGCAGGGCATCCCACAGATAGAACACCTGCTTCGTGTTTAGAGGCTTCTAGGAAACCCTTGGGGCTGGTTCAACCGCCGATGGGGCCCTTGGCTGCGTGGACATTGCTGATCCCAGCCTGTTGCAGGTTGTTGATATCTGGTAGATCGGTCTTGTGTGCTTGGATTCTTGGATTATAGGCGGGGCGACGTATCTCAAGGTTCTGGAAGATTGCTCCCGTACAGTACTTCTACTACTAGTACTAGTAATGTAGTAAACCTGGAAACCACGAGGGGCCAAGATCTTACCTCCCACCTTCGACTGTCCAAAATAAAGTTGGTGGTGCAGTGTCCCTATAATGTTGCAATGAGGCTACTCACTATCTTCTCTCAGTATCGCGATTTCCTCTTCTTTTGTTGTCTAGAACTCCCATTGACCCTACCTCCAGCAAATTGAAGAACCTGATTGTATATTTTAGGCGACAATTGCACGTAAGGTAGACGTGGATCTTATGGATTGGTACATTACGTTCGTAGGTCTGTTGACAGCGCCTCACCTCCTCGATTTGGAAATCATATCTTGGGGCATGAATCAAGACTTACACCTTCTCGTTGTTTGCTTTGAAGCAAGGAAATACAATATCGTCTAGATAATGTGTTGGAATTTCCAATTTAGGAAAATGTTCAGAAGATGCTGCGAAGCCCGGACTTTTGGAGTTATTCGGCCTTCGACCTTGTTGCGAAGTCCGCTGGCATGTCAACCTCTTGTGGTTGACGTCTCACCGACGGGTATAAGTACCCACAATCAACCCTTTATAAAAGACAAGAGATTGTTCACTTTGAATACCTTTAGAATTTTCATATCAAGCCCAATCATCCAATATGGTTCCCTCTTACTCCCAATTTACTACATCTCGCAACCTGCTCTACAGTTATCTGCACATAAAGCCACCATCTGGCAGTGAAGGAAACTACATCCTTTTTCTGCACGGCTTTCCTTCATCTTCGGGTGACTGGCATCATCAGATCAAATACTTTTCTAAGAAGGGCTACGGCATAGTAGCGCCAGATCTGCTTGGTTATGGCGGGACTGCGAAACCCTTGGACGTAGAATCCTACAAAATCAAAGCAATGGCTCAGGACATCTCTGAGATCCTCCAACACGAGAAGATCAGCAAGGCCATTGGTGTTGCACATGACTGGGGCTCTTACTTACTTTCGCGTCTGGCCAATTTTCATCCTTCGCTGTTCACCAAGTATGTTTTCGTGGATATTGGTTACACCCCGCCGGGATTTGGTCTCTCTTTGCAGACCGTCAATTACGTAAATGCCCAGGTGAAGTCTGCTATGGGATATGAAGTCTTTGGTTATTTCTTATTTTTTCAAGAGTCAGATGCGGCGAAGCTCTTGGATCAACATGTATGTAGTCTAGGTGACCGGAAGGGGTTTCATCACTGACCTAGCATTAGTCTGAATCCGCGCGATCCCTCTTCTACTCTAAAGATGAAGCGCTCGGAAAGAAGTATATGGGAGGTGTGGGAGGCTTTCGTGAGTGGTTGACCGAAGGAAAGGTCGCCGAACCTGTTCCATTTTTCACTGCTGAGGTATGTCAGGCATTATCCAAAGTTTAGAATAGCACTCACACATCTAGCAGGATAAAGCATGCTATGAAAAATCCTTCTCGGAAGGATATGCAGCCCCGATAAATTGGTACAAAGCAGCGCTTGCCGACATCAACGGTCCAGATGAACAAAGCATGTATTTCTTCTCGATGCAAAATCTCAATACTAACATGCTTTGCAGCGATTCTGGAAGAGCACCGTACTCTCAAACAGCCCACGCTTCTGCTAAGCTCGGATAATTTCATTACTGCTGCAGCAGACTTTCCTAGTCAGATGAGAGCTTCGGCGCCCAACCTGACGACCGCTCATATTGCGGCGGGTCATTGGATTCAGTTGGAAAAGCCATTGGAGGTCAATAAAAAACTCGATGCGTTCTTCAAGGCTTGATATCATCGTAGAAGATGATATTGTGCAGAATAAAATACAAATACAGCAAAAATCTATCAAAGGCGCTTTTTACGTGAGACGGAAGTGAAAAGTGGAAAGCAGCTTAAAATTATTCAGGTCAAAGGAGAACAATGGATATCTCACAAGTACTGACAAAAACATACCAAACAAGCATGCACTTAGAAGAAAGTAAAATTCCCGGTTGAATACATGCAAGTTCTTTTAAATGCTGTCATAAATCCACCTCGATATCACACCACACTCAAAATCTCCCAAAACGGAAAATGAGATTTGTCAGTCCAACAATCACATGTTATATCCAAACACCCGTCCTCACCTATAAACCCCTTTCTTGCCCCATTATGCATCTTCTGAATAGTATTCACCATCCCAATTCGTAATCCCTTCCTCCAGCTACAATGCCCACCCACCCAGCCGTTATCACCGCCTCTCTCCGAGGCTCTCTCCAAATTCTCCGAGTCCCGACCATCGAACCAGGAGAAGGAGAGGCACGAGTAAGAGTCGAATGGACCGCTTCAACACCCCTTGATTTGCATATTAATGATGGGGGTCTTTTGGCGAGCTATCCTCAAGTTTTGGGTGATGGGGTTGCGGGTACGGTTGTTAAAATTGGATCGGGGGTGAAGAAGCTTGAAGTTGGGGACAAGGTGAGAGGGTTTGCTGTTTGAATACGAGTTGTGTGTTACTAATGGCGAAATAGGTTTTTGGATTTACATGGAGGGAACAGAAAGAGAAAGCTCATCAAGAGTTCTGCACTTGTCCTGAATTTCTTTTGGGGAAGGTGAGATACTAGATTATTTCCCACAGAAGTCATTCTGACAAGATATCTAGCTCCTAGTAGGCTTTACGCTCCAGGAAGCAGTAACGCTTGGGAACAACTTTGTAACTGTCTTCCACGCCGTCACCACAGACCTCGAACTACCCCTCCCCTGGCCAGTTCCCACAGCAGCACCTCCCCACGCAAATGACGCTATCCTCATCTGGGGCGGCTCCTCTTCAGTTGGGCAATATGCTCTGCAAATACTGAGACATTGGGGATATCGAAATCTCATCGCAACGGCCTCGTTACGGCATCACCCTTTATTAAAATCCCTCGGTGCAGTTGAGGTATTTGATTATAAGAACCCTAATGTCACAGATCTCATTCTTGAGAACTTCATCAAGGTACCTTTTGTATTCGACTGCATCGGGTCGAAATACGGCAGTCTTGAACCAATTGCCAAGATCGCAAAGAACGGTGCTAAGGTTGCGATTCTGCTACCGGTGATAGTAAAAGATGCGTCTGAGACTGAGGCTCCGATCTATGATATGGAGGTGTCGGGCACAACGGATTGGGCAGAAGGAGTCGATGCCAGAGGAGTCCGGACACATTTCTATCTACAGGTATTGTCCCAACCTTCATGCTCTGAAGACACGTTGACAAAATGTAGAACGAGTTTTTCAAGGATCATCTTCAATCCGAGATTATGCCAGCACTACTGGCACAGGGTATTGTGAAGCCAAATAACTACAGGATTATAGAAGGAGAAACATTGCTTGAGAGAGCGCAAGCAGCTATCGAAGTTTTGAGGAGAAAGGAGGTCAGCGGCGAGAGACTGGTTTGGCGTGTTACTGATTAGAATCGAAAGGTCAAAAGAAAGTCTAATCAGTATGAGTGATAGGAGGACATGAATTAGAACGCTTGTATTTTTTATTTTAGAAATCAACGTGACTCTAGCGTACCGCCGTTGAAGGCAACCAGAATTCTCGTTGCTCCACGACCATGCAGACATTTGCTTTTCTACCCACCGAATAAGATCGTTGAGATCATTTTTAAAAACGCCAAATATGTTGAAGTCTGCCCTAAACACCACGCTAAAATGCAATGTAAATGCAAAGAATCGAAATGGGCCCCCTTTCCACTATCATGTTGAATCATTAATCGTTGAGGATTTGAGTGGATCGAAAGACATTAGTGCCCGTTCGTTAGCGGAACATTTTCAGCCCCATTTGATTTTGTACCGTTAATGCCACTGGCTTCTGAAATACCGTTTGACAGTGACTTTGCTTCAAATGGCTTGTCAAGATCTTGTACGGTCAGCCCATCAAACAGGGGAAATAGGCCATGGGTCTGATGAAAGTCATTGTGCACTAGACAGTCAGCAAAATTACCAAAAAGTTCAGTTGCAGGGTACATACCAATATTGACGAGATACCACGTTCCCATTATATGTTCGATCAATTGCCGACTCGGGCTCAAGGAGGAATGACAATGAGCCCAGTCCATGCCCAAACGGTAGGCCTCATCCTTCCAAGCCAAGAAGCTTATAGTTTCCACAATGGTAGGTTGGACGATCTCTTTCCCCGGGAAAACACCCCATGTGACAGCATTTGGTCCATCTCCAGAGGCATTTGTTTTTAGGTTACCAGCTTTGTTGACAGCGTAGTAGGTTAAGTCGGGGTCTCGTTCAATGCGCGAAATCAGTTCATCCATAAGGGTTGGAGGGACCAAAATTTCTAAATAAGCTTTTTGATAAACATACCCATTCTTCGGACCCCAACCGTAAACAGGGTCTGAAGACTTTATGCCATCGACTGAAGGTTGTGAATTGATTGTCAGGAGACCACGTCTATTGAGTGCGATTAAATCAGCCTTGATGATATCGGCTTCGGGAGTGATTGGGGCTTCACTCCATGGGAGACTTTCAACCCCGTTCTCGAGATATTTGACGAATATGTTGGCGATATCTTTGATGGTGGTGGGCTCTCCCCAGAGCTTCCGGTTCTGCTCGTTCGTACCCTTCAGACCGATTCCATACGCATCCAACTCCCCGAAAGCAGGAGATCTTGAGTCACCCCATCTGCCGTTAGGAAATTCATCCCATTCTTGGGTTCTTGTGACATATGATTGATTTCGATTTTTCCAGAAGATTGGGCGCACGTCTTCTTCTCTGCGACCAAGACCAAGTGACTGTCTCCAAGGGAGTGCTTGCTTCAAAGGGCGCTCTGACGATGGCATCAAGTTCAGCTCTTCTAGTACCATGCGAGTAGCTTGTGCAAGGTTCATAGTGTAGAAATGTAAATGATGAATTCCGGCTCCTAGAATTCTCCGGCACATCTCTGCTACCAGTCCAGTCCCAATGTTTCGAACCGCGGCGTCGTCGCTCTTTACTTCTTCGAGAGCTGCACTCCACTTGGGAGGAATTTTGCACCCCATATGATTACATCGCCGAAGAAAGCTTGCGTAAGTATTTATTGGCATGATCCCTGGAATGATAGGAACACTGATGCCTTTTGCTCGGACCTTGGAAACCCAACCAACGAAGTTATCAACATCATAGAACATCTGGGTCACGATGAATGTAGCCCCAGCGTCGACTTTCTCCTTGAGATGATCGATTAACAAATTTGCGTCGTCCTGGTCATCGCAACCCTCGGGATAACCAGCGACTCCGATATCGAAATGATTGCCATATGTGTGGCGTATATGCGAGACAAGGTCCTTTGCGTATCGAAAACCTCCCTCCGTTGGTTCCCATTTCTCCTGCTCTCTCGGTGGATCACCTCTGAGGGCAAGGATATTCGTGCAGCCAGCCTTATAAGCATTCTTCAGAGCTTCATCGACCTTTTCTTTGCCCATATCCGTGCAGGTCAAATGCATACATGTCTCCAAACCGTATTGCGATTGAGCAACGCTGACCATCTCGCAGGTCAATTGTGCCAGACGACCTCCAGCGCCCCATGTGATATCGATAAAGCTGGGTCCAAGTCCATGCATACGGTCCATGCGATCATATAAATTTTGGACGCCCTGCGCAGTTTTGGGAGGAAAGAATTCGAAAGAGAATGTGGGTTGTCCTGAACGTTCGGCCTCAGCCAGCATATCTTTTATGTGCATATTGGCAACCTGGGATAGGAATCGAAATATAAAGGTTAGAGGGACGAGGCCTGGACAAGTATCAGCATAAGAAGAGCGCAAGGCTTGCCAGACATGGGAAGAGGAGAGCCTTGTTTGACAGTGCAGTTTTCTGTTCCTCGAGATGGAGGTTTGCTTTCTAACAAGGATTGAATGCAAAGGAATATTGATAGAGAGAAAAGACTCACGCTGTCTTCAACAAAGTCCTAATATATGTGCTTGCGGCAGCAACTGCTAGCCGAAGTATCTTTTACGAGCCCAACGATCTACTGCCTCTCGCTGCATGGGCCGTGAAGAGTTGTCTGCAGCGAGGAAGAAGGTTCAAAGTGGAGTGAATATGAGCCGAAAATAAGAATTCAAGGGATGAGAAGTACGAGGCCGGACCGGAAGGCGGTGGCCGATTTGAGGAATTTTAGCTGTTTAGGCGATTAGTATCTCCACAAGAAGATCTGTTTTAAAATCACTTTGGAGATCTGTAGGTAAGACAATTTTTATGATTGTATTCATATACCTAGAGGTATCACATTCGTCTATCAACATCACAATCATTCGGTAAGTCGTGTTTGGGTTCACCAAGTTCAACAATGGCAAGTTCACGAACCGATGTGTCGTGCCCCGCCAAACAAAACAATGACCCCTCCACCTTGTTGGATCGCCCATCACGTGTGTCGTCGGACTCCGATCTGCCTTAAGGTAGTCCCTGAAGGTGCAGGCCAATAGAATTTGGCATGCTTAAGGGCGTAGGGCGTAGGGCGTAGGGCACAGGTAGGAGTAATAGATTGATTGCGCCATAGTCCTCGCAATTTCTTCATGATTTTAGATGTCATAACTATCATATCAAGTCGTGCCTCCTGTTGGTATCTCGAACGCCGTTACTTCTCAGTCCTTATTTCCTCATAGTGCCCAAGCGCCAATGGATATCGTGAAGCACTCCTCAAATCTGACCGAACAAACCACTGCATAACCACGTTAGGCTTGTCCTCCACCCTCATCATCAGCTCTAGGACCACCGCTATGCTGTGTTCCTTGATTCGCTGTACTCAACCTTGCACAGAGTCCCAACAGAACCACCGTCTCGGTTGCTGCGTAATGGTTAAGAGCATCCAACAGGATTTGTAAGTGGCGACTGAAATTGTATTCATACTTCTTTATGATTTCCTGCATTTTCGCAAATCGAGCCTCATCAGGAGACCAACCGGCAGCAGGGTTCGAGGCCGTCGAGTCCCCGTGCCGCTTTCGATCCGCCAGATTCTGCGCCCACTGTTCTTTGGTCATACTCGTTGGCTTTTCCGCACCAGCTAAGTCTGGATCGCTAGCTTGTAACTCCTTTGAAAGCCAACCCGTAAAAGTTGCAAACATCGTGCATGTCTGCATCAGCTTGGAATGTATCTGAAGAACTATAAGTAGTCGTACATTTCAACAGGATGTGTTTTGCATACCTTTAACAGCTTACTATTAGTAAGCATACATTCTTTCAAGCAGGTGTCGAGGAAATCAACATGATCTTGCATGAGCTCATCCACAGTGCGGACAACAGGAGCTGCATCACCTTTGCCATCTTCTTTTACATTCAACCTCCCCATCAAGGCCTGCCAGTTCGGTTCAATGACTTCTGCTGTACAAAAGTAAAGAAGTTGCTGGACAAATACGAGCATGCGAGCACGAAGTGTGAACACGCGCCTTTTCCACATCTCTAAGTCTTTGTTCGAGCTCTTGTGAGACCAACTTGCCGATCTGTTGTGCACTTGCCAACATGACACAAGCTGCTGCTCGAGATACCGCAGTGATAGAAGGTAACGGAAAAGAGCCTGATACCTCCAAACAGTCTTTCGACTTATAACCAGAGACACGGGAAAGGGGACTGAGTAGTCGAGTTGCAAAGAGGTGAATCCCACTGCACTCTTGTCCCCCTCGTTGACGGGTTGGGAGGCTGGAGTCTGTAAAGTCTCCCCTTGTTCTATTCCAGAGATATTGACAACTCTAGTCAAGGAATTCGTCAGACTGATCTCATTCATTTCAACCTTAATATCTTCCTTGAATGGGTCTTGTGCAGCAACACTACCTGGCTGCCGAAGAACCAAGTCAAGTAGCGACTGTAACTTATTCGTATTGACAGCTTTGACAGGCTTCCTTAACTCAGATGCCCCCAACTCCAGGAAGTAGGAGAAAAAATCCGATCGATCAAGAAAGAAGTAGTGCTTCAGGGAGCGCAACCTCGCAGGTAGAGCATGAGTGGTAAGTAGGAGGTTGAGAAGAGATTCATTGGCATGTGCATATGCGCTGTTGACGTTATCCAAGAACCTATTATCGTCGAAGGATCGAGGGACATCTTTCACGGCCTTGCTCACGTCAACGCCGCCACACTCACGGACGACGTTGAGATATTTGCCCGCCAATAATACTTTATCCCTAACACCCTCAAGCTGAGGAGGTACATCATTATCCCGTATTGTATATCGCCTCTCCCAATATTCGTCAGTATAATCTTGCTCAAGTCTCTCCCGCTTGATGCTCTTTTGTTCTCTAACTAGAAACTCTGCATGGGGATCCTTGATGCTCCCATGATGTAACCACTCGTTTAACATCATCATATATGGCTTGCTAGAATCCCTTAATAGTGAGGTCAGAAGCGATCGTGCCGCTGGGTCCCCTGACATTGTCTCCAATCTCTTGGTGATGAGACCGAGGACACTGCCACCTTTACAAATCTTCTTTCCGGGAATATTCCCAGGGCCAAGATCCCCACCCTCCCGCAACGATTCCAATATGTTCTCGATGTCATCAAAGTCTCCATCGGAATCCTCGAGATCCTCTTCTAGTAAAGAATTCCGCTTCAAGATTTCGTGAGCAAGTGAGTACAGTTGGAACATCATGTGACTGGTTGGAAGTGTGTGGAGATTCAAAACATGCAAAGTAAAAGATGGGTTTGTGAGAAACTGAGTCTCCAATTGAGCAATCAAAATCAAATAATCTTGTAGAAGCTTTCGAATGGCGGCGCAGAGAGCATGGTTCACAGCTCCGAACTCCTCCCTACTCTGCACTTCTACAAATGCCTCAATAGCTCCGTAATGGGTTGCCATCTTAAGCATAGTTGTTGTCAGGTCCTGCAAACTAGGATCCAAGCCTGGTAGAATCTTGAATGTGGGACCTGCAAGACGGTCCTTTTCCGAATTTGGACTATAGTTTTTCGCAAATCGAACATATTGGCCCTCGTACCCCATAAAGACAAACAGAAGATCTTCCAA
>Ga0182030_10002864_pt1 | contig 36673 bp, 27 predicted proteins | sample 812S3MmetaG_FD_121299 | JGI IMG/M metagenome (GOLD analysis project Ga0182030, IMG submission 121299) | Permafrost microbial communities from Stordalen Mire, Sweden - 812S3M metaG (Illumina Assembly) | ecosystem: Environmental > Terrestrial > Soil > Wetlands > Permafrost | place: Sweden...
CGACACACCGTTCAGCGTCGGACGCCACCTACGCGACACAATGTCAGCCTGCCTAATGATCGCCAACGAACGCATCCACCAGACCAACGCCAGCCTCCTCCTCATCGCCAAGGACGTCTAATGCCTGGCGGTCGGTTGGCCAGCCTCCAGCGACGGGCCCCTGGCCTAGTGAGCCTCATGGGGCTCGATCCCGCGACGTATAACCCGCACGCGCTGCACGGGTCCGGGCGGACGTATGGGGAAACCAACTGCTACACGGACATCCTGATCGAGCTGCTCCACGCCCGCGGGGTGGAGCCCCTCGCGGCGCTGGGTTGCACTGTGCGGATGGACTTCGAGGGCGATCAGTGGACGTTCTTCAAGCCGTTCCCCGAAGATCTCGAGCTGCTGTTCGGGATCGACGTGCACGAGATGCAGCCCTACCGGCCGCTGCCCGAGCAGGCGGCCGAGCAGCTCGAACAGGACCGGATGCTGATCGTCGAGCTGGACTCCTGGTATCTGCCCGACACGGCCGCGACGACCTACCGCACCGAACACGTCAAGAGCTCGGTCGCGGTCGAGGGCATCGACCTTGCCGGCGAGGAGCTGCGCTACTTTCACGGGACCGGGCTCTACGAGCTCTCCGGCGATGACTACCGCGGCGTCTTTCGCCTCGGCGGAGACTTCCCGGGGGATGTTCTGCCCCCCTACACCGAGCTCGTGCGCTTCGACGCCGGCACATGTTTGCAGGGGAGCGAGTTGCGCGAAGCGACACGTGAGCTGCTGCGCGGGCACCTCGCCCATCGGCCGGCCGACAACCCGTTCGTCCGCTTCGGCGCCCAGCTCGAGCGCGACCTGCCGCGGCTGCTGGCGGGCGACGCGAGCGAATATCACGCCTATGCGTTTGCGACCGTGAGGATGGCCGGCTCGGCCTTCGAGGTCGCCGCCTCCCAGGCCGAGTGGCTGCTGGGAGAAACGGCCGAGCCCGCCGCGCAGGCCCTGCGGCGGATCGTCGAAGGCTGCAAGATCCTCTCGTTCAGGCTCGCACGCCGGCGGCCCTTCGAGCCCGAGGCGGCGCTGTCCGCGCTGGTCACCGCCTGGGATGAAGCGATGGAGTTGCTCGATGCCGCCGTCGCCTGAGCTGCTCCTCGCGCCGCGGCCGAGGGAGCAGAAGAGGGCGGGAGAGAACTCCTTCCCCCAGGCGCGGCCGATGTATTTGCAGGACGAGCTCGGCGGGTCGATCTTCGCGGTCCTGCACAGGGGCGCGGCCCCGACGAGGGAGACCGCGGTGCTGCTCTGTCCGCCGTTCGGGTGGGAGGACATGTGCTGCTATCGCATCCGGCGCGAATGGGCCGAACACCTGGCGCGGGCCGGATATACGACCCTGCGGATCGATCTTCCCGGCAGCGGCGACAGCGCGGGCGACCCAACCGACCCCGGGCAGCTGGACGCTTGGACGCGGGCCGTGGACGGGGCGGCAAGGTGGCTGCGGCGAGCGAACGAGGATGACGACACCGACATCGACGCTGTGGGCGATGATCGGTCGTCGAGTGCGAGGCGGGTCGCGGCGATCGGTCTCGGCCTCGGTGGGATGGTGTCTTGCCGGGCAGCGCTGCGGGGCGCTCCGATCGACGATCTCGTCCTGTGGTCTGTCCCCTCGCGCGGTCACAGGCTGCTGCGAGAGCTGCGCACGTTCACGGCATTCGAGGTCGCGAACGTCCTCGAGGCCGAGGAGTCCGTGCCGGCCGAGCCGGTGGAGGATGGGGCGCTGGCGACGAACGGATATCTGCTGAGCGCCGAGACGGTCGCGGAGCTGGAGCGCCTCGATCTTCGGGAGGTGGAGTCCCGCTCGTCCGGGCTGCAGCGCGCGCTCCTGCTGGGACGCGACGGGATGAAAGTCGACAAGTACCTGCCCGGGATTCTCGAAAGCGCCGGCGCCACGGTGACCGTCACGAACGGACCGGGCTACGGCGCGATGATGGTGGAGCCGCAGGACGCACGGACGCCGAGCGATGTCTTCGAGCTCGTGAGCGCTTGGCTCCAGGAGGGAGAGCCGGGCCGGCCGGCGGGGGAGAGCGCCGTGGCCGAGTCGATCGCTTTCGATGTGGCCGCGTCAGATGGGGCAGCACTGGATGAGGCGATCGAGGTGCCGCGGGAGCAGGACGAGATGTTGATCGAGCACGCGGGCGTCGCGCTGCGTGAGCGGCCCGTATTCGTCGATGGACCCAACGGGCCGCTGTTCGGGGTGCTCACCGAGCCGCTCGCGGACCGCCGGGAGCTGACCGGCCTGCTGCTGAACGCGGGACCTCAGCGCCGCACCGGGCCCAACCGCATGTGGGTGCAGATCGCACGCCGCTGGGCTGCGCAGGGGGTGTCGACGCTGCGGCTGGACCTGGCCGGGATCGGCGACTCCGAGGGCGATCCCACGGTGCTCGCGCGGGTTGCGGAGTTCTACAAGCCGGCCTATGCCGAGCAGGCCTGCGCGGCGCTCGAGATGCTCGCCGAGCGCGGGCTGCCACAGCGCTTCGTCACGCTCGGCCTGTGTGCCGGGTCCTACTGGTCGGCGCAGGCCGCGCTCGCCGACGAGCGGGTCGCGGCGGTGGTGATGCTCAACCCACGCACGCTGGTCTTCGACGAGTGGCGCCACAGCGTCAGGCACACGCGCCGGGTCAGGGAAAGGTTGTTCCTGCGCTCGACCTGGCGCAAGGTGCTCCGTGGCGAGATCAAGCTCGCGAGGCACGTCGAATTGGCGCGCAGGTTCGTCACGCAGGCGGTCGCCGCTCAGACACGCGCACGCAAGCGGGGTGTCGCCAAGGGGACCACGGGCGAGCCGATCGAAGATCTCTTCGACGCGCTGCGGGATCGCGACCAGCGCGGGCTGATGCTGTTCACGGGCAAGGAGGTGCTGCGCCGGGAGCTCACCGACAACGGCGTGCTCGATCGTCTAAAGGACAGCTGGCCGAACCTCGAGCTCGCGATCCTCGGGACCTCGGCCGACACGCACACGCTCACCCCGGTGTGGCTGCAGAGACAGGTCCACACGGTGATCGATCGAGTCCTCGCGGACGAGCTCGAGCGCCTGCCCGGGGCGTAGGTCAGCCGAGCCTGCCCGCCCGGTGCGCCGGTCGGGACGTCGCCGACTGTTCCGTCAGACCGAGCGCGCCGGTCAGTCCCAGAGCGCCACCGAGCGCGCGGTCAGTCCCAGAGCGCGTCTGCCAGCCCCGTCATGCGGATGCCGACATGCGTGGCGTGCTCGATCTTCACGGCGATCATCAAAGCCGTCAGCGACTCTGTGATGCGCGCCATCTCCAGGCGCCCGCAATCGACGCAGCGCAGGCCGCCGATTCGCTCGAGCAGGCTCGCCGCCCGGCGCTTGTCCTCGCGTGAGTCGCCGCAGATGAAGACGTCCTGCTCGAGCGGATGGTCGAGATCGCCGAGCGAGGCGGCGCTGACGGTGTGCAGGGCGGAGACCACGCGCACGCCCGGGGGCGCCAGTTCGAGCGCCTGCTCGGCGGCGGAGCCCTGCCACACGCCGAGCATCCGCGTCGCCCCGGCGCCGACGGTCGCCGCCAGGGGCACGGTCGCGTCGATCAGCAGCTGACCAGGTCTGAGGACCTCCCGCAGGTTGACCAGCGTTTCGTACTGGCTACCGAACGGCACGCTCAGGATCACGGTGTCCGCCGCACGCACCGCGCCCTCGTTGTCGCACCCGGAGAACGAGCCATCGGGGACGATCTCACGCGCGCGCGTGACGGTCTGCGCCATGCGCTCGGCGTCGCGGGAGCCGACCACGACCGGCACTCCCGCACGCCCGAGCCTGACGGCGAGGCCGAAGCCGAGCGCACCGGAGGCGCCGACGATCGCGACCGGACCCGTGGCCCGCGCGTCCTCGGTGCCGGCATCGGCACTCCAGCCGGGGCCGGGGGATAGGGACGCAGGCGCCTGCGTCGTGGCCACGTCGCGCTCCCTCAGCACAGCGCCACCTCGTCTCCGTCGCCGACCTGCAGACGCAGTGCGCGGGGCATCGAGAAGTCGCGAAAGATGCGCGCCTCGCGCCCGACGATGCTCGCCACGAGGCGTCCGCCGACGTGCAGCACGCTCGCGTCGGCGAGCACGATCGAGCGCTCGATCTCGGCGCCCTCGATGCGGACGCGCTCGGCGATCGAGGTGTGCGGGCCGATGTAGGAGTCGGCGATCAGCGCGTTGGCGCCGATGATCACGGGCCCGATGATCACGCTCGAGGTCACGGACGCCGTCGGATGGATCGAGATGTGTCCCTCGAAGCGGTTGTCGTCGGCGGCCGTCGCGGCGATCTCGGAGTCGAGCTCGTCGAGCATCGTCCGGTTCATGTCGAGCAGGTCCAGCGCATCGCCGGTGAAGTCGCGCCACTTCTGCACGACCCGCATGTGAACGCGACCGCCGTCCCGTGCAAGGCGCTCGGTCAGGGCCGCAAAGTCGAGCGTTCGGGCGGTGAGATCGGACTCCGCCAGCCCTCGCAGGACACCCGGGCCGAGCAGGCACACCCCGGTGACGCCCTCGGGCGCCGGCGTCAAGCCGTCCTCGGTGGCGGTGAGCCGGCGTTGCGGCACAAGCCTCAGTCGTTTGGACTCGCGCACATCGTCCTGGACCAGCAGCAGCGCGTCGGAGGACTCTTCGTGGAAAGCGCTCGTGAACAAATCGAGCGGCTGTCCCAGTAGGCCGTTGGCGTGGTGCAGAACGCAAGGGTCCTCGCCGACGAACTCCGCCGCGGCGAGCAGCGGATCCTCACTCTCATCACGCCGGTCGCTGATGAGGTAGCGAACGGCGATGCCGGCCGGCCCCTCGCTCGAGATGCACGCGGTGATCTCGTCCGTCGCGTCGGGCGGGGTCAGGACGGCGACTTCGACCACGCCCGCTTCCAGCAGCGCGTCGAGCACATGACAGATGATCGGCCTGTTCGCCACCCGCTGCAACGACGGCCTACGCGTCGCGCCGAGCCACGGACCCGTCCAGTGGGTCGAGTTGGGAACGACGACTACACCCTTGGCAAGCACGTTTAACAAACGCATGGCGTGGTCCGATACTCCCGTCCACCGCGCAGATTGTGTAGACGCCGAGCGGCGCTTCTACGCTGCGGCCGACGTCGCGCGCGGGATCAGCTCCTGCGGCGCGCCGTTGTCGCGCATCGATGCTTCTGCCAGCTCGACGGCTGCCACGATCTCCACACCGAGCGCGAGGTTCGAGCGCGGTTCCTCGCCCGTGCGGATCGCCTTGGCGAAGTCCTGCAGCTCGAGGCTGAGCGGCTCCTGCGGCTGCACGCGCGGGATCACGACGTCGCCCGTGCGGCAGATCAGCTGGTGCTCGCCGAAGTTGGCGGGCGCCGCGACGTCCATGCCGCGGTCATACACGCGGATCGGCTCGTCGGCGGCGGTGTCGTCGTACTGCACCATGCGCTTGGAGCCGACGACGATCATCTGGCGGACCTTGCGCGGCGCCAGCCACGAGAGCTGCACGTTGGCGGTCGAGCCGCCGGCGAACGTGAGCGTCAGGAACGCGGTCTCGGAGATGCCCTCCTGGAACACGCTGCTGCCCGACGCGGCGACTTCGACCAAAGGCTGATCGAGCCAGTAGAGCAGGATCGAGAGATCGTGCGGTGCGAGGTCGCAGACGACGCCGTCGCTCTGGTACTTGCCGAGGTTCATGCGCGAGGAGGTGACGAAGTGGATGTCGCCGATCACGCCGGAGTGGATCAACTCGCGCACGGCGTTGACCGCCGGGCTGTAGATGAACGTGTGGCCGGGCATCAGCACCAGGCCGGAGGATTCGGCGAGCTCGGCCAGCTCCTGCGCGTCGGACAGACGCGTCGCGAGCGGCTTCTCGACGAGCACGTGCTTGCCGGCTTCCAGCGCCCGCTTGACAATCGCGTGATGGCTCTTCGGCGGCGTCGCCACGATCACGGCCTCGACGGACGGGTCGCAGAGCACCGCGTCGAGCTCCTCGACGGCGCGCGCCTGCGGGTGGCGGTTGCAAAACGCGGCCAGCTGGACGGGGTCGCGGTCGCACAGCCCCTGCAGCGCGAGCTCCGGGCGCTCGGCGACGTTGCGGGCGAGGTTCGGCCCCCAGTAGCCGTAGCCGACGATCGCCGTGCCGATCGGCGCCGTCCGGGGCACGATGCGCTCCCTGACCGGGAGCTCGGTGAGCGTTGCGCCGGTGCCGTTGAACATGGCTCAGCTCACCGCCTGACGGGCGGGGCGCGGCGCGGCGGATGGATCTGATGTCGTATATGTGTCCATGATCTGCATGACCGGTTAACGCGCCTGCGTCGCTCGGTCTTGCGCGAACGCGAGCACCGCCGCCGAAACCTGCTCGGATTCCGCGTCGCTCATGCCGGGGAACAGCGGCAGCGAGCAGATCTGCTGCGCGAGCTCCTCGCTCACGGGGAGGCTGCCGGGGCCCTGGCCGAGGCGGGCGTAGGCGTCGGTGAGGTGGATCGGGATCGGGTAGTGGACCGCCGAGGCGACGCCCCACGCCGCGAGGTGCTCACGCAGCTCCTCGCGTTCCTCGGTGCGCACCACGAACAGGTGGTAGACGCGATCGGCGCCCTCGAATGGGGCTCTGACCGGGTCGACGAGCGTCTCGATGCCGCGCAGGCTCTCGTGCAGCTTGGCGCCGAGCCGGCGGCGGTCGTCGTTCCAGCCCTCCAGGCGGCTGAGCTTGTGCCGCAGCACGGTCGCCTGCAGCGCGTCCAGGCGCGCCGTGGTGCCGACCATGCGGTGGTGGTAGCGCGGCTGCTCGCCGTGCGAGCGCAGCAGACGCACGCGCTCGGCCAGCTCGGGGTCGGAGGTGGTGACCGCGCCGCCGTCGCCCCACGCGCCGAGGTTCTTGGTCGGGTAGAAGCTGAAGGCGCCCAGCGCTCCGTGTGAGCCGACCGGCCGGCCGCGGTAGCGCGCGCCATGGGCCTGGCAGGCGTCCTCGACCACGTGGATGCCGGCGCCGTCGGCCAGCTCCAGCAGCGGCGCGAGATCGACGGTCGCACCGAACAGGTGCACGGGGATCACGCAGCGCACGCGCGGGTTGAGGTTGTCGGCGACGATCTCCGCCGTCAACAGATGCGAGTCGGGGTCGACGTCGACCAGCAGCGGCGTCGCGCCGACCGCGCTGACGGCCTCCGCGGTCGCGATGAACGAGTTGGTCGGCACGATCACTTCGTCGCCGGGGCCGATTTGCAGCGCGCGCAGCGCGAGCGCTAGCGCCTCGGTGCCGGAGGAGACGCCGATCGCGAAATCGGTCTCGCAGTAATCGGCGAACTCTCGCTCGAACGCCTCGACCGGCTCGCCGAGCGTGAACGCGCCGCGCTCGGCCACCGCGCGCACCGCGCCCATCAGCTCCTCGAGCAGCTCGGCGTCGGCGAAGTCCAGCCGCATCAGTGGGACCGCGGTCTGCTGTGCGGGAGGCGGGGTGGTTGGGGGGGCGATCGCGCTCAACATGCCACGCTCACAGGAATGTTGGCGCTCGTCGAGGGCGCCGAGCCGAGCCGGCTCAGCTCCAGCTGCAGGGCGCGCCGGCCGCGGTGCTGCAGGCCGTGGACGGAGCTTTCCGAGCGTCCCATCCGCTCGGCGATCTCCGGCGGGGAGAGTCCGACGACGTGGCGCATGATCATCACCTGGCGCTGCTCGTCGGGCAGTGAGTCGAGCGCGGCGTGGAGGTCTCGCGCGTGCTCGCGAGAGTCCTCGTCGTCGCTGTGGCTGTTGACATCGAAGACCTCTTCGGTCGGGGTCGGCCGCCGGCGGCGCAGGTGGTCCAGCGCGACGTTGCGCGCAAGCCGCAAGAGCCAGCCGGAGAACGGCACGCCCTGGTCCTGGTACTTGCGGATCACCGTCATCAGCTTCAGGAACACGTGCTGGGTGAGGTCTTCGGCCTCCTTGTCGTCGCGCACGATGCTGCGCAGGTAGCCATAGACGTTGCCGGAGTAGCGGATGTAGAGGAGCCGGATCGCGTCGCGATCGCCCTCCTTGGCGCGCGCGATCGCCAGGCGCACTTCTCTCCTGGCCTCGGGCGAATCGTCGAGCGTCGTGCTCGGGCGTAGGCCTGCAGGTCCCTCTTCAACGTTACGGTGGCTGAGCACCAGATACCTCCCCATCCTTGGGTTCCGCGGTCCGATGACTGCATGTTTTGCGTTTCGCGACCGGGATGATGGGGTACGGATGGGGGCCCCACAATGGTCCGACCCTCGCTACTTGCGTTCAGCCGATGAACGCGACGCTCCGCCGTCCGGGCGGTCTGAGCGAGGCTCAGATCGTGCGCTGGGCGGCGCGGGAGAGGCCCGCCCAGTACTGATACACGCGTACCCGCAGGCCGCTGGAGCCGAGCGCGGAGGGCAACTCGAGCGAGTAGCGGTTGAAGCGGTTGAGCACGAACAGAGCGCGGTAGCGCAGGGCGCTGCCGCGGAAGGCTTCGAGCTCCATGTAGTCGCCGACAGGGCCGGACCCGCTCGCGAGTACCCGGCCGGCCTGCTTGCGCAGGCTCAGGGTGACGGGGCTGACGGGGCCGAACGGGGAGGTGAAGACCCTGGAGAGCGCGGCGAAGGCGGGCTTGCGCTTGCCCTTCGAGGTCACGGCCCCGAATTCTTCGCTCACGGAGTCCCGCAGCTTGTAGACGACGATCGCGGCGACCCACGGGGTGTGGGCGAGCGAGCGGAAGATGTTTGTCAGGTTCCTCGCCTGGGTCTGCGCAGTAACGCACCCCTGTTCCTGCTCGATCCGGCGATGCGGCCAACAGCTGCTCCAACCGAACTCGTTGAGCCACAACGGCTTGGTGTCACCGTTGGCGACCTGCACTTCGTGCAGCGAGCGCAGCGAGGCGAGGGTCAGCGTGTAGTAGTGCACGGCGAGGCCGTCGTAGTAGCCCTTGATCCCGGCGGCATAGAGGTCGCGTAGGAAGATGCCGTTGGCGCCGACGAGCGAGCCGGCGAGCACCGGCAGGTTCGGGTTCGCCTGCTTGATCGCCGGGTAGGCGGCGCGTAGGACCGCGGCGTAGCGCTGTGGTTTTTCGGGGCCGGCGAAGTAGTCTTCGTTGGACTGGTCTGGCTCGTTCCAGACCTCGAGCGCTGCCAGGCGCGTGCCGTAGCGCTGGGCCAGGTAGGCCGCGAAGGTGGCGAAGGTGGCGGGGTTGCGCGGCGGCCACGAGTTGGCTTTGCCCGCTTGGCCGGGTACGCACCTGCGCAAGAGCGAGACGGGCGCCGAGGACGCCCAGCAGGGCGAGCTCTCGACCATCGCGACCACACCGATCCCGTCAGCCGCCGCGTCGCTCGTCAGGCGGTCGAGGTAGGTCAGCGCGCCTGGGTCGATCTGGTTCGGTCCGAGCGGCTCGAGTTCGGACCACGGCACTTCGACACGCACGACCTTCGCGTGGAGCGCGTGGGCAAGCGCGATTTCCCGTTCTAAGCCGGCCAGGCTGGCGCTGCCGGAGACGGCCTCGATGTTCACGCCGCCTAAAGGCACGGCCGACGACACATGCGCTTGCGCGGCGCGACCGGCGGGGGCAAGCCAGACGAATGCGCATAGTCCCAGCGCAAGCGTCAGGAAGCACCTGAGGAGGCGTGCGGTCATGTGCGGGCGTGGGCATCCGATCCCGGTGAGCTGGCGTCCTGCCATCGCTACAAGATAGTCGCGGGCGTCCGCAGGCGCGCAAGTCCCCGCCCAGCCTGTCCAAGTACGCTGTCTCGCCGTGTCTCCATTCTGGATCTGGACGCAGGTCGCGATCGTCGTGTTCGTGCTGATCGGGATGATCATCGCGATCACAAAGCTCGCCTGAGCACGCTCCGGGCTCCCTTGGAACCGCTCGCGCCCAGGCGCTACGAACCGCGACCGGCGAAGCTGCTTCCCCGGGCACTTGCGAAGGGTAGAGTGGATGTCTCCCAATTCGCGAACACACGATGCTTATCCGATATTTCAATCGCCCCATGTTCTGGCTCATCCTCGTCGCAGCATTGGTGCTCGGCACGCTGCTGCCTGGAGCGAAAGGCCAGGCGCGTGCGAGCGGCGAACTGGAAGGCCTGCTGTTGCCGAATCTCGTCGCCGACCCGCCCGACAACATCAGCGAAGAAACCAGCACCACCGATGGCGGTCTGTCCGGACCCGGCGAAGCGAAGCTGCTGCTGCGCTTCAACGGCTACATCCACAACGACGGCACAGGAGCGCTCGACGTCCAGGGAGAACGTGCGGCGCCGACGATCAGCACGGCCGCCGCGGCGGAAGTGAATCGCCGGGAAAAAGAACTGATCGAATCCAATGAAGCAGAAGAAAGGGGAGAAGAAGGTAAAGAACCGCAAGCTTTCTCGGAAACGACCGAACGCGAACTGGCCGCACCCTCGATGAATGTATCTCAGCGGCTGTTCAGCACCAATGAAGGTATCCCCAAGAGTAACCCCCAAGAATCAAAAGAATCTTTTGAAAAGTTCAGCAAAGAAAACGAAGAATACATCAACACCCGCCCTCACGAGGACCTGGCGAGCAGCGCCGAAATGCTGTACGTCAACGCCGACGGGCATCACCACTGGCATCTGCAACACGTCGCCAAGTACTCGCTCTGGAACGCGACGAAGACGGCGGAAGTGGCTCCCGCCGAGAAGGTCGGTTTCTGTCTCGAGGACAGCGAACACATCGAATACGAAAAAGAAAACGAGAACGGAGAACACGAACCAACTCCGAAAGAACCGGTCTACTCCGACGGCTCCGCCCCATATCGCGACTTCTGTCAGCGGTATCTCCCCAACGCCACGGGCGTGTACGAGGGTGTCTCGCCCGGCTGGCGGGACGCTTACACATCCAACCTCGGTTTTCAGTGGGTCGACGTCTCGAATGTCCTTCCCGGCGAATACTGGCTGCGCGAGGAAGTCAATCCCGACAAGGTGATCAAAGAAGAAGAAGTCGGCAGCAAGGTTGCCTACGCAGAACACTCGACGATCGTCCCCGGCTTTGACGCGCTGCCTCAGGCGGTCAGCACGGGATTCGGCGAACCTGTGACGATCACCCCGGCCTCCACGAGGTGGGAACACGGGGGTGAACCCAACAATGCGCTCGGTGAACCCGACTACACGATCGTCTCGCCACCGCAGCATGGCAAATTGGAACCGATCGGCGGGACTGGCCAGGAGATCTATATACCGGCTGAAGGCTACTCCGGTCCCGACTCTTTCACCTTCTCCGCTTCCGACCCGAACAGCGAATTCCCGAGGAGCCCGGCGATCGCGACCGTGTCGATCGAGGTCGGCGCCGCTCGGGCCCCGAGCGTGGCGATCTCCGGGGCGCCCGCCGCAATGCTCGTCGGGACGAGCGTTCAGCTCTCCGCGCTCGTCGCGAACGACGGTCCGGGAGTAACCTGGAGCGCCAGCGCCGGCTCGATCACGCCCGGCGGTCTCTACACAGCTCCGTCCGAACCTCCGGCCGGGGGTGTCGCCGCGATCACGGCCCGCAGCTCGAAGGGCGCCACCGCAAGCGTCGCCATCGCCATTCAGCCGGCTCCCGCGGCCAAATCTCTCCCCGCGGCCGAATCCGGGACGCCCCCCAAGTCCTCGACGCATCCGCCTGCGATCTACCGCCCGCAGGCGATGCTGATCGGGCGCAAGTTGATCATGACCACACGCGCGAGCAAAACGGGCCGTATCCGTCTCAGCGCCTACCTGGGACATCGCCTGCTCGGCACGTGCGCGGCCAGGACGCTCGCCGGGCGGAGCTTCACCTGCCAGGTGACGCTCGGCAAGCGCATACGCCTGGATGCGCGGATCGCGGTCCTCGCCAGCCTCCGGATCGGCCACAAGGTCATGCAAAGTCTGCGGCCCGCAGCACCGGTGCCGGAGATGAAGATGAAGATGAACGGCGCGCGCAGGCCCCTCACCCGCCTGCTGGGAGGCAATCGCAAGCTGTCCTCGTTGCAGCTCATCTGCGGCCCGGCGATGATGTAGCGCGCTCAACGTCCTCTCCGCCGCCAAGCGTGCCTGTCGTATGGCGGATGCCAACTGGGCGTTGCAAATCGCCCCGTCAGGCGGTGGCGCCTCACCCGATCGTCGATCGGCCGGCGCGGATATGATCGGGCTCGGCTGGCCGTTCCAAAGGCCAGCTCCGTAGCTGCTGGCCATCACCAAGGGAGGATCATGTTCAAATCGATTGTGGTTGGAACGGACGGCTCTGACACGGCGACCCAAGCCGTGCGCCAAGCGGTCGACCTCGCTCGCGCCGTGGGTGCGAAGCTGGAGTTGGTGAGCGCGTATGAGCCCGTGCCGGCCCAGCGGCTGCAAGGGGAAAGGCGTGACGCTCCGGAGGATCTGCAGTGGGCGATCAATCCCAGGGAGGATGTCGATGCGACCCTGGAGGCCGCCGCCGAGGTGGCTCGCAAGGCGGGGGTGACGGTCAACGTATACCCGCGCCAGGGCGATCCCGCCGACGCGATCCTCGACGTTGCGGAGGAGCAGGAGGCGGATCTGGTGGTCGTCGGCAACAAGGGCATGACGGGCGCCAAGCGCTTTCTGCTGGGTTCGGTGCCGAACAAGGTCTCCCACCACGCGCCCTGCTCGGTGTTGATCATCCGAACCACCTGAGCCGGCCCGCCGAGCGCGCCGGTCCTCAGCGATCGGACGGCACTCGGCGACCGTCAACTGCTGTGCGAGCAAGCTGAGCGGCCCGAGCGGGATCGAGGCTTGCCTCGAGACCCTGTATCTCAGGTCGCAGCGATCCGGGCAGCAGGTGACGGATGAGCTCCGCCCTGCGACCAACGGGCACCACGGCGTGTGCCGTCCTCAGCTGCATCTCGATGTCGAGCGCCCGCATCGTCGCGAGCGGCCACAGGTGGGTCACCCGGCGCGCGGGGACCTCCTCTCCCCCGTTGTGCTGGTCTGACACGAGCACCACGTCGAGCCCCTCGGCGTCCAACGCGCGCAGCCAGGACGCCGCCGTCACGGTCGCGTTGGCGCCGCCGGCGAGCGCCACCACCTTGGGCGGGCCGGTGGGTCGTCGTCCGAAGTGAGCTCGGCCCGTGTCGCTGTCTCGTAACTCGGTACGGCCGGTGTCGTTGTCTGGAGGCTGTGCTCCTCGCGGCGCGCCCCCGCCGGCGCGCAGCAGCACCCGCGTCCAGACGAGCGCATCGGAGCCGGCGTCGAGAACCATCTTCAAGATCCCCTGCCAGCCGTCTCGCCAGCCGCCGTCGACGATCGTTCGATAGGCGATCTTCGTCGCGGGTCGCAGCACGATGCCCGTCAGATAGGCGCTCGGACTGTGCGGTCGGCGGATGTGCGCGCTCTCCAGACGTGCGTAACGCCACGTGTCGCGCAGCGCCTCGCGCAACGTCGTGGCAAGCTCGTGATCGAGGTCGCCATCCAGCACGGCGGGGCGCTCGCGTGGCTCGATGCCCTCGTGGACCTCGCGCGACTCGTCGTGGCGGTAGACGCCCTGCCTGAACAGGCGCGAGCGGTAGGCGGGGTACTTCGCGGATGCGCCGAGCCAGCGGCCCAGGAAGCGGTTGCGCAGAGGGCAGACGGCGATCGACACGCCCTCCGGCGGGTCCGCGAGCAGCGCGAGGATGCTCGCGCGCAACCGCGGCGAGATGCGCTCGTCGGCGTCGAGCTCGAACACCCACTCGCTGGTTGCCGCGTCGACTGCGAGATTGCGCTGGGCGGCAAAGCCCGGCCACGGGTTCTCGATCACGCGCGCACCGGCTGCGTGCGCGAGCTCGACGGTACGGTCGGTCGAGCCGCCATCCACGACGATGACCTCGTCACAGAAGCTCAGGCTGTCGAGCGCACCGGGCAGATGCTCCTGCTCGTCTTGGACGATCAGGCAGGCGCTGATGCGCCGGTGGGGGGGTTGTGGGGGACGGCTCACGGGCGAGAGTGCGTCAGCGTTGAAGTCGACCCCATGCTGGCTGGATAGTATGCCCGCGCGTGGGTGGCGATCGGATCGTCTCGATCCAGACGACAAGTGAGCGCGGCGGCGCGGAGTACGCGAACGTCGATCTCCTGGAGGCGCTGGCTGAGCGCGGACACGATGTCGTTCTGTTGACGAACATCCCGGAGCTCGCCGCCGGCACCAGTGTTCCCGTGAGAGAGATCGATCTGGGGCCGAAGCTCGCCAGGCGCAGTGCTGTGCGGGTGGCGCTGCAAGCGCCGCTGAGCGTCCTACGGATTGCGCGGGCGCTGCGCGCCGAGCGCCCTGTCGGTGCCGTGCTGGTGAGCTTCAAGAAGGAGCAACTGCTCCTCTCGCTGCTGCCGCAGCGGCTCACAGGCCTGGTCGTATGGGCGGAGTGGGGGCCTGTGCCGGCGCAGATGCGCCGTGGACCTGCTCGCACGGCGTACGCGTTCGCCGCTCGTCGTGCCCGTCGGATCTTGGCTGTCGCCGAGGGGACCGCGGACACCATTGTCGGTGCGGGAGTGCCACGAGACAAGGTGGTCGTAATGCCGGATCTCGTCAACCTCCACCGGATCCAGTTCGACGCCGCGGGTCGGGCCGAGCTGAGGAGATCGTGGGAGGTCGACGAGTCACTGCTCGTGGTGGGGTGCATCGCACGCTTCCAAAGTCGCAAGCGCAACGACGTACTGATCGATGCGATGGCGCACATCGACAGAGGGGTCGTGCTGGTCATGGCGGGGGAGGGGGAGGAGGAGCAGGCCCTTCGCCGGCGCGCGGCGCCCTACGGCGAACGCGTTCGCTTTGTGCCAAATGTGCGAGGCCATGTGGCCTCGTTTCTCTCCGCCTGCGACCTGCTCGCATTTGCTCCCAGCCCGACCGAGGCAGATCGGCCGCGCGTGATCGCGATGGCGCAACTGGTCGGTCTGCCGATCCTCGCCACAGATCCCGAGGGCGCCGAAGCTGTGAGTCTCTCGGGTGCGGGGACGATTGTCTCTCCTCACAACGATCCCGCGGCGTTTGCGGCCGCCCTCGAGGCGTATCGAGACGACCCGGAGCGCCGCCGTCGCGAGGGGGAGAACGGCCGTCGAGCGATGCTCGCTAGCTACGATCCCGAGCGGGTGCTGACCGCGGTTGAGCAGGCGCTTGGACTGGGTGTCTGAGATCCTTTGACCAGATCGTTCGCTCTCGCGTGGCCGGTGCTTCATCGCCTGCGTAGGCGCTTTTGCATCGTGCGCAGGCGGTCGACGTGCTCTGCGGGCAGTTTGCGCTTGAGGTGATCTCGAAGCGCATGGCCGAGGAACATCGGAAGTGTGCGCAGACGTGTCAGGGGCAGACGTAAGCCGGGCACGATCAGGATGTTCCACGAGATCGGGTCGTTGCCGTCGGCAAAGCGCAGCTTGTAGGGCTGTTCGCCGCCCCCCAGGTCGATCCGCGTCTCGGCGCGCGCAAACGCGTCCTCGATGGCATAGAGGATGCCCAGCATCGCGGGCTTGAAGCGAGCGAACTGCTCATCCCATCCGCCATTGACATATGCGACCTCTCCGTTCGCCGCCACGAACAGCTGGGCGGAGATCGGTTTGCCATCGAGCTCGAGCACCCATAGGCGGAAGCGATCTGTATCGCGCATCGCCGAACCTGCATCCTCGAGCATCGTGGCGAACCGATCGCGCATAGCGACGATTCTCGACGGGCCGAGTCGCTCGCCAAGTCCCTCCCAGCGCGAGGCGTGCAGGTCGACGAACGCCTCCACGTCGGCTTGGAGAGTGGCGGGTGTACTGATACGCGCGATCCCGCCGTCGGCTGCGAACTGTCGTCGAAGACGTCGCATCTGTCCGCGGAAATTTGAGCTCTTACTCAATAGCCAGGCATCGAAGGAGGCTGCGTCCAGCGACAGGGTTGGAGCTCCCTGGACGAGGTAGCGTCGTGTGACCGGTCGTATGCGTCCCGGCCAGCCGGCGCGCAGCGCCGCCGGCCACCCGGATCCGGCCGGGAGCCCCTCCAGGGCGATCAGGTCCGGGCGGGGTTGGGCCTGAGCGAGGGTCGACCCGATCATCGCCGCGACATCCCGCTCGTGCTCCGCAAGCGACAGCGGCGAGAGGCGACCCCCGAACTCTGCACCGGGAAGACGGTAATCGATACGTCCTCGTTTGTCCGGCACGACGTAGAACGGCGCGAGGCCGACGAGTCTTCGCCGATCGTCTCGTACCGCGACCGCCCGCGACCTCGCGCCGGGAGGGGCGACATGACGCCACCAGGCCATGATCCAATCGGGGCCCATCGCCGGCAGGGCGCAAGCGAGCGCGAGATCGTCCCACTCGTCTCTCAAAGCATCCAAAAGGGCGAGATCGTCGATCAGCTCGGAGCTGAGCATCGGCGATGACACTTCAGCTACGTCCAGATGGGCTTGTACCGAGGTCGGCAAAGGACCCGAGTCTGCGACCTCGTAGCGTCTCGGCCCACTCGTCCGACATCAGCAGGTCGTAGTCGCTGTTGCGATTGGGATGGGCCATGATCTCCACGCTGGCGTGATCGGACATCGCCACCAATCCGTGCATGGCCGGCGTCGTCGGCGACGAACCGAAGCGGTCGATCGCAAAGAAGTAGTCGGTGGTGAGCTGTCGACGGGCTATCAGCGTATGTCTTGCACGGCGCATGAGCCTCCCCAGGGCTCGCGTCGCATGAATAGGACTTTCAGCTGTGCGTGTACGAACGCCCCTCGGCAGCGCCAGCAGCACGGATGGGCTCAGGTGGGCGTGGTTGTGGCTGTCGATATGCGTGGGGTCATGCCCGAACAGCTCATGGAAACGGTCCAGCTGGTCGGCTATACAACGTCTGACGAGCCATGCGAGCAGCGGGTTGAACGTGTAGCGCGCAACGCGCTTGCCGGCGAAGTGGCGGATCGCCTGGGACTGGCGCTCTAGCACTGCCCGTGGTGTGCTGGGATCGTCGAACGGCTGGGTCAGGTTGAGGTGCAGACCCGTCGGCAGACGCTGGGACCCGGCTATCAGAGCGGCTCGTTCGCTGTCGCTCATGTACACCATTGCGCTGGTGCTCGTCACCCGTCCGGCCGAGAAGCACTCGGCGATTCTCTCCGTCGCCAGCGGGTTTCCACCGAAGTCGTCGGCGTTGACGATCAACAGACCCGCCATACGCGGTCCACTCCGACTCAACTGCAGAGTCCCTGCAGAAGCGCGCGCCAGTGCTCTCCATAGCGCTCCAGGCTGTTGTGCTCGAGCACGAACTCTCTGGCGGTGGAGATCAGGGGAGCTGTGTCCAGATCGGAGAGCGCACGCAGGCGCGCGTGGATGTCGTCGACGGTCGGCTCCACACAGAGTTGATCGTACTCGGGCACCGCCCGTAGCAAGGTGTTCATCCATCCCACGCGTGTCGTGATCAGCGGGCGTCCGCAGGCAAGCGCCTCCAGTACGACCAAGCTGCACCCCTCGTAGCGGCTGGGAAAGACGACGCAGTCGGCCGCGGCATAGGCATCGGCCAGCTGCTCCGGCGGGAGCACCCCGAGGTGGTGGGCGCCATGTCCATCGCCGGTCGGACCGGCGATCAGCAACTCGTACCCGGCGCGGCCGGTGGCCTCGAGCGCCAGATGGTCGCCCTTGCCGTGCTCAAAGCGACCGACAAACGTTGCGTACCGTGCGTCCCTCCGCAGGCCAAGACGTTCGCGGGCCGCGGATCGGTCGCGGGGAGCGAAGGTTGCCGTGTCTATGCCATTGGGGATGACCGCAGTCCCAGTCAGCCGGTAGTAGCGGCGGACCTCCTCCGCGGTCGTCTCGGACACACAGACCACACGCCTCGCCCCGCGTCCAGCGATCGCCTCCATCGTACCGGCGCTCAGCGAGCGGCGTACCAGTTCTCGCCTTGGCAGCGCGCCTGCCTGCGCTTTGGTCCCACCGACCATCGTCCCGTGGTATACGTGTACTCTCGGAATTCGAGAGGGGATGCCGACGCCCAGATAGCCATTGCTCACCACCAGGTCCGGGTGTCCCGCTCGGGCCGCCTTTGTTGCGGACAGCGATCGCACGGGATGGCCAATTCCGAGACGGAACTCCCACTGCGTCGGCGGCCGCCGCGGCCCCACGATCGTGGCGCTCCATCCCTGCCGTTCGAGTATGTCGGCAAGCAGTACGCACGCTCTCTCCATCCCCCCGGCTTGGTTTGCCGGGTCGGGCGAGATGATCGTGACGGATGGCATCCTCAGCAGCTCGTCCCATGTTCGGTGCTTCTACGGTGGGCGCGGCGCACCATGTTCCGCGCGAGCGCAAAGCCTGAGATGGTGGTCTGCAACGCCTCGGCACGGGGGGACGCCAGCGTGATGTCATCGCACCCTTCCACGCCCACGTCGGCAGTCTATCGACACCTGCGCACGGCAGCTTCGAGACCAGTCGCGGTTGTGGTCCCAGCCTGAGGTCCCTCTACGATGCCTGTGTGCTCGGGCGCGGTGGCGACGGACCTCAGGCAGGCGATCGCCGGTGAACGAGCTTCACCAGCTCGACGCCCGCCGCGCGAGCACCGACGTCGCCGTGCAAATCGTCGCTCGGATACTGAACCTCGCGCTCGGCGTGGTCGTGACGCTGATCCTCGCGCGCGCGCTCGGGAGCGGTGGCTTCGGTGTGTGGTCCTCGATCTTCGCGATCACTCAGATCGTGGCCAGCTTCGGTGAATTCGGCCTCAACGAAGTGGCCGTCAACAAGGTGGCCACCGAGCCCGAGCGCGAGTCCGCTTGGCTGGGAGCGTTGCTCTCGCTGCGGCTGCTGATCTCGCTGCCGATCGCGCTCGCATCGGTCGTCGCGGTGCTCTTGATCGCCCCGGATCACGAAGGCCGGGTTGCGGGGGTGCTGATCTCGCTCCTGCTCGTGGTCAGTGTCCCGACCGCGCTGAATGTGGTTTTCCAGGTGCGGGTTCGCAATGGCATCTCGATGGCGATTCTGACGTTGAACAGCGTGATCTGGGCCGGCGCGGTGATCGGCGTCGCGGCGATTTCGGGGGGGATCGTCGGGTTTGCGCTGGCGTTCGTCGTCACCTCGGCGCTGAGCATGATCGTGACCGTCGCGCTGGCGCTGCGGTTGGCCACGATACGCCTGCGGGGAGCGCGGGAGCTCTGGCGCGCTCTGTTGAGAGTCGGCATCGGTCTGGGATTGGCCGGAGTGCTCGTCACCGGGTATGTGAAGCTCGACCAGATCCTCGTCCTCGAGCTTGCCGGCAGCCGGCAGGCAGGTCTCTACGGCGCGGCGTACCGGCTGCTCGATCAGGTCCAGTTCATCCCGATCTCGGTGATGACGACGTTGTTTCCGATGATCGCGGCGGCCTATGCCGGCAGTCGCGATCGCGTGCGGGAGCTGTTGCAGACCGCGGGTGAGTACCTGGCGATGGCATCGCTGCCGATCCTCGCGTTCACGATCGTCGCCGCGGGGCCGATCGTGAGACTGTTGTTCGGGCCGCAATTCGCGGCTGGCGCTCCGGCCGTGCCGATTCTCGCCGGTGCGTTCGTTTCCATCTCGTTTGGGTATCTGGCCGGGAACATGGTGGTGATCCTGGAACTGCAGCGTCGCTTCGTGCGCTACGCGGCGATCGGCCTGATCGTCAACGCCACGCTCAACCTCTTGCTGATCCCCCGATATGGATTTCTGGCCGCTGCTTGGGTGACGCTCGTCACGGAGGTGACGGTGATGTCGCAGATCATGCGAGCGGTGCTGAGAGCCCTGGCGATGACCCCTCGCTTCGGCCGTATTCTCCGGGTTCTGCTGGTGGCCACCGTGATGGGTCTGCTGACCTGGATTGCGAGATTGGTGGGCGTGCCACTCGCGGGGCTCGTCGTGGTGGCGGCGGCGAGCTACCTGCCGGGTTTGTTCCTGCTGGGAGTGGTCACAGCCGGTGAGCTGAGAGCGGTGTTACGCAAGGACGCCGCCAGCATTGGCGGCGCATAACCGGCGTGGTAGCTGTGCTGGACGAGTTACGGTGCCTGTGTCTCAGTCTCGGTAGCCGTGGGTGACTCTGCGGATCTCAGTCTCGGGTCGAAGCGGTCTGACCCACCATGGTCACAGCATCCTCTATCGGACGGTCTTGGCCGTAACCGTAGTAGCTGACACCTGTTTCGGTGGGGTCGTTGACGACCAGTCCGACGCCGGCCAGCTTGCGCCGATCTAGCAGGCTCCGCACACGGCCGATCTGGTCTCGGGTTGTAACGCCGACACGACCGACGATCAGGCAGGCGTCGATCGTAACCTCGTCGAGCAGGGTACGGGTATCCACCACCGGAAGCAGCGGTGCTGCGTCGATCACCAACAGATCGGCCGCGGACGCAAGCGTGGCAAAAACGCTTGCCAGTCGATCGGACCTCAGCATGTCTGTGGCGTGTAGCGGAACCGGCCCGCTGGTGAGTACTTGCAGCTGGTCCACGTCCTCGGGCGGACTGCTCAGAAGGTCCAAGGGGTTCTCTCCGTTGAACAACGCAGAGGTAAGCCCCCGCTCGCGGCTATCCGCCAAGTCCAACTTCGATCCGAGGCTTGGGCGGCGAAGGTCGGCGTCGACCAGGATTACGCGCTTGCTCGACAAAGCACTCGCTCGTGCAAGGCCGAGGGCCACCGTGGTCTTGCCCTCGCCGGCGACGGCGCTTGTGACGAGCACGGTCTTGACCTGCTTTCCGTGACCCACGAGTGCGAGTCCGTTCTGCAATATGCGAAACGACTCGAGGGCGGGCTCGAAGTCCCGTCCAGTCTGCATTTGGCGGGGAAGTCGTGGAATGCTTGCCATCGCCGGCAGGCGATACCGCAGCTCGAGCTCCTCCAACGACTTGGCGCGGCGATCTATCAGGTTCAATAGGAATGCCAGCCCGACGCCAAGCAGCAGTCCCACGATCAATGCGATCAGCACGGTTGCCTTCACCTTGGGCGAGGAGGGCGAGCTCGGCACGGTGGCTGTGCCCACAACCCTGGCGTCGCCTGTCTGGACGGCTTGCAGCACGAGCAGTTTTTGGTAGAGATCTCGCAGATTGGCGCGATCGACGGCGTCTGATTCTGGCAGCTGCGCGTACTTCTGATTGATCAGCTGCTCGCCTCTGACGAGCTGCGCTTCCTTTTCCTGCTGGCTGTAAACGACATACTGTTCGGCGAATGCGTTGGCGATCGCCGCCGCGCGTTGCGGCTGTGCGTCGGTGGCCGAGACATCGATGATGTAATCGTTGTTGGGATTGCTGGCGGAAACGTTTTCGAGCAATGCGGCCGGGGTCGTTTTCAGTTTCAGATTCTTGATGACAAGCGTGGCCACGGGTGTGGCGGTGACGAGTTGGAGGTTGGTGGACTTTTCGCCTTCCGGGTCGATCGACTGGGTTTCGGGCACGCCCGCGACCTGGCTGGGGATATTGTTGCTCGTGAATTGGAGCTTTGCCGTCGCCGTGTACTGCTTGGGCTGGCGCTCGACGTAGATCAATGCGCTCGCCAGCGCGACTACGCCACAGATTGCGATCACCCACCAGCGCTCGCGCAGCACGCGGAGTGCCTGGACGATGCCGGGCACTTCGGAGGCCGTCGGTGCCCTGTCTTGCGGGTCGAGCTCAGGCACAGGTCGCAATGGGCCGGTGGCGCGGCATCAGGCAGCGATCATAGCGGGCAGTTCGGTCAGGACTGGAGCACCAGCGAGACGCGGCGCGAACGTCGCGGGCTCGATCGAACATTTCGCCGCGGTCCGGCTGGCATTGGCTCGGCGGGCGTGGTTGCGTCGCGCAGGCGCGATGGGCCGCCGCGTTTGTCGCTAACCTCGCGCTGATGGCAGCGTGGCCCCGTTTTACAGGACCCGCATGGTGGCGGTCCAAGCAGGACTCGATCGTCGTGGGGGTGCTCGCGGTGGTCCTTTCGGCGCTTGTGGGGCTCATCATGGTCAAGCTCGGCACAGTTCAGCGCGAGCTAAAGGCGATCCTGCTCGTTGTGGCCGCGATCGCGATGGCGCTCGCGGCATTGCGTCCCCAGTGGGGGCTGGCGATGCTGCTGGCCTTGATGCCATTCGAGTATGGCGTCGGTGGTACGGCCACCGACCAGGTGCTGATCATAATGATCGCGCTCGTGCTCGCCTGGCGGATCGAATGGAGAGAGGTCCCGGGGTGGGTTGCCGTCGGCGGGGGCGCACTGGTTCTGGGCAGCTTCGCCAGCGTGATCGTCGCACACGACCCGACGACCGCCGCGTGGGGGGGTGTCAGGTGGCTAAGCGTCATCTTGATCATGTTTGCCGCCTTCAAGATCCTGCGAGGCCGGCGCGACGCCTGTCGCCGGATGATCGACATCTTCACGGTGTCAGCTGTCGTGGTTGTTGTTTTTGCGATCGCTCAGAAGGTGGGGATCGACGTTATCGTTCACCCGCCCAGCTTTGGTGCTCAGCCGGACTCGTTCTTCGGGTACTACACGGTCTACGGGGGCTACGTGGCGATCGCCGCCACGCTCGCGACCGGCGAGCTGCTGATAGCTCTCACCGCACGTCGCGCGGTTCGTACCGCCCTCTATGCCGCCGCGCTGTTGCTGCTGCTGGTCGGTCTCGCGATCTCGACGTCGCGCGGTGGCCTGCTGTCGTTGGGCATCGGATGGTTGCTGCTGTTGGCATTCAATGTGCGTCGTGGGCCGATCTTTGCACGGGGTGCGATGATTCTCGTGGTATTTGTTGCCGCCGCCTACGTGGCGGCTCCCCACTCGGACATCGAAAAGATCGAACAACGTACGGGAGAATCGATCGGGCCTGTGCGTGGGGAGGATCAGACGCGGTTTGCTCTGCAAGAAGCCGGTGCCCACGCCCTTGTGGCCAATCCACTTGGGATTGGCTATGAGAATTTCCCCATTTATCTGCGCGAACATGTACGCAACATCCATATCGAGATGGTGTTCGACCATGCCCATGAGACGCCGATTCAGATCGGTCTCGATGCCGGCTGGCTCGGCCTAGCCGGGTTTATGGTCATGTTCCTGTGGCCCATCGGCCTTGTGATCGTGCGACCCGGGAGCGGTGCGTCCGCCGTGCGGGCCTCGGCCTGTGCGGCTGCCCTGGGAGGCTTCATGGCCCAGGGCCTGTTCGACTACCTGTTCTACGAAATCTCCTTCCTCGTCTTCGTGGCGGTGCTGATCTGGGGTACCGCGCACTCGCTGTCGGTGGCACGAGCAGCTCCACCGGTGGGCATCGCGTCAGCGGTGGATTAGGACTTCCGCCGAAGCTTCCATCGCGATGCGGCGAAGGACGTTTGTGCTCGTGGTCATCGCACGCGGTGCGAGGAACCTCGCGATGGCGTAGGTTTCGGTCCGCTTCACTTCGGCCAGGCGATAGCCCGGCGGTGGCTTGGTGGAAACGACTGGAGGCAGCGGCGCGTGACCGGTGTGCTTGGATCTCAGTGCCACGAACTCCAATTCTCTCGCTGGATAACGCGAAGCGCTCACCAATTCCAGGCGGGGCAGGTAGATGCTGAGGGGCACAAAGCCCTCTGAGGGAGTGACGATTACGCTCGCCCCGGGGTGGGAGCTCAGCGCTGTCGCCACCCCTCGCCAGTTGTCCCTTTGATATCCGGGAATGGTGTCGATCCCCACGATCACCGCTATGGAAATCGCACACAGCGCGAGCCCGAGCAGCGCGCCCATTCGGCGATCGTGTGCGACGCCGAGTCCCATCGCGACGAGCAGCGCGAAGGGGATCCACGCCGCGATCAGATGTCGCCCTTCGAACGAGTAGGCGACGATGTGCATCAGGGCCAGCAGCAGCGGTAGCAAGACCGCAACGGCTCCTACGCTTCCGATCTGGAGTGCAAGCCATCGTAGGCGTGTCTCCCCGTGCCTCCACAGGAGAGCGACCGCCAGAACGACGAGAAGGCCGGTGAGTAGGGCGGAGTAGACCTCCAGCGGACCGTAGAGGCCCACCAAGAACTGCTTCACCGCCCCCGCGGCCCGGGACGCCGTCGAGGTGCTTTCGAGTACTTCACTGTAAGTGGAGCTCTGCCAGAGCGCGAGCGGGACCAGCGCGATGCCTGTGAGTATTACCGGGATCACGGGCGCGAGCATCCGCCGCGAACCGAGACGGCGCATAAGGAGAAGAGCCTCCGGAATGAACATGAAGATCGCGAAGTAGTGAGTGAGCAGCGCCAGAACCGACATCGCGGACCACAGGGCGAGCGAGCGTCCGTCGCCTTCTTGGAGTGCGCGTAGCCAGAAGAAGAAAGCCGCAGAAGAGAATAGAATCAACAGCGCGTAGCAGCGGGCCTCCTGCGAGTAGTAGTACATCGCCGGATTGACGGTCGTCAGAGCAGCTGCCCACAGCCCCACGCGTGGTGATATCCGTCGTCCCGTGGCGTACATGACGGGTATCGTGATTGTGCCGAGCAGGGCCGAGAGAGAGCGGAAGCCAATTACCCCGACGCCGAAGATCCTCGTCCAGAACCAGGCGAGGACGAAGTACAGAGGTGGCGTCTCTTCGTTGTACAGGTGCGAGAACATGCCTGCCAGGCTGCGCCGAACCAACACCATCGTGGTCGACTCATCCAGCCACACGCTCTGCACATCGAGGGTGCCGAACCGCAGAGCCGCGCCGACCAGGGTGAGGGAGATCACGATCGCGGCCGGGCTCAGCGGCTTGGACCGGTGTCTGGGTATCGTGGATCCAGGCTTGCCGGACCGCATGAGCCGCCGGAAGGACATCGCGCTGGCGCCCATCTCGGCGATTATGACATACGTAACATCAGCCGCGACCTACTCGGCCCGGTACTGTCATAGGTGTCGCTGGCGCCCAACGCAAAGCTGGGCGTCAGAGCGCGCCGTGGAGAAACCCTTCCAGTACGCCGAGTGCGGGACGGGGTTCCCAGGAACCCGAGACAAGACCCCAATGTCCTGTGCTGTCGTCGTGCAGCTGGTAGTACCAGATACCCTTGACGTACGGCTGCGATAGCAATTCTGTGTAAGCCCATTTGATCCGTTCGGCCTGCACCTGGGCGTCGGCTGCTGCCTGCGGCGGCTGCTCTTCTTCACCGTACTCCGTCGCATAGTAGTCGGTGTGCGCAAACCCGAGCGCGACCGCGTAGGCATGCTCCTGCTCCAGGCCTTCGATCGCCCAGTCGTGGCCTTCGTATTTAACTCCTGGAATTCCATACGGATGAGCGCTGAATGCGCTCACCTGCTCTTTGAGCGCGGGCTGCGCCTCGAGGGCATCGCCAAGCCAGCCGCCTCCGCGAGAGGCTTCTGATATTTCACCGGAGGCCTTTTGGTAATCGCCGAAGGAATCGAAGATCAGGGTTACACCTTTGATCCCATCTGCGTGGATCGCGTTGGCCAGTGCCATGTACATTTCGGCGTACTTCGCCGGTTCGGCCTGCCCGCCCTTGAGGTACATCTCATTGCCGACTTCAATGAGCGTGTAGTTGTAGGCGACGGCTTCCTTGGTCTCTTCGAGCGCCTTGGCAACCCATGCGCTCGTGTCGATCGCGGAGAGCTTGGTTGCGTCGGGTGTATTGCCGACGATCACCTGGTCGTTGCGGAAACCGTTTTCGTAGGACACCTTGTCCTCGTCGGGCATCCATTCGTTGTCGGCTTCAAACCGTTCGGATTTGAATCCGGCGGCGATCGCTTTTTCGGCGATCGCGGGTCCCCAGCCTGAGGCGCCGACGAGCCCGAGGGTCACACTGCCGGGAGACCGGGGCTGAAGTTCTTCTTGCGCCGGAGGCGGAACCGTTTCAACCGGGGTTGTGGGATCGGACGTCGATCCGCCGGGGCTGGAGCCGGAGCCTGACCCGGAACCGCTGCCGGACCCAGAACCGCTGCCCGTGCCGGCGGGCGATTCTGATGTCGACCCCGTTTCAGTCGGCGGCGTCCCCGGAGCGACTGGAGTGAGCGGCGTAGGGGCAGGAGGGATGGTGTCCTTCCTCTTCGAGCCCCTGCGGTGGTGCGATGCCTTGGCGATGCGCCCATCGAGGCTGGTGAGCTGAGCACGCGCGCGTTTGACCGCCTGCCGGTCCGTCCGGCAACCCTTCGGATGTTCACGTAGGCACGCTCTCAACGCCTTCGAGCTGGATGCGAGCGTCTTGTCGACCGCCACGCGAGCAATCACTGCCGTGTGCACGGCGGCGCTGGAAGCGACGGGCTGAGAGGAGCCGGCTGCCGCGGTGGCGCCGAACGCCAGCAGAGCCGCGCACAGCGCCACGATCAGTCCTGCCAGTGGCTGCATCCGAGCCCAACGGGGGCGGGGATCGTGGCTCAACATACGTCTCATCTCCTTCGGGAGCTGGGCTGTCTGCGTGAGACCCCTGGCTTTGCGAGCCCGTCTTGCGACGGGGGTGCCTTTGTCGGGAACGTGGGATGGCGTCTCCGGGGGCTGTTCCGGGCGATCGCCTACTGGAGCTCTGCAAGAAACCTTTCGACCGCCAGCCCGCGGTCCTTGAGCTTCCTGGGGCGGTTTGGACGGCTCTGGAGAACTACACGGCCGATTGCGGGGCGCCGGTCCGTGGAGAGCCCCCGTCGGCGCGCAATCCGGGTCCGTCTATGGCCGCAGGAGCGTGGCGAGCGCCTCGATCGAGTAGCGCTCCTCGGCCAGCTCGCGTCCATGCCGACCGAGCTCGGGGGCGCCGTCGCGCAGGATCTCGATCAGCTCATGCGCAAACGCCTCAGCGCCCTCTGCGACGACGCAGTTCGTGCCGTCACGCACCTCCAGGCCCGCGATGGCACGCGGCGTGGCAAGAACCGGCAGGCCGTAGGCCAGCGCCTCGATCAGCTTCAGCGGGGTACCTCCGCCCTGCAGCAGTGGCACGACGGCGCAGCGCGCCCGTGCGTAGACGCGCGCCAGATCGCCGACGAAGCCAAGGGATTCCACGCGTGGGTCCCCGGACGGCGGACGCTCGAGCCCGGCGCCGACGAGCGTCAGGCGGGCGTCCGGCAGCTCGCTCCACACGCGGGGGAACACCTCCTCGAGCAGGAAGGTCAAGCCGTTGCGGTTCGGCTCGTAGGCGAAGTTCGCCACGAAGATCGCTCTCGCCTCGGGCGCCGCCTCCCGGATCGGTTGAATCGACCGAACGTCGACCACATTGGGCGCGAGCTTCAGTTGCGCGCTGGGGCACAGCTCATGCGCCCCGCGCATATCCGCGTCGCTGACCATCCACGATTCGCTCGAACGCCCCAGCAACCCAGCCTCAAACGAGCGCAGCTTGCGCCACTCACGATCGCGGCCGCCACCCAGCTCGTGGCGGAAACCCGACTCCAGGTTGTGGGCGTTGTAGACGACCGGACGCCGCCGGGCGAGCTTGGCCAGCGCCACCCCGGCGGTCGGTCCGTCGGCGATCACTCGTCCGCAGTCCGCAGCGTCCGCCAGCGTGCTCGCGGTTGCGGAGAGCTCGGGTGAGACGCCGCGCGCCAGGTCATCCGGCACGCCGGCGAGCCGAGCTCTGGAGAAGGCGAGCAGTCGCGAGAGCCCGCGCGAGGGGTTGACCTCGCGCAGCTCGATCCCTGGGATGGTCCTGAACGCCTCGTCGGGCTCCGGTGGACCGAAGCGCACATAGAGCAGGATCAGCGGACGGTGCACCGCCAGCGCGCGCGCGATCCCGTAGGTGCGCATGTCCCGGCCCGAGCGGAGCGCCGGGGTGTGGGTCGTGACGAGCAGATCGTTCATAGGACGTCGATCGCCGCCGCAATCTCCTGCAGCCGTCGATCCCACGAGTGGTCTGCGGCCGCCCGCGAGCGCTCGGCGCGACGTTCGGGGTCGTCGTGCGCGAGCGCGTCGTCCAGCAACTCGGCGATGTCGTACGCGTTGGCGGCTGTCGCGACCTCGGCGACATCTTGCAGGGCGGGCAGGGGCGTTGCGATCACGGGCAGGCCGGCCGCCAGGTACTCGTAGACCTTCATCGGGAAGATGCTCTCGGTGAGCTCGTTGCGGGCGTAGGGGATCAGCCCCGCGTCGGCCGCGCGCAGGACATCTGGCAACTCGGTGTAGGCGCGATTGCCGAGCAGATGGATGTTGGGTTGGGCCGCAAGCGCTGAGACATCGGTGTGTGGATCGCCGGGGCCGATCGGGCCGACCAGTGCGAACGACCACGACGGGCGCAGTTGCGCCAGCTCGATCAGCAGAGAAATGTCCAGCTTGATCGCCACGATCGCCCCGGTGAACACGATCCGCGGCGCGGGCAGCACGGCCATCGCGGGGTCGAGCGGGGCGGGTGGGCTCGGCTCGAGTGCCCGCGCGAACAGCTCGGTGTCGGCCACGTTGGGAGCGTCGATGACGTTGTGCGAGATCGTTCTCAGCCGCTCGGCGAGTGCCGGTGCGCTCGCCAGCACGAGGTCTGCGCGGGCGACGAAACGTGCCTCGGCCGCGCGGAAGCTGGCCGTGTCGATGCGCTCCTGGGCGGCGATGTCATCGACGCAGTGGTAGACGATCAGCGACGGGTCGAGCGCGTCGATCAGGACCTCGGCCTGCGGGACGTACGCCCACAGGATCGGCCGTTGCAGACCCAGCCGGCGGGCGGCCCGGCGCACGAGCGCGGGCAGCAGGCGGTCATTCAGTGCCCGTGCCAGGCGCGAGCCGTGCAGTGGCAGGACCAGCGGCGAGAGCACGTGCAGCCCGTCGCGTGCGCGTGGGGGCGAGAAACCACGTCGCAGCCTGCGCCAGATGCGCGTCAGGTCGCGTCCCGCCAGCTGTGGCCGGCGCAGGCCGAGCGACTCGACGAACAGCACGTGGTTATCGCGGGCCAGCCGGGACATCAGGTGGTGCTGGTTGGTCCACAGCTCCGTGTCCCAGTCGGCGAACCCCACACAGACGATGTCGCGTCCACGCAGGTGGGGCGGGTCGATCATCGGCGCATGATCCCAGTTGGCCCTGACCGGTCGCTAGTCTCGCGCTGTGCGTTCTGTCGTGACAGCCGTTCCGCCGCGTCCGGTGCGTTTGGGGGAGCAGCTGATCTACAAGCTGGCTTGCCGCTACGGCGAGCATGCGCTGGCGTACAGACAGCTCGCCGCCCGGACCGCCGGTCTGCCTACCGGCACCGCCGCGCCGCGCCTGCTCGTCCGAGTCGACGAGTTCCCCCACGCCCAGGCGTGGGACGAGCCCGAGCGTTTTGGCACGTCACGGTTCGAGCGCTTCCACGAGATCATGGCCGGCACCGGCGTGCCTTACTTGATCGCGGTGCTGCCGCGCGTCAGCCGTGCGCCGTTGTCGCCTGCTGGCACCGACTCCCGTCCGTTGCAGGACGATGAGGTCACAGTCCTGCGGCGCCTGGCCGGCGAACGCGTCAGCCTCGCCTTGCACGGCCGCGACCATCGCACCCGCTTTGCGTCCCCACGACACCATTCCGAGCTGTGCGGCCTCGATCGCGCGCAGACCGAGCGGCTGATCGACGAGGCGCTCGCGGAACTGGCGGCCCACGGCATCCGACCTGACGTGTTCGTTCCACCGTTCAACCGCTTTGACGCGCGACAACTGGAGTGGCTTGCGGATCGATTTGCGGTCGTCTGCGGGGGTCCAGAGTCGATTGGGCTGATGGGGTTCCAGCGCACGCCGCAACGGCGCGGAGACGTCGTGTACTTGCCCTCCTATGCCCCCTACTACGGTCGAGCGGCCGAGCTGTTGAAGGCGCTGCCGCGAGCGATCGAACGGGCTAGGGGACAGTGGGTGCCGATTGTCCTGCACTGGGGCTGGGAGGCGGAGGCGGGTTGGACCGACCTGGCGCGTCTGGCCGAGCTGATCGCGCCATATGCCGCGCCATGGGATGACTTCCTCGCGACGGTTGAGCGCAACCGCAGTACGCCGTCACCCGTGAAGGCGAGCCGGGTCGAGTGATGACTGCTGCTCTGGAGCAGTTGCGCGAGCGCTTTCCACGGGTTGCCGTGGTCCACGATTGGCTCACGATCCCGGGGGGCTCAGAGGACGTGGTCATCGAGCTGCTGAAGATGTTCCCGAACGCCGAGCTGTTCACCTCCATATATGACCCGGCGCCGTGGCCGGTGCTCATCACCGAGCGACGCGTTCATCCGTCGCCGCTCGACAAGATCCCGGGGGCCAGCCGTAACTATCAGAAGCTGCTGCCCCTGATGACGGCAGCGTTTCGCTCGTTCGATTTCTCGCGCTTCGATCTGGTGCTCTCGAGCAGTCATGCCTGCGCAAAGAACATTCGCACGCCTCCGAGCGCGCTGCACATCTGTTACTGCCACACGCCGATGCGCTATGCCTGGGATGAGAGCCTGCTGGAGGGTGAGGAGATCGGGCGCGTAACTCGGCTTGCCCTGCCACTGATGTTGAGTCGCCTGCGCCGCCAGGACGTGCAGGGCGCCACCTCTCCCGATCTGTTCGTCGCCAACTCCGAGAACGTCGCCGATCGCATTCGTCGCTACTACGGGCGCACGGCGGAGATCGTCAACCCGCCGGTTGATGTCGCGCGTCTGCTGTCGCTCCCGCGCACGCCCGGCGATCACTACCTCGTCTTCGGACGGGTCGTGCCCTACAAGCGCGTCGAGCTCGCGGTGGCCGCATGCGCTCGCCTCGGAAGGCCGCTGCAAGTCGCCGGAGATGGACGGGCGCTGGCGTCGGTCAGGGCCACCGCTGCCGGACATGAGGGAATCGAGTTGCTCGGGCGTGTCAGCGACTCTGCGCGTGACACGCTGATGAGCAGCGCCCGGGCGCTGCTGTTCCCGGGCGAGGAGGACTTCGGGATCGTGCCCGTCGAGGCCCAGGCCGCCGGCCTGCCCGTGATCGCCTACCGCGTCGGCGGAGCCTCGGAGACCGTCATCGATGGGCGCACGGGAGTCCTGTTCGACCAGCAGAGCGCGCTTGGGCTCGCCGCGGCGATCGAGCGTTTCGAGGGGCTGCGCCTCGATCCAAGCGATGCCCGCGAGAACGCGAAGCGGTTTGGGCGCGAGCGCTTTCGCGCGGAGATGGCTGAGGCGATCGAGCAGGCCGCTCTCGCACGGGAGGCGACTGCCCGATAACGCGTCATGCGTTTGTTACCCAACGCGAACGGTCCCGGGCGGTCTTGGCCGCACTTGTCGGCCTACCGCAGCACAGCCGCCACCCGCCGAGTCTTGCCACCAGGCGAGGCGATCACCACCTGCAGCGCCAGACGGTCGCGATGCCTGTGCAGGTGCGCCTCGGCGCTTCGGTCCAGGTGGATCGTCACAGTGAAGTCTCCGTGCGTTGGGCCGAAGCCCGCCCGGGCAAGCGTCGTGAAGATCACGCGGCGCCCACGATGCTGGCCTCGGCCACCGGTCACGGACAATTCCCACCGCAGTGTGACCGTACCCCGGCAGGGACCAGATGCGGCCGTGCATCGCAGAGCCAGCTGCACGTGGTCGTTTGATGTCGTATGCAGCTGCCTGTGCACTAGCAGAGGTGTCGACGGGAGTGCCGTCGAGGAGTGCGTGGTCGGTCTCGTAGAGGGGGCGGTTGAGCTCGAGCTGCTCGACGTCGAGGCACCGGAACCGGGGGTTGTGGCCGTGTCTTCGTTGCCGGGGGTTGTGCCTGGGCCTTCTTCGCCCTGAGATGTGCCCGGTGAGCATTCAGCGGTAGTCGCCTCTCCCGGTGAGCCCGGGCCACCGTAAGGGGATTTGCTGATCAGGTAGGCGGTCACGCTGCAGCCGGTCGAGACGAACAGCCTGCCGCCGGCGGCGCTCGGCGAGGCGAAGTGGTCTATTACCGGGCTGGGCAGCGTCTCGGTGTAGGTTGGCGCTCCCGTCGATGGATCGAGTCCGTAGAGCGTTTCGCCCCCACCGTGAAACCCGCCGGTGGCCACGACCCACACCAGTCCGCCGGAGACGATCGGTGGGCCGAACGCATCAGATGGGCCCTGCCACAGGGGAGTGAACGTGCGAGCGGATTCGTCGTAGGTCAGAGCCTGGGTTCCGTTCGTGCAGGCGATGTAGATCACACCGTTCGCGTACGCATCACCGCCGAAGCTGCCACGCTTGGCACACACTTCGTGGCTATAGGCCGCGGGCGCGTCGCTTTCCATCGTCGCCTCGTCAATCAGATATCCGACGCCATCCTTACCCGCCTGGAACAGCAAGCCCCCGGGCAGCAGCTCCGCCCCGGAGGAGGACAGGTCGAGGTCGTTGTTGCTCTCTTCTTCCCAGTTCGGCGGCTCGAACCAGCCGAGTGGGGATCCCTGTTCGGTCAGCGGGTCGGCCACGAAATCCTGGGTGGGATCGAGCTTGACGACGCTGTCGGAGTAGTCATAGGTTTCGACTCCGTGCCCTTCCGGTGGATCGGGGTTGCCAGTCGTGGCATACACGTTCCCGGCGCTGTCCACGGCGGGCCCGCTCGGCGCCCACACGGCCCCGCCCGATGTGGCCGGCAGTGCGATCGGGACCTGCCAGAAGCGCGGCCGGCTGCCGTCCAGGGGTGCTGCAACGACCGTGCCGCGGTAGTCGGCGCAGTCGCCGTCGTTGCCGCCGAAACCGAAGATCAGATCGCTCCCGTCGAGGTTCAGCGCAGTGCGCTGCAGCAGGTCCTTGGGTTGGGCGCCGGGCGGCTCCACAGGTGTGCTCAGCACTTGTTCGCCGTTGCTCAGCCTGTAGCCCTTCAGCACGTGCTCCGCTTCGTGGGTGGCAGCGTCCCACGTGTCGGCAACCGCGTAGATCGCGTCGGTGGACGTGTCGATCACCGGCGTGCCGACGATGCCGACCGTCGGCGTTATGTCCCCGCACGGCAGTTCGCCCGAGGGCACCGGCGTGCCGGCGCTCTGCTGCCATTCGACCGCGCCGGTGGAGGCGTTGAGCTCATAGATCTCATCGCCCACGGTCGCCACATATACATGCGAGCCGAACACCAGCGGCTGTCCCCAGATCGGCGCGCCCAGATTCTCGGTCTGCCAGGCGAGCAGCGGCGCGATGGGCTGAGTGGCTTCGGGGTCATCGCCAGAGCGACCCGGATCGCGATGGTAGGTCGTCCATTCTGGCTCCCCATGCGCGACGCCGGTCAGCACGCCCGCCAACAGGCACGCGAGCAGGGCGGCTCGTCGGGCAAGTCTGAGCGTGTTCAAGACCTCGTCTCCGGCATCTCAACCTCAATCGAAGGGTCGGCAACCGTGTGGAGGGGCGGGCAGCTGTGCGCTCACGAAGTATCCCCCACGACGGCAATCGATACACGACCCTGAAGGTTCACAGCAGTCAACTTGCCCCCGGCGAACGCCGTGCCGGACGTGTGCGGGCGCAGCACCACGACACGCTCGCCGCCGGGCTCGATCGAGAAGCCGGCGTCGGATGGCGTGAACCCGGGCGCGTGGATCTCCACGCCGTAGGCCAGCCGCCTGCTCGAGATCGTCAGCTGCACGCTCCCGTCTGCCAACGTCTGCGCCTTGGCGGCCAGGCCGAGCCGCTCGGCCGGCTCGCGCTCGAGCGGTCGTCCCGCGGGGAAGCGGAAGGCTTGGGAGAGGATGCCTGCGCACGCGCGCTCCTCGCCGCTCGTGCTCTCTCCCGTGCTTTCGGCACTCGCGACAGGCGCCACGTCCTCGGCGCCCCCGTCATCGGCGTGTTCGAGGCTGACCACGATCGCATCCTGCGCCGGCGGCCCGAACTTGTAGGCCCAGGCCGCATCGACGAAGTGCCCGATCACCGCCTCGACGTTCCATTCGCCCTGGCTGTGCGGCGCCAGCTCGACCGGCACGCTGGCCTGCTCGACACGCCGCTCGCCTTCTCGATAGAGCGCCACGCGCAGCGACGCGCGCAACGGCGTCGGTCGGTCGTTGGCGACGTGAGCGGCGACGCCGCCGAGGTTCTCGTCGGTGCTCCAGACGGCGACCGGTGCGAGCGCGCGCGCGAGGTGGTGGTAGGCGAGCTTCGCCCGGCCGCGGTGGTCGACGAGGCCCCATCCGGCGCCCGGCAGGAGGTCGTGCAGCCACAGCACGAGCCCGCCGCCGCAGGACGAGCCGGCGCGACGCCACTCGCCGAAGACCTCGGCGAGGATCTCCCCGCTGAGCATGCGCGAGAGCTCGAGGTAGCGCGCGCGCTCGACGTGGCGCAGATCGGCGGCGTCGACGCCGTAGAGCAGCCGCAGGTAGTGGTCGCGGATGTCCTCGAAGTCCCAGTCGGCCTCGTTCTCGCGCGGGACGCCTGCCTTCCACAGCGGATCGTGCCCGGCCAGCCGCGCCGGCGCCGCGGGGAGCATTTCCGCAATCGTCTCCGCGGGCGGCACGTGCGAGAAGGCGAGGCACTCCGCGGCGAAGCGCACGCCCGCGCGGCGCACGTCCTCGAGCGGCAGCCGGTAGCAGCCGACGGCGTAGTAGGTGCCGATCCCGCGGTCGGGGCGAAAGGGGAGATCGCCGCCGTAGGGCGCGGAGGGGATGTACAGCGCGTCGACGCCGCTCGCGCGGACGAGCTCTGCCAGCAGCTCGCCGAACAGCTCGCCGCGGGCCGCCGCGGCGTCGATCCCCATCATCGCCGCCTGCTGCTCGACCTCGCTGTTCCCGCACAGCACCGCGAGGCTCGGGCGGGCACCCAGCGCGGCCAGCACGTCGGCCGCCTCGCGTGTGACGCTCTCGCGAAAGCGCTCGTCGGCGAGCGGGTAGTCGAGGTTGGCGAACATGAAGTCCTGCCAGACGAGGATCCCGAGCTCGTCGCAGAGGTCGTGGAAGGCGCCGGTCTCATACGCGCCGGTGCCCGGCAGGCGCAGCATGTTCATGCCGGCGTCGCGCACGCGCACCAGTTCCGCGCGCAGCTCCTGCGCCGACGGCGCCTGCCCGACCGGGTCGATCGGGGTCCAGACGGCCCCGCGGGCAAAGACCTGGACGCCGTTCACGTGCAGGTCCAGGCCGTCCTGCTCGACGTCGTGGCCGGGCTCGGCGCCGAACGCTAGGTCGCGAAAGCCGACACGACCACCGTCGATCGTGGTTTGCTGATCGTCGCCACCACCGAAATGGACCACCAAGCGCACGTCGTGCAGCGCTGGCTCGCCGTGGGTGTGCGGCCACCAGCGCGCCACGCCCGGCACCCGCAGCTCGCCGCTCGCGGTCAGGGCAGCGCCGCCGCCGGGGTCGCTCGTCGCATTGCCGTCGGGCATCTCTGGCGGCGAGCCGCTGGCGGTCGCGCGAACAGGCTCGAGCGTGAGCCGCGCGCGATGGGACCCCGAGGGGCCGCTCAGCTCGACCTCGACCGCGCTCACCTCGGCTCCACCCAGCGGTCGCGGGCGTGCGCGCACCGACAGCACCCCGTCCTCGTCCCCCTCGCCGTCCAGGCGCGTGCGCAGCGTGAGCTCGCGGACGTCGATCTGACGGTGGCGCTCGAGTGCCACCGCGCGCCACGGCCCCACGGCCGGTGGACCGGGCGCGAGCCCCGGCATCCGGCCGAGGAGCATCGTACGGAAGAAGCGCAGGTTGCCGTCGTCGACCAACCGCGTGCGCCAGCGTGCCCGCGGGCGGCGGCGCACGTCGAGCAGCGGCCCGAGTGCGCGGCAGCGGATCGCCAGCTCGTTCTGCTCGCGCAGCCGGCCGCCGACGTCGAGAGCGTGTGCGGCGAACATCGAGTCGCTCTCGAGGATCAGCTCGCCGTTGAAGTAGACCTCGGCGACGGTCGCGATCCCGTCCAGGCGCAGCCGCGCCTCTTCGCCGGGCGCGACAGGCTCGGCGGCGAAGCTGGTGCGAAACCACCAATCCTCGGCGTCGAAGTCAAAGCGGTCGCCGAGCTGCCACTCGCCGGCGTCCAGCAGCGCGGCCGCGGCCGTGCCCGGGACCCGCGCCGGGATCCAGCGCAGCGCGTCGAGGCCCGTCGGATCCACGTGCAGATCGGCTGGTGCGCGCGCCGCCTGCCAGCCCGCCGTCAGCTCGTGCTGCTGCGTCATCGCTCCCAGAGTCGGTCACGCACCGCGGCCGGCCAGCCCTGCAGCTCCAGTCCGTGCGCGCGGAACAGCGCGATCGTGATTCGCTCGAGGCCGAAGCCGAGACAGGCGGTGTGCGCCTCCGAGCCGTCGGCCATCCGCAGGCCGTAGGAAGAGGCGAAGTGGTCCTGGTGGTAGTTGAAGGAGGCGACGGCGGTCGGCTCGGGGCCGGCGATCTGGGTGACGACCTCGAACTTCAGCTGCTGCTGGCGCTGGCTGGCGGCGAGCATCCGGCCGGAGCGCCCGAAGAAGGGATCGGTCGCGACCTCGAGCTGGACCTCCAGCCCGAGCGAGCCGAGCAGCTCAACCGCGCGGTGGCGCCACACCTCGCGCCACTCCTGGACTGTCTCGGGCTCGCCGAGGCGCACGATCTCGCGCTGGTGGAACATCTGCAGCCGCGCGGGGTCGCCCGAGGGCTCGTGACGGAAGACGTAGGAGCCGCCGGCGTCGACCGTGAGCCCGCCGGGTGCGAGCGGGCCACGGGCGGCGATCGCCGGGTAGACCGGATAGCAGGCCGCCGGCGTGAGCACGAGGTCGGTCATGTCCTGGAACTCGCTCCAGTCCTCATGGCGGCAGGCGCGCTCGTACTGCTCGGCGGCCTGGCTCTCGGAGCCCTCGAAGGAGAAGATGCTGCCGGCGAGGTGGGGGAATGATTTGAGGTAGCCGACCGTCTCCAGGTCGTGGCGGGGCATCACCGGCGGGAAGCGCAGCTGCTCGGGCCGATCGTCGGTGCCCGCGCGCGTGACGAGCGCGGCGACGCGCTCGCGCGCGTCCTCGAAGTCGCCGCCGCGGCCGTAGACGCCGGGCACGCCGGTCGCGATCAGCAGGCGGTGCTCGAGCAGCTCTGCGAGCAACTCCGCCTGGTCGGGGCTGGCAGGACGGACGTCGGCCATTAGACGTCCTTGGCGATGAGGAGGAGGCTGGCGTTGGTCTGGTGGATGCGTTCGTTGGCGATCATTAGGCAGGCTGACATTGTGTCGCGTAGGTGGCGTCCGACGCTGAACGGTGTGTCG
>Ga0182030_10002866_pt1 | contig 36671 bp, 40 predicted proteins | sample 812S3MmetaG_FD_121299 | JGI IMG/M metagenome (GOLD analysis project Ga0182030, IMG submission 121299) | Permafrost microbial communities from Stordalen Mire, Sweden - 812S3M metaG (Illumina Assembly) | ecosystem: Environmental > Terrestrial > Soil > Wetlands > Permafrost | place: Sweden...
ATGCTAGGCCGTAGTGGCGGAATTCGGGGTAGGCTTGGGTGCCAGAGCAGAAATATTCGGCGGACATCATGCAGCGGGTGGCCATGATTCGGACGAGGGTGTTGAAGAAGGGTTCTTTGGGGTCGACGCAAAGGTCGAGTGAGTCTGCTAGTTCTTTCGAAGAAGAGGTGCGGAGTTCGAGGCCGCGCTTTACCTTTAGCTGGTTGGCGAGCTCTTCGAAGTTGGTCTTTGGGGGTGCACCGTGTCGGCGGAGCATGGCCGTTTGGGGGAAGGCTTCGTAGATCTTGGCTGCTACGCTTGTGTTGGCTAGCAACATGAATTCCTCAACGAGGGACATGGTATCAAGATGCTTCTTTGTCTTGACGTCGATTGGATCTGATGTCTCGGATTCCATTTCTACTCTGACTTCTGGTGAGGACAGACTCAAAGCTCCAGCATCCATACGCTTTTGCTTGAACTTTTTAGACAGCATCATCAGAGTCCGCATTGCGTTAGTCAAATCATCCTGTTGCGAAGCATCGTCGACTCTTATTTGAGCTTGCTCGTAGCTAAAAGCTTCTCGAGACTTTATAACCGATTTTGTGAATTCTGACTTGACAATATTTGCATCTGGCGTAATCTCCCAGATGGCGGAAAATGCATAACGCTCAACATAGGGCTTCAATGAACAGAGATCCGTTCCAAGCAACATTGGCAACATATCGATACGCTTATCAACCAAGTATACAGTAGTGCCTCGTATACTGGCTTCCGTATCCATGGCATTATTGGGCTTGACAAAATGTGAGACATCTGCAATATGAACCCCAACCTCAAAATTACCATTAGGCAGTGGTCTTGCATGTAGAGCATCATCAATATCTTGACAGCCAATTGGATCAATACTGCATATATTTAGACCTCGGAGATCTCGTCGATTTTTCCATCCAGGGTCATCAGTACTCGGGGGTACTATCCAATCGTGGCCTTGCTTTGGTAAACAGTCCAAGACTGCTTTAGGGAAAGGCCGGTATTGAACATCATATTCAAGAAGTAAAGCTTCTGTCTCAGCACCTTTTGTTTCCAAATCGCCTAATGACCTGACGAAGTGGCCCACGGGGTATCTCGAGTCACGATCCCAGGAGTCGATAGTGACCAGAACGCGCTTTCCAACAATCTCACCGGCTTGCCTAGTTCTGATACGGATCTTAGGTATTCTCTTATCCATAGGGATCAGAAATACTGTTTGTTGTTTCCGGCTTTGCTTGATCGATTGACTAATTGAAGACTTGTCCACATGACCAACATACTGTCGCCAATTCCGCTTCACAACACCGACCACTCTTGCCGTAGGTTGTGGCCGGCCTTCTGTGCTCTTACTATGCACTTTCTTGACCTCTTCCTGCAATGCTCGTCTCTCTCGTTCTGTGACAACGGCTTCCCCATCCTCAGCATCAGCATTCTCATCCTTATTCATTGTCTCCTCTTCGATAATTTTGGTTGATGGTTCTTTCCACTGATCCTTTGGGAGAACCTCAATAACCACAATATCTCCCTGAACTGCTCTATTGATATTTTCTCTGCCCAAAATCAGAAGATTTTTATCGAAAGCAGGCACATGTATCGATCCTTCCAGGTAGTTGTAAGGCGAAACATTGAAAATGCCTTGATGTAAAGTACCATTCTTGACCCCCGTCGTCATCTTCGACACAGAAAAGTACTCTTGATACAAATTTTCCGAGGCCTGAGCATCCTTAATTTCTCGTCCTTCCTTAGCAATGCTGATCATATCCAAGAGCTGATCCGCATTCTCGAGACCATTAACGTAATTCTTCAAAGAGGATGCCTCAATTCCGTCTGATTTCGCTTTCCGTAAATTATCCTTGTCATCGCTCAGCATAACCACAGTAGGCGTTTGCTTCGATCGTCCTCCTGCCGCCTTTACTGCCTGCACAAGATGCTCACTATACCATTTTACAGCTTTCCGGACCGCCCTATCATTTCTATCATTGATAGATTCTCCTATATCTCGCACAACGTATGTTTCTAATCGGAAATCGTTGAAAAAAACGTAGAACCGCTTCTCTTCACTCTTCGTGAGACCAATCAGCCGATTATACAGAGGTAATGATCTATTCCGCAGCTCTTCGAGCACGGTTTGGAGGATAATGACATCGTAGAAAGCGGAAGTGTGCTCGAAAATGTCGAGGGCGTTAAGGAGGGCGTTCGTATCGGGGATTAGGTAGTGGCCTTGAGGATAATCTTTAGTACCTGCTGGTTTCTCCGAGAGGACGAACGGTGCTACTAGAGTTATATTAGCAGAGAAATACAAGCATATCTCTTTGCAACTCACAGACTCCACTAGCATCTCTTGGTGCATTCTTTAAGCAGCTTGTGCATAGCTTCGAAGAACAAGGGATATCTTGACGGAGGTAGAGCTCTCGGACAATCTTCTGGACCTTCCCGCTTTTTGTAGATCTCACAAATACTTTGCTTGATATATTCGAAGCATAAGGATCCGATGCTGGTGATCGTTTGAGACTCGTCATTGTGTCGGCAAGGCTGAAGAATTGGTCAATGCGGGGCAATTTCTTGAGAAGGTTTTTGATATTTTAAACGCCCTAAGCGCGCGTCTGATATATATTTTCCTACAGCTCAAATCACCTCGGTTCTCTTCGTTTAAATTTACCCCTTTTCTAGGAAGCTTGCCCATGAAAATTAGTCTCATAGATGAATTCAATATAAGTAAATGGAATTATTTGACTTCATTCGATTTACAAGAGAAGAGATACGCTAGAATGGGTATATTCCAACACCTGAACGTCAATATTGCCTCCTGTTGAGCGGCGTATGAGCGGTCGACCTAAATTATGAACAAAGCTTCTTCTCGGAAAAGAGAACCTTCCCCGAACACAATATCATCCACCCAATGCCACTATCGAAGAAATAAGAAGGAGACCGAAAAATACCTATTTGGAGTGCGGTCGAACGTATACGTAGCAGCCTATTATCCCCCATCCGCTGGACCGGCATGCATTATAGAGTCAGCCTCAGATTCTCCTCTGAAAATGTCTTCAAATTCATCCGCAGCTGCTAATAATCAGTGCCCTATTGCGCGGGAAGATACTCGGGGCAAATATGCTACGAATTTTCGGCAAGCTTACCTCTTCGGTTTACAAAGTAAATCTCAAACTCTCCACCTCTCTTGATCTGGTGCCTTTTCTTGTATTGCTTGCAAAAAACATATGGCTGGATGTCTTTGATCCAGATCCTATGATGGCTACGGCGCTCGATCCATTCAGGGGATGCCGACTGATATGTAACTAGATTTCCTCCGTCAGCTTGTTGAGACATACCGAAAGAAGGACTGACAAGTTGCAGTTTTCAAGGATCTCGACTCTAAACTAGGGAGATTGGTTCATACCAAAAGCCGTCCAGATAGGACATCGCCTTAATTCGCCAGACCATACCGCAGCATGTAAACGAAGCCCTCCGTTCTTCTCGTCCTGATATACTGCCAACGAGTGCTCGAACCCATCATCGACAATTTGCCTAGCCAACTCAACATAAGTAAACAGTTTTAAAAGTTAACCCATAATGACTGATAGAAAAGGGACAAAATCATACCCCTGGAAGAGCCTCTTCTCACCCGTGAGGCGATAATCATCTGGATTAACATTGACCGTAAGTGGACAGCGTGCTTTCAGTGCTACGAAAGCGGCGTGAAAAAGGACCATTTCTGGAGTGAGAGTCAGCTTGTGAAGTGTCCGAACCATGGAGAGTGTAATGACGAACTTTCCCAAGTCTTGAAGAACAAAGCCATCCAGACTTTAGAATCGCCTCTGTTATTAGACCATCGACGGAATTGGAGCGACGAGCCTCTTCGCCTAACACATAGTTCGTGTACTCCATAGCAGGAATACATAGGATTTTGGTAAGGATCCTCCCAGCGGCAGAGCAGCCTTGTGAGGTCGGCTCCTTCGGAATGCAGATATAACGTTACTGACAGCCGATTTTTGTTAAAGGGCCTGTCTGATCAGCAAGAATCCGAATACTTGGAAATACGTCTCTTACAATTTGAATAAGACGGATGATCCAGAAGGAATGCCCAGCTGGGCCTGTACCATGGGTGGCCCGAAGCATCTAGAGCTAATGGAGGTCAGTTTTCGTCAACCAATCTGATGATCTATATGACAAGGCTGAGAGGGCCAACAATGTCGGTCGCGTCGAGTTGCACGAAAAATAACTCACGCTCGCCTGTGTCTGAGGCCTGTCGTCGAATGAATGGACTCTGCGAATAGCCTCTCTGCCCAATGAAGACGCTATTCTCAAATGTTAAACGGACTTTCAAAAGCACACGCTAAGGGTATGCCTACTTCAATATCTTGTTGACTGGGGCGGGTAGGTGCGAGATGAGGCTGAACTGGCACTGGCGGTGCTATCAAAGAGGATGGAATGAGTGATCCGTCCATACTATATATCCTGTTGGTAGATGCTCATACCCGGGATATTCCTAAGAAGCCTCAGCCTCAATATTCTTAATCGTCGTGATTCGAGTGCCGCTGGATCATAAAGCGGTGACCTTTGATAACACCCGTTAATTCTATCCAATCAATGGGAATCCATTTCGCACCTGCTTAATAACCGAATCACTTGAACAAGAAATTCGATATACCTGCAAAGGAGCGGTAAGCATGCGTCTCCACTTCATTCTGGCATAAACTCTTACATGACAAAGCGGGCAACCAAATCCATTCCCCCTTGATCGCCCAGGCGCTCGTTCAACAGATTCCATTGCGACAATGCGGGCAGGCTGTCATGGTCGACATATATCAACATGTCTCTAGTCGTCTTTTGAATACACGGAAGAACGACTGTAAGATAATACAAAATAACAGGAATTCGGCTTCCATAAATGGAGAAAAGGTCGTATAGGTCTCTTAACAACCTACTTGTCATTTCGACTTCGTTGAGCAGCCCTGAGACCTGATCATGGAATTCTATACCCAGAGTAGTTCGAATTCGGAGCAGTTCGTTCGCAACCCGATCACAGCGGTGGGCCTCCGTCCAACACCCGGACAACTCCTCCATGCGCAGACATCAAGTCAATACGCCTCTGGTGGAAGCGTCAATAGCTGATGCGACAGAAAAACATGGAGAAATATGTGTAAAAGCATGGGGCACTGGAGTCTGCTTGTTCTAGGATCACACCAGCGGCTCTGCGATTGAACCATCAAATTAGTGATAGCATGGGGAAGCTCTGACGTGTACGGGCTAGGAATTTGGCTGAAAATTCTGCATAACGAGTTCGATTTCCTGTACTGCGTTGGACCCCATGCGACCGAGTAGCTCGTGCATGACCGGACGAACTATTCGCGGGGACTTGTTGGAGCTTCTATGGAGGTCGGTAGTGCCACGATACAAAGCATCCCATGGCGTATTCAGTAAAGTAACGGGCGAATCGTGCAAGGCTATGAGCGCGGCTGATGATAGAAGAGGTAGGTAACGAAAGGTAATTTGATGGTTCGTAGATGCGGTGTAATGCTAAACCCAGAAGGCCTTGAAATCTGCAGCCCGACCGTTATAGGTCCTAGACCCGCAATATTCTTTTGAGGAGAAAAACCTTCGGATTTCAAAACGACGAACGCAATGCGAGGGACAATCGACAGGTCATGATCTGCATTAATAAGAAGGAACGGAAATCCAAAAAGCTACATTCACGGAAGCTTCGTTCCCCCCTTAGAGAAATCTTACTCCTTCCAAACACTGCGTCTGATCTTGTAAGTTCTCATCGAACTTTCGATTTGAGAGCCAGTTCCTGACGCGTTTGCCTATTTCATTTCTCCTTTTGCTATGCGCCACTGCATCGCAAATCTTCTCCACAACCACCAGGAGAAGTGGCAATATACTTCCTGGGCAGCTGAGAAGGCATTTAGAAGGGTGGAGATTTATCAGGAAGTTAAAATCACAGATGTTGATCGGAATGATGAGCGAGAACGCTTAGCAACTGGGCGAAACGCGAACCAAAGGGCTCAGCCTTTGTTAGGCAACCAGGCAGGCATTTGGTAGCACGAGGCTGACAAGTTTCAAAGGCGTTCTAGATCCAGTGGATATAGGGATTCACCAAGGCATGTCATGCGGAGGTAACACATTTAGTGAGAGCTCTAGAATACAGAAGATTTCATTGTTACACGCGTGCTCGATATGAAGCGACAGATCGATGTCACTGTCAGCATACCAAATCATGAATAGCGTGGCCAACGATAACCTTGGGCCGTCCATAAAGTCATCGCAAGTTCATCCCCATTGCAAAATGAAAAGCCGAATCTTGTTCCCATATCCCCAGGTCAGCAACACCCCATCCCATTGAAAGTAAGAAAACACTCAAGAATCCTGCAAAGGCACATCCCATGGAAATCCAAGCCGTATTGAAGGCCGAGATTGGTCAATGTCGAAGACGTGAGTTAAAGGTGTGAGCAGGAAAGACAGCCTCTAAGAAGACTCTTCCTCCTCGGCATCAGCCTGTGCGACGTTCTTGTCAGTACCTCTTCCAGTACGCTTGCGAACGCCCACAGGCTTTTCAGCACTTACGTTGTAGCTTGCTTTCTCATCCTCGTATCTCTTCTTGTCCTGAGCGGCCTTAGCCTCATATGGAGCACGTTGCTTGTCGTTCAAAGCCTTCCATCGTTCTCCGAGGACCTTTCCGACTTGTCCTGTGGTCCAGCGCGTCAGCATGATATCGCCAGCTGCTTTTCAGTGAGGTAACCGTACCGAAAGTGATTCCTGGGTTCTCATCACGAACATTCTCACGTTGCTCGTTGGCGAAGAACATGTAGGCGGAAAGACCACGCTTGGGTGCGTTGGGGTCTACGAGGAAGTCAGCACGGTCGCGATGGGGGAGCTGATAGATTTGAGGAGCGTACCCTTCTTCTTCTTCTCGGTGCGGGCCTTGGTGGCTCTCTTGGTGGTCTTTTCCTTGGGCATGGTGTTGGTTGGTTATGAGTCTGGATGATTCAATTGATTGTCAGTTGACGGTTCAAGAAAGACCGCGACGATCAATTGAAAGTGGTTGAGTTTCAAAAGTGGTTGTTGCTGATGTTGGTGGAAGTAGCGGTAGTATCAAATACTTGTTGGTAGGAGGCGGTGTTGGTGTTGTCGCGAAGGTTGAGTTGGGAGCTGTGTGGTGATGCGCGGTCGCAAAGTCGATAACTTCGTCGCGATCGTGATTTTGAAATAGCAAAACTGGCAATTGGCTAGATTGAACTTACGTGGAAAGGATTTTCTGTTTAGAAAGGTAAATGAGGTTGATGGTTGACCTGGGATGCGCAAAGCTCGAGTCAGTCTATCATCCGCATCAACAATATCAACAAGAGGTATATCGCGACCAAATGACGCGCCGACAAGGTCGGGAGCAGTTCGAAATGGATTGCGAGAAACACGGGGACTGGAATCAATTGGACGTGTTTTGTGTAAACGACCCAATCAGAGCTAAAGGGAATGAAGCCGTTTTCTAGAGCCAAGCGATCTGGGGAATGAATTTGTATGGGAGGAGTACTCACAGTGTGGTTCTTTTGGCAGTACAGTTGGGGATTTTGCGGTGCGAGTTTTTGGCAGTGAAAATGAAGGGCGAGGAATTTGGGTGAGCGAGAGGTTGGGTGAGAGGTGGGCGAGCTTTACTACCTGTGCAGTGGGCAGTGCGCTCCTGCCCAAGATCACCCGCTTAGCGCATTCACGCAACCAAGCAACCAAGCGTACCCAGCCTTTTCTAGCACCAGGAAATCTATGCAGCCATTGGACAACCCTTCACAACCCTTCACAACAAGGTTGTCCACAATGTTGCTTCCCCTCCTCACCTCCTCACCCTCTCACCCTCTGCCCTCTCCCCTCTCCCCTTTCCATCCCTCTTCCCTCCCTCTTCCTTGCGTGCGCGTATTCTCTTCAAAGCATAAGATAAGGTAACAAAGCATACATAGGTAGGGCAACAAAGCCGGCCTGATTACTGCTCTTTCACGTACTACTCCTGAAAAGGGCGTCTCTTCCTGCGCTGCCATCGTGCTGCACCATGGCCAGCCCACCAAACAATCCATGCTCACGCCATAGATCCCGTACCTTTATTCACCACAGTACGAAATTCCGTGAGGAGATGTGAACGATGGGATCGATTTGAATACATATTCATGCGAATCAGCCTACATCTGTGCTATATTTGTAGACATCCGATAGGTCTCTCTACTTGGGTTGTTACGTTCTCCGTCAGCTTTTGGAGTGGTGTGGGCATGTAGGCGCGCCTGCAAGATTTGGCTTCCCAAATATCGGCACTCGTCCTCTGTCCTTATGCCGCTGTTGACATCACGTGTACGACAGCTAAGTCAGGGCAAACCACGCACCAGACAATCAATCAAGCTCAAAACCCCATCACAAACGATAGAGAAGATAAAGCATCAAAAGAGTCGTTCTATTTGCCTTGAATTGTTTTTTATATCACGTGAGATGCAGCTAAGCACCCAAGTGGAGCCGATTGGTCCCCTAAACACCCCTGGTCTTCCGTTCCCCCTGCCCTGGGTTTCATCCGATGTTGACGCTGGGTCGCGTTCTATCTTTAGAGAGAGTCAATTTGTATGATCATGCGGCATCGGTCGATAAATCTACCTAGCCCCTCAATCTGTCCTTCGAAGAAATTCGATCTTAGGAGAAAAAATTACCCAGATACGCATTTATACATGTAACAAATGGCTTCAGGATTAATTATTAGGAACAAGGCACTGATTGAGAATACGTGTAATATAACTACAAAACCCCTAACTTTTTATATATTTTCAATTCTTTGAGATCTCCGAAAATACCGACATGGTTTTGAGACAATATGCGAATTTCTACCACATTCTATGCTGCCGCAGGTATCAGGCTCTTCCCCTTTACACTCTTCCATTCCACAAAGCAAGCACATGCAGTCGCAATGCCGCCCACAGCGATCGGGAGCACATACGAATCGATCAACGCCTTCATATAAGCCATTAAAACGCCTGGTAAGTCAGCAGCGCTGACAACCTTTCTAAGATAATACGCTCCTGCATTCTTAACCACACTTGGCTGGACTGTGGGAGCATATATCGGAATGTACTTCGTCAACCCGTTTGAGAATATATTTTGAGCGACGGAAATCGATACTGCACCACCAAGCGAGTTGAAGAAAATAGCGATGGCGTTTCCAGTTGGCATATCCTTCGAATTTAGAACGACCTGGACAGCGATAAATGGGATCTGCACTCCTGCACCAGCCCCGAAACCACTGAGGAGTTGATATCCAATCCATTTACCAGCGCCCGAATCAACTCTCAAGGTGTAGAGCATTCCAGCTCCTACGGTGAAGATTGCACTACCAAAGATCATGAATGGTTTATACCAGCCGATATATGTAACGCCAGCTCCGACGAAAATCGAGGAAAGAATGATTGAGATCAAGTATGGAATTGTACGAATTCCGGATCCTTCCGCCGTGGTACCTTTGACCGCCTGAAAATAAAAGGGTAAATAAAATATATGCCTACGGATAGTCAGTCTGGGAGCTTCTATTGTAGGTATGCAAGCAGAAATCAGGCACTTACGTATAAAGGCCCATGGAAAGGAAGCAGCTATACAGACAAGCAAAGAGGACCGTTCTTTGACCGAAGATCCTTGGTGGAATTGTTGCGCGGTCGCCACGCCGGAATTGCTGGACAATAAAAACGGTAATCATCAGACCGAAACCAAGCAGGCAGCCCCAAACCTTGGATGTCTTCCATGGATACGTGGTTCCTCCCCACTGGAGAGCTAACAATAAGCACACAATGGCGCAAATCAGAAACAAGGCCCCTACAAGGTCTATTTCCAGAATTCTCTTCTTGACAGTCATCCCACTTAGCTTTCGCTTTGGTGGTTTGAAGAAGATGGCAACGGTAGCAAACGAAACAGCGCCGAAAGGTAAGTTGATCTAATTAATATTAGCAACCCGCTCTCTTCAAATGAAGAGGGAAATTTACCCAGAAGCACCACCTCCATGAAACTCGGTCCGTAAACGCCCCTCCTAGCAAGGGCCCAACCACTGATGAGATACCGAACATACTCGAAATAGCAGCAATATACATTGGTCTTCTGATTAGCGGCACTGTAAAGGCGATAATAGTCATGCTTCCAGAGAATAAGGCAGAGGCTCCAGCGCCGGCCACCGCTCGGCCAACAATGAGCATGACCGAGTCCTTAGCAGCAGCACAGAGAACGGATCCCACTTCGAACAGCACAAGGGCAAAAAGATAAGTGTATTTGATGTCGAAATAGGTAAATATTCGGCCAAATGAAGGCTGTAAGGCGGTGTTTGTGAGCAGATAACTTGATCCATACCATCCGACATCATACAATGAATCGAAAACTGTCGTTATTTTTGGAATAGCAGTTGCTACGAAAAGTTGCGTTAGAGAGCTCAGATTCAGCATCGGGTGTAATAATGGGAAATAGAGGACATCAAATATTCGATATATGTTTAACGAAGTAATCTTGTGGAGAACCTACCGATGATAGTATTATCAAGAGCAATTGTAAACGTTGCCATACAAAGCCCAAAAGTTAATAAGGCCAATTGTATACCTCCGGGGTAGACAATCTCGTCTTCCCCGTCGTTCGAATCACCATTATCTCCCTCCTGTCGTGCTACTGGGGCATTTTCTACCGAAGCATTATTTTCGGGTGACTCACTCGGCTCAGTGATAACGCGGGACTCTTTCTCGGCTTGATAAAAATCATCATGTCTCGTAGGAGATGGAGAAGAATGTTGTTTGAATGCAGACGCAGCTTCTTGAGCTTTCTCGCTTGATTCCGAGACAAATCCCCCAACTCCTAAAACTGGGGCAACCTCTGGTAGAGGGGACGATTTCCGTGAATAAAGCGAAGGTCTCCTTGGAATTGATGTTGAATTACGCTTCTCATGGATTGGGGATGTTGCAGGAGTCTCAGCCTCTGTGCTTGGTGCAACGGCTTCTTCCGTCTCTTTCTCGGCCATCATTGGATGAAGGCCTGTCGATCTCCCCAAACCGTTTTGCCGGACTCAATAAAATGCGCTGCTTAATCTGGGGAAGACATGCGCTTTACATAAGTATGTACGACGAAAGAAGTTTTTGATATATGATCTTCGAAGCAATTCTCTCTTAATCACAATAATGATAACATGTCAACAACGACGAGGAAAAGTCCTCTTCTATTATGACCGACGCAAGACTTTTCCCTCTTCGGGTGGCTCTCATCCGGATGATCAGAGTGTCGTTTAGCTGGAAATTGGCCAATAAAGGCACAGGGAAACCGACGACGACCCCAGCTTGCGAGGTATCTCGCCGTTGTTTTTTAAATCTCGGTTGCAGCTACTCACCGAGCAGTTGCAACATGCGTCCTATTATTGGCTGCGTATGCATGACCCTGGAAGAGGAAGGACCGGAGGACTTCCAGATCAGGATAATCAAGTCAAAAGTGTCAAGTCTCCTCCCCTCGTCTTTATAGGGAGGGGTTCATTCGGATTCAGAAGCGAACTCAAAATTGGCGACGGTCACTTTGATGAAGAACTTCTCTGTATTTGCAAAGCCGGCAAACTCAAGATAATCGGAAACGGATGTGAAAGCATGTGCAAAAATCCAGCAACCTCGAAGGGAAAGTAATTGTCGAGGTAAATTGCCACTTGAAACTTCCCGTGACGTTGAGGAGACTGGTAACAATGCCATCCTCGTCAGATCTCATGGACTATACTTGCCCTTCACCTAGAGTTGCAAACCTCATCTGGATGATATGGTCATTTCGAGCTTATTCGTGTCCCATCCAAATTAGCACTAAGATATGTCTGGTCGCTGCCACAATCTGGCCGAGCTTCGACATGGACCTTATAGACCTGAGGGACCAATTTCCTGACTTGGATATTGCAAGAAAAGACCATATATTGGCGTCCATCAACCAAATCTAGTCCGAAAGTAGTGTACAATTAAAGGTCCCTATAATACCACCGCGCTGGCACATCCTTATGCCCTTGTTCCCAATCGCTCCACCACGCTGTTTGCGTCGAACGTCATTATCGAAAATCCAAATCATGCGTATTGTATCCTTATACAACCCGTTTGACCTATGAAAGTCAATCAGTCACCGGCTCAGGACTCCAAAGCGCTCGGCACTGTTCTTGCCTACCTCGAAGAAGCGTTTCAGCCACCAGACTTGGAAGACGCCTTCGCCAACCAAGACAACCATTTGGAAGATGCTCCACCACTTGACTCTGCCATTCGTGCTTTCTGCAGTGTTACGATGAGTCCGCTCACGGACTACGATATATGATTGTTCATCTTTGACTTGAGCAAGGAGTTCAGATAATTGTCGGACTGCAAACACGGTAAGTAATTATAGAGCGCGTTTGTCTTCAGAGCTCCTACCTTCTGCCTCTAACGGATCTGAGGGAGCCTCAGCCTCTGGAACATAGACTATGCCATGTACGTTAAAGGAGACATCCTTAGTAGTGGCCGACCAGTGCTCGTTGCTGAAGCAGTATATGTATTTCCCATCATGTTGAGCGGTGAAAGAATGATCCCCGTTCGAAACACCTCTCTGATGTGTCTCGTAGCCTCCTGCAGGATTCGAAATCTATGATAGCTTTAGCAATCACGTTTTGAAAAAACAATTCCTCTAGCTTACCCAGAAGTCCACATCCAGATTTCCAGCACTTCCGAATTCCCGATCCCCTACTTGAAAGGTCACAGTCATCTTATCATCCTTGTGGAGTTGCTCATGAAAGCATTCCCTTCCATGTGCCGCAAGCTGGATGTTGTGTGCAAGAGCAGACCCTAGTAAGCTGCTTGCTGCTAGCAGAATTGAAGTAGTGGAGAGTCTCATGATGTATTGAGTTTGTGAGTCCTTGAGGCGACACAAGCTGAGAAAGCCACGTCGTAGGATCGATCCAGGCACCGGTATGGCGGTCAATTCTCAGTCGTAGATTTATGTTCGCGAATGCCAGATTGTATGAAAAGAAAAGGGACAACGATAAATCTCAGCGTTAGCACAGGATCGGCTTAGCGTCTCGCTCGTTAGCGGTCGAGGAGGAAGGCACATTTTGAACGCTGTCCTCACCACCACCCCATCTTACCGACAATCACCTACTCGCTAATACCTGAACATCTAACTCCACCTGGTCGACTTTGACCTCACCTTATTGTAAGTTGCTCATTCTCCCCTTTTGGATCCCCTTTATGGCTTTTCCGGAGTGGCAAGCGAATGCGCAGCGCGTGCGCCTATCTAGAGAATTTCAAAAAAATCACGATAGTGGTTTCCTTGATGTGGCAGCCTATTCCTCCAAGGATGATACATTCACTCGGATCCTCGACTATGGATCTGTCCTTTAGCCGGGTTTCTATATATTGTTAACCTTTGTTCTCTGTACGTCTCACTATCGCGCATCGCTGATAACCCTGTTTCTTGACTAGAATCGAAACTACGCACGAGCGAACCCAACTACCTCTTTCATACAACCACCCCACCTCGCAATCATGGGTCTCACATTTTCGAAGATCTTCGATAAGCTTTGGGGAAAGAAGGAGATGAGAATTTTGATGGTTGGTTTGGATGCTGCCGGAAAGACTACGATTCTCTACAAGCTTAAGCTTGGTGAAATTGTCACAACGATTCCCACAATCGGTATGCTCCCAGCGATCTAGATAGTATCTGCCAACTTTCTCAGACTGACTTCATTGTTTAAGGTTTCAACGTTGAGACTGTCGAGTACAAGAACATTCAATTCACCGTATGGGATGTTGGTGGACAAGACAAAATTAGACCTTTGTGGAGACATTATTTCCAGAACACCCAAGGCATCATCTTCGTCGTTGATAGCAATGATCGTGATCGTGTCGTTGAGGCCCGGGAGGAACTGCAACGCATGTTGAACGAGGATGAGCTTAGAGATGCCATTCTTTTGGTCTTCGCCAACAAACAAGATTTGCCTGTCAGTACCCGTATGCTCTGTTTCCAGAAACAATACTGACTCTTGTTTAGAATGCCATGAATGCCGCAGAAATCACAGACAAGTTGGGTCTTCACAGCTTGAGACAGCGTGCCTGGGTAAGTTAATTCTGTACCTCCGAGGCTAAATCAATCTGATAATCTTTAGTACATTCAATCAACTTGTGCTACATCCGGAGATGGTCTTTACGAGGGTTTGGAGTGGCTCGCAAGCTCTCTCCGAAAGGCTGGACATAATTAAACTTAGGCGGCGTCTATCATCCATCAGCAAAGATCGTGTTTTCCATGCTTCCCCCAGAACAATCGAACGTCCATATCTCACACACATCTCCTCCAGTGCGGTCATTGATCCTCAATCTCATAAACCATTCTTGTCTCGTCAGCGGTCCACTTCCATGAGAGGCGCAAGGGTGGTACATTGTACGATGATTCAGGCTCTTCGTTACATTCCGGCTATTGCATTTGGCTTTAGTTATACGGATCTCATGGGGCTTTTCTCTTTATGCGTGTTTCGGTCTCACCTTCCCTACATCTGGCCTTGCCATCTTGTGTTTCAGCATGGTATAAAAGCAGGCGGTAGATGGGTGGATCATGGTAGTTAGTCCGAAATTGATCTCACATTAGAAAAATACACTTTCCTTATTGCATGTGTCACCAATCGGTGCTTTTTAAACCCACTGGAACAAGGCTTGTGAGTTTCCAGCAGACCCTTAAAAACGACCTCTTTCAAAACGTCTGAACTCAAGTGCTTTCTTCATGTATGTAAGTCCTCAGCCTCATTCCGGGACAATTTATTGGTCCCGTCTTTCTAGATTCTTTGTTTTAGCAACAATGAGAGCTTGCTGCCTCAATGGTCAAGACTACCATGTGAATCAGACTTAATCAAATAGGGTCGTTATTCCCCGAATCCTAGAGCCCCCTTAAATGGTCGCCTGTGAAGAATATCCTAGAGGGAATCTTCTTTGTGGAATATTCAACTACCAGATCATGTTCCATACTTTTACTGCTTTCAAATCATAACTACCTTATGATGCAAGTTAATCACTTAAAAATGTCGTCCTATTCTTGATGCCCAATATTTAAATCTGAATAATATCTTGACAAGTCGTTCATCTCATTTTTCCCAATCCTTGATCAACGCTCAAATCGACACCACCCCAAACCTTTCCCTTATCAATTATCAGCACATCTCTAGTCCTTGTCATAAACATCGTCGGTGGTAAGGCCCCCGCTCCCCCATAAAGCGACTAAAAGAATACTCAACTCTGCCCTCCAGACCACCCACTCCTCCTATTTATCTCTCAATTCAATCCAACTTATCTTCTCCAAACAACGAGATCACTTAAAAATCTAAGATTAGAAGCCAGAGTGGAGAATACCATGTCAAACGGCACACGAGGGATTCCTTACCACGCACAGAGAAGCGGGGAGAGCATGGTTAAGCCGCATATCTGCTAAGTTAGATATGCTCGAAATTTGAGGAAGGGACATTGAAAGATACCTGGTTGGCATAGCGAGCAAGGCTATGCCTCGGTTTCGTGCTACAAGATATGTACTGTGCTCGGCCTGGCGCAGGAAAGAGAAGTAGTAGATTGTAATGGGCATTTCGGCAGCGTTGAGGAAAGCACATATCTTATGGTCTTTGCGGTATTCGCTGCGAAACCTCGCTGTGGAAAATTAGCCGGAATTTACCTTCATTTTTGGGTTTGATGCTTGCGAGCGGGACATCGGCGAGGATAAGTGGTCGAGGTGAAAGTTAAGTTTAGCTATAGCTATAATGGCTTTTCTATTACATATTAACATTTTTGGGATTTGGGACGGCTAGGAATAGGGCAAGGAAGGTCGCGAAGCGGATAAAGGGAGATTTTTGAAGAATACCTAAGGGAAGTTGAGGAGATCACGGTAGCTGCTTGGCGGGGCCTGAAGATAATAGTAGACTGTAGCTCGTGATGGGGAGTAAAGAAGATCAAGGATGGTTGAAGGAGGTTTTTCGAGAATTTTGAGTGATACTATATAATATATAATGTCGTGGACTCCTTGGTTACTGCCGCTTGAATTCTGGTGCACAGCAACGGCTTGCTCGGAAAGGGGAAGTGCATTGAGGGAGCGGCGAGGGCAATGAGATAGGTAGATATTATGCAGGTTTTAATTATGAGCAACTTGATCAAAAACTCCTTGCCCTTGGGGAAAAAAAACTTTCAAATATTGGAAATCGCAAGTAGGTATCCAGACCAATGCAAAAGTAAACTCTCAACTCGTCCTGCAAGTACCAATTTATCAGAACCAATTTCTCAAACCCCTTCACTACTCTGCGACCTCCAACACTCGATCTTTCTCGACCTTTATCTCGAAACGCTCACCGCTGACCCAGAAACCAGCGGCTTCAATAATGCGGCATACAACATCCAACTCAGCCCTGTTTCTAGGAGCATAAACCATGATGAATTCACGAGGGACATAACGACCCATCCAACCCCCGCGTGCAAGAGGGTGTCTCTCGCCCCATCCCTTCTCTAAAACAATCTTGGCATCATCTGGATGTAAGTTCATGTGCATGCTTCGATCGCTATGGTGGACATGACAGATTTCACCTCTGCAAGTGGCGTTGATTGGATTTTGAGCGAATAGTGCCAGGCCCTTCTTTTCGAAACAGGAGGTTCCGGTTCGAAGTGACTTTGGATGGTTTTCGGCGAGGTTTTCAAGACTTTGACGAAGTGCTCGGTACATCTTTGGACACCCTGGCTGGTCCAATTGCCTTTGAGGTGCAATACCGGCGATTTTGGGACGTGGTCCGATGCGTTTGGGAAGCCATGTATGAACGCATTGGTAGTATCCGACAGAAGGGTAGATTTTGTCGGTGAAGATAGCGGGCTTGTATGGATCGGAGAGGGCGAAGAGACGAAGGTAGGTGATTTTGAGATACCCTAGGAAGGTGGAAGGAGTCCCACCGGGTCCCAAGGACAAGAAGTTCTCGTAATCATTGTAGATTATCAATGGCAATGGGGACAACGCGATGAGTGTGCATGTAAGTGAAGGATGGAGAATCCGAATACTGATGATTATCCCAATAATGGTCAATACGAGACCGGGACCACTTAATGTGATCTGCAGGACATCATGCTGGGTCATGCACATTGGAGCATCTGTTTGAGGTTCTGATTGGACCATGATTTGGGCCGTAGATGGCTCTGAGAGAGACATGGTCTGGAAAGTGTTAGCAGACGGAAGTCGAAGATGAGGTAGACTGACGGGCGATTGATACGAAAGCCCTAAAAGACTTGAAGTTCGAGGATGCGTGATGCCTATCACATTCAGTAGCTTCAATGCCGGAGTGAGTAGCAAGAGCTCAAAGAAGGATTCTAGCAGTCACGTTGGAACATAAGAGTCTCAAGACGAGTGATACGGCTATGTGCGACGTTTCTAATGCTTGAAAGCTGGTACTACAGCGTTATGTGACGTAACACAAAAGCCTCAACAAAAATGACCTGATAGGCACTGCTCCACCGAGTGGTCTTTGACTGATAGAAGACTGGAAGACTGAAAACAAGAAAGACTGATTTCCCGGTCGAAGCCTCAAATTCTGTTGTAAAAGAAAAGTGACGAAAGTTCTTAAGTAATTGGACTTTTGAAAGCAAGAGCAAACAGAACAGAAAATGAGGGGTTCGAGTCTTTTTAAGTAGAACCGTCAATGTTTGCTTTGTGGGGCTTTCTGACTGTGCGACCTCTTATTGTGTTGGCCAATGAGTCTTTGTCAGATGTCAACTGACGATCTCTCTACCTCTCGTCTCGAGTTTCGACGAAAGTTTGCGTAACCCGTGATAGCGGGTATCCGATTCCGGTCATTGTGACGATGCTGGGGCAGCCAGCAGGCGAGCTGGCCAACAGGCGTACTTGCCCTTGGGTTTGGAACCGCCACGATGATTTTCAATAGTCGGTTTGGGTCGTATGATGTACAACAAGAAAGCCGCCAGTGGTCAGAACCATAATTGGGGCGGCCGCAATGCGGCAACTTTCGATTGGCCAATCATAGGATTTAGAGGGGTCAGATTTTGTCTTTAAATCCCTTGCCCCTCTTACCCAGAAAGCAGTCGCCTGGCTGTGCATGCTTCTGTTTATGTGGCCACAGGAAGATTGGGCCAAAGTTTCATGACCGTCAAGCAAGTCAGCCAACTGGGTGCCCTGGTATGTCTCTCCGAAATGTCCTATACGCATTGAACAGTCAGAGTTACTTATGCCTGCAGGCTATGCAGCTCTCGATGAAAAGCCCGAAGTGGATTGTGCTGATGATCCGAGTGGTTGACCAGGGAAGAACACACAAGCGAGCAGCAGGGGAGATAAATCCTAGGGCTGACTATAGCAACCCATTGCCACTTCGAACCATTGTCTCGAAGCCGCGCCGAGCATCTGGAGAGGAAACAGAGGAGAGACGAGCTTCGTCAAGTCTTCCACTGCTTAAGGAAGCCTTTCCCTAACTTCATGAGACGGAGAATGGATTGTACCTAGACCTCGAGCCACCTGTGCATAAAGCGGTCAGGGTCTGCAAGAGTTCAATAGGCCTGACGTAGCATGCAGATTTTGGGAACGACCATTGCCACGCCGTCCGATGAGCGGCCGCCATAGAGAAGTTATGCCTGGCAATGGAAGTGTGATCCGGAGCACTTAGAGATACCCATCTCTTTCTGTGGATCTCAATAATATGTGCGATTAGCCAACCTTTTCGGTGTACGGAGTGCGACTTACTAGTACGCTGGTCCTCACTCTCCTACCAACATGGCCGTCTGCCATCTTGAAGACCAGTGTGATGAAGGAACAGAAAAGAAATGCATCCTAGGGATATCCTCGAAACATGGGGTTAATTCAAACTCATCTGCATCAGTCGCACAAGGCTGAATTTGGAGGTGGGGAGGATTTTTCTATTGGTCAATCGCGGAAGCAAGGCTGATAATCGCTTACGAAAATGGTATTTTGTTGTTGTTTTGGCTGTTGCTCGACCAACCGCCCCAGGAAACTCCTCGGTTTTGCTTGGGACTTCTACGCTAGGTAGACAATCCGATTGACGAGAATCAGTATTGCTGCAGTTTTCCGTTTTTCCCAATCTTATGATGACTGTTTCTGGTCCTATCAACAGAGTCAGAATCCTTTCAACACCCGCCTTTCTAGTACTGACGATGATAGGAACAGATATAAATACTACAAATCCGAATAGCTAGCATCGTTGCTGTCTAGCTGAACATAGGCCGCAATGGCTGGCTTCGGCTCCTTTAATCCTTTGAGTGTTACCAAACGCTCTTCACGGTCACAATACTCCGAACTTCCTATACACGAGCATACACGAACAAGAGATCCGGACGACGAAAAATATAGACAATCCGAAGACTCTGACGATGACTCCGAGTATTCATCCTACCCATCGTCTCCAGTTTCATCGAGGGATACATCTGGATCATATGGCTCGCGTCGGCCTATGTTACGAAAGCCTTCTGCAGGATCACAAAGACCGGTCTCATACAAACTTCCAAATAAAATAGTACGATACATGTGCTGCGCGCTGGTTTCGACGATAATCATATTTATATTAACTTTGGTTCGAGCGAGTATGGTTTCGTCAAAAAGAGTGGAAGTCGGGGATCTTGGAGAAAGACCTCCACGACCTCCATCACAGTGGGAGTCATTCGAATTTTTAACACGATATTACGGTGGCATCCGGACTTTAGTACCCTTTTCCGAGAATATACCTGAATATCCAACATTCGATGACGAGCCGACTCTTTCGAATCAAACTTCGGTTGAAGATGCCTCAATTCCGATCCGAGATGTTCCGGCAAGCAAACCTTTTCTGGCATACCAGAGTCAAACATCAAGTTCTTACTTGGAGGAATATGCTCCAGTCAAAGAATGCTTTCTTGATGCTCGATCAACTATTCGCGTTCCGGAATTACAGTTTTACGAAGGTAGACCCAGCGGCTTTCCTGATAGTGTGATGGGATCCTATGATTTACTTGGTTTACCAGAAGATATCTGCTTTGAGAGATATGGCAGGCTAGGGCCTTATGGCTATGGCTATGGTCTGAGATATGGCGGTACTGGAGCGGGGCAGCATGGAGAAATGGAAGGGTCGGAGGCCGTGTGGTCATCTGGTATGAGTAAAGTGGACTACAGAACGGTCAACTGGGCGGATGCACAAAAGCGATGTTACCAGGCAAACTCGGGGCGATTTGAGTCTAAGTCGCCTTTTATCGAGCCTTCTACCGGATTTTCAGTTCTCGATGGAGATTTGCACCAAAAAGATGGTCTAAAGAGTGAAGTCAAAGCATCCAACTCCACAGCGAAGAATAAAAAGCTTCTACCTAGGACAGCGGTAGTGATCCGATCGTGGGATGACTTCAATTACCGTGAAGAGGATATCTTGCATCTACGGGCAATGATCTCAGAGCTATCTCTAGGCTCTGGTGGAGAATATGATGTCCATTTACTGGTTCAAGTCAAAGACGAGGCAAAATATCCCATTTGGGCCGATGCAAACGTTTATCAGGAACATTTGAAGCAATCTGTGCCCGAAGAATTTCATGGAATTACAACTTTATGGAGTGTTACCCAGATGCTTATGCTTTATCAAGGGATATACGACACATATGTGCGGGGTCCTGAATTACCTGCTCATGGATCATATCGTGGATTGCAAATGGCTATGCAACATTTTGCCTACAAGCACCCTGAGTATGATTTCTTTTGGCACTGGGAAATTGATATCCGCTATACTGGGCACTACTACAACCTATTCTCAAAGATTGATTCATGGACGAAAGCACAACCCCGCAAAGGTCTGTGGGAGCGAAGCAGCCGATTCTATGTTCCATCGGTTCACGGCTCCTGGGAAGACTTTAAGCAGATGGTCCGCGTCCAGACTGAGATGGGGACCGATAGCCCAAACAACATGTGGTCCGGTCTTAATGGAGCCAAGACCGCAGCTGATCGTCCTAAAGCTGATAACCCTATTTGGGGGCCCGAGAGGCCTAATGATGGCGCCGACTGGTTTGAGACCGAAAATGATCCAGAACCTCCAACTTCATACGACAGGGATAAGTATGTCTGGGGCGTGGGTGAAGAAGCAGATCTAATCACATTCAATCCGCTTTTTGATCCCGATGGAACAACTTGGTTCCTCGCCAATGATATTACCGGTTATAACGCAAGTGAAGGTCTCCCTCCCCGTCGCGCCGCTATCGTGACCTCTTCTAGGATGTCGAAACGTCTGTTAAGTACAATGCACCGAGAAACAGCCTTCAAGAAGCATCACGCGTTCTCAGAGATGTGGGCTCCTACCGCAGCTCTTCATCATGGGTACAAAGCCGTGTACGTTCCACATCCAATGTACGTTGACCGGGAATGGCCAACGGAGTATCTAGCTAGTGTTATGAATGCTGGTCGAAATGGTGCTGCTGGTGGAGCAAGAACAAGTGTATTTGGAGAGAGAGAACACAATTTACTGGGTATGACTTGGTATTATAACGCTGGGTTTGCGCCGAACTTGTGGAAGAGATGGCTGGGATTTAAGGTCAATAATGAAGGTGGTGAGGAGTTTGAGACCACGTTAGATGAAGGGAGAAGTGGGAAGGGTATCAATCAAATGAAGGGTGGAGAAGGGAGGATGTGTCTGCCTCCTATGCTGATCCATCCGGTAAAGGAGGTAGAGTTGTCAGTCGAGGGAGTGGCATTCGAGGAAGAGATTCCTGAGAGTGATCCGAATGCTTGAGTAATGTTGTTTTGATATTCGGTATGGCGTTTGAGCGAAATATATGATAGCGTTGGCATATGAGCAGTCATGGAGTGGATTTGATTTTGTACATAAAAATGAAGACATTTGAAGCGTAGAAATGCTACCTCATGGCATGACTTTTAGTATCCGCTGTTAATCTCAATATTGTACAATAATCTTCGTCACGAGTCTGCCATCTCCTTATCCGCAGGCTCATCATCTACTTTCTTCTTCGACTTTTTGAATTGCTCCTTCCCATCCGAAATATACGCCTCGACTTTTTGCCCCGCAAAACTCCTCCCATCCATAACGCCCACGCACGCCCTCGCTGCCTCCGCATTCGCAAATCTTACACTAGCCACCCCATCCTCCTCTAAATCAAAAAGCACTACATTCGTAACCTCCCCAAGCTTACTACACTCCTCCCTAATATCCTCCTTAATATCCAGTATCGCAGCCGGATCCTCCGCCAACTCGTCCAGTGTAAACATATGCTTCAATATAACCACCTTATCCCACCTCGAACTTGTCTCTGTGATCGTAGACACCTCATCATCACTCCAATCTGCTAATCTCGCATCCAATTTCTGCGTCTTCTTAATTATCTTCTGCTTATCCTTCATACTCGTCTTCGGTTTCTCAGACGATTTCTCCACCGCCTCATTATGCTGCACCTTCTTATAACTACTCTCCGCAGCCTGCACCCTCATCTTGCCACTCTTGCCCGCTTCCCCAATCCGAAAATCCGTATCGTCTAATAACGTAATGGCCATTTGCACACTGGGCGCTTTGAAAAATACAATAAGAGCGTCGCCTTTGAATTCTCCCTTTTCGTTGGTGTAGAGCTTGATGCGCGGTTTACCACTGTCGATTTCTTCGGCTATGACGCCGCATTTGCGTGAGAATTCTGAGGCGACTTCGGGGATGGTAACGTCGAGGGGAAGACCGGTTACATAGATGGCGGTGTTTTCGCGTGGGGGAAGGTGGGCTTTGCTTTTTTTAGGCGCTTTTGTTAGGCGGCCGCCTTCCTTTGCATTGTCAGTAACGTATAGGTTGTGAGGAGGGGGAGTAAGTACATCTTCACCATTCACGAATTCCTTCTTCCGTTTTCTCTTCATAGCTTCCACAGGTTCACTCTCGTCGACTCCAGATACCTTATATGCTTTTTGTTGCTCCTCAAGCAAAGCTTCGTCGAGGACGGGGATCCAACGTTTTATGGCATCGTCGAATTCGTACTCGGTGCCGTCGTCCTGGACGAGGAGGAATTTGTTGTCGAGTTTTGAGAAGGATATTCGGTCGTCGGCGTCGAATTCTGAGGGGTCGATGGGGAAGGATGAGGATGCTGCTTCGCGGTCTGGTGGGGAGGCCATGATTTATGTTGGTAAAGTGGTGGAGAGAGTTGATGTTTGCAGTTGATACCTATTGTCGAGGTCTTTCAAGGCTGAGTGCCTTACTAATTAGGTAGGTAGGTTATGGTGAATCGCTTAAACCTCCCGACAATTCAGCCGAACAGCACCAAACGTAATAGGAAAACTAGGCCTAGGAAGTCTTATCAAAGATTAATTTACCACTTATTTGAATATCTACTGGCTGGCGTACTCAGCAGCCAGAGTAGCAAACAAGAAAACATTCTGGTGACATAGGAGGTTGTTGAATCTGAACTTTCAGGGGTATTCGCTTAAGAAGAGCTCCTGTACGCCTGCATCCCAATTTATAGGTATTACCAACAGTACTTCTATTCGGTAGAGAGATATTTCGAAGTGAAGAGGCCTCAAAATATGGTTTAAAGCTCCCGAGAATTGTATGTTAAAATTTAGGTATATCATTTATTCAAATCATACTGATAAGGGTACGATGTATGAGACTGAGCGTGCACGATCTGCTCTGCAAAAGGGCCCAAAAAAAAGGCCAAAAAAGAAAACATTTCTGAGCAACACCTCGATACGATCGGGGGACTTTCGGATTCCATAACCCACAATCTGGTCGGCAAGAAGTCCCCCAAAAACGGCAAAAATAAAAAATAAATGATTCTTAGCAACACCCCGTTTCGATCGGGGGACCTCCGGGTTATGAGCCCGGCGCGCTTCCGCTGCGCCATGTTGCTTGATTAGCTTGAATGATTTTGATTGGAAAATGCTTATTTAAGTATATACGACTATCTAAAAATATCGGCCGCAAATACCGCTAGAGTCCGCTTTTCATCTTACAAGCTCTACCTCAGAATATTCTTTGCCCAGATTATCCATTAAAACCTTAGCCCAAATTTCAATACGACGTTTCTGAATAAAATTCGTTGGATAACTCGTTTATTCTTCTCAGAAGAGGCTTCTCTAGTTCCATTTGTTTAATTGAACTACGGTATCCTTCTGCCAATCCCTGAACACCTCTCGAGTAATGCATTACTCTAGAGAGCTTCTGAGGCCTATTTTTTCAACATATTATACCTATTATGTCCCAGGCGTTGTCCTTAGATCTACGTGGGCTATTTGCTCCCATATTTCTAAATGTGACGGTTTTTCTAATGACTTGGAAAGAAAAGCCCAAAGTCATTCTTTCTAAGTCAATGTCAAAGCATCCGGCTGAGGCGGGAGGAAGAAGAAGCCGTGAGCATTTTTTGCTCAGTAAGAAATCCCGATCATGCACCGATGGTTCTGTACCTAATAAGTTGATCGAAAATCTGTTGTCACGAGCAAACACTTTATAAATTAGCTACATCCTCTTGATATGCTCTTTATTCCTCATTTGGATATCCTTTGATAACGCACCGCGCACCTCAAACCCAGCCCCCCAAGTGGTGATGGCTATGCCATGGTCACCTACGTATATCTTCTGGTAAGCAAGTATGCTCATGAATATCCTCTAAAGTCGAGTTCGGCCAGGTGCGCGAGAAATTAGTGATTGAAAGGTGTTCCTCGCTGATGTCCTCCGTGAATACACACTGATTGCTAAAATGAGACAAGTTATTCGCTTCCTTGCACTTCTATAAATCTCCATCGGTGAACATGTAGACTGAACGTCATTGACTCAACCGCGCAAGCCATGGGAACTGACGGTAGAATATGCGTCATGATTATTAATTCTCTTACTGTGCTGAATTTATTTTACTTTTTCAGCAACACCTTCAGAGCGATTTTCTCAATCAATTGTCGAGAACGATTGATCTGCTTCAAATATGGCGGATTACCCATTCCTAGAGCGTTTCCAATCGAATGCCGGTTCTTCATCTAGGACATACTTGTCCAGGACAATCATGCTATCAATATAATCGACTCGACCAGCAACGGCCCTCTAGACGCACTCTCAAATACATACCATCAAACGAGGATCGAAATTGAGAAGTGTTTAGTTAGAACAATGCCCGGCTATTGAATATCCCACGTATTGGTAAATTCAACCCAGAACCCACTTCTCTCTATCACACTTATTTGGATGATATTCTTAGAATTCCTGTTCCATCCTCAGTATCACGAGCTCCTCGGAAATTCATGCCTTTCTGTGACCAACCTGTTCCCAGGGATCGAGCTTGGTACCTTGCGATGAATGTCAACATGCCAAACTTTATTTTCACGGATCGCTTCAGAGCTGTGCTTACGTTGTATGGACGATGGGGAACATAATATATGGAGAATACGCCAACATTCCTGGGATAAATGGTTCGACAATGGTATATTCAATATTAACTGTCGAAACATGAAGCTTGAAATTGCACAAATTAAAGGGGAGTGTGGACCGGAAGACCACTAGAAATGGATCTATATGAGGAGATTCTTATCTTTTTCCCCGCTGGTACTTGGTTATGGGAGAGAATGTAAGTACACAAAAATTATTTCTAGGTATTCATAAATTACCAGCTATTACTCGGTGTTCATGAATCCATCATGGCAGCTGTTCAGCCTCTAAGTGCGAGCTCCTTCCTCAGCCTCCATTGCGATATCCGTTTCAATATTTACAACGCACTTGCACAAGACGTTCCACAAGAGGCACGAAGCATCCACACAGCAAGCACAAACTAAGAAGATGTCCTTACTCGCCTTTCACAAGTTTGTCAACTAGCGCGTGATGAAGTCGAGGATTGGTACAAACGGAGGAGAAAACACTTGGGCTTGTGAAGCTTTCTAAAGGGAGAATTTTCAATCCAAATACAACCGTCTTCAAACTTTGGGTGAGCTATAAGAACCCAGAAAATGAGCGCTTGGCTTGGGAGCGATTCTGCAACGGCCAAATGAGCCGCAAGCACGTCCAAGGCCTCAAGATAAGATTCGTGGTTTCAGAGGAGAACCCGGGACGCTTTCTGCATCATATTAATATTCTTGGCCCACAAGGGGGCTCGAGACAGGAAAGTCTTAGAAGCTTAGAAGTATTTTTGTACACCGAAAAGCCTTGGTCCCGCAACCATTAGATACTTTTGCAATGATTCTGGAAGCCCTCGGGATTTTGTCGACCGGGGAGATGTTGTAACCTTTTGTGTGCTTCCTCAGCTCAATTTGACAGTCATTTTTCATGGGATCAAGCTAAAGGGTATATCTGCCCAGCCGTCGGTCACTACTCTCTTATGGTATGAACCTTTACCGAAGGATCGAGGGAACAAGTGGTCGAAGTACTGCCAAGAGAACAAAAAATACTAGTAGCGAAGGCGGTCGTTGATAAGGCTACAAGATGTAATAGCCAGAGTATGCGATTTCAACCTAAATTTAACTCATTGCTACTCAGTATATATCTTTTTAAGATATGGAAAGTTGAAGGTAAAGTTTTCATCATTTGAGCCGTGATCAAGAAATAATGATTAATTCACCATTGATTCAATCCGACTGAAAGTGGTACTTGTAGTTGGATTTTGGGGGGCGGAGCGTTGGAAGGATGATTTAGTTCGCACCAAAAAAATTTCTCTTCGTTTCATCATCTAGCCCTTTGAGAAAGTAAGTTCACAGAACAATTTCCAAATAAGGGATTCCACAGAAAATTGAGAGGTTCAACTTATGCACTTGAGCAGCTTCAATTGGGGAAATGCGATTGGTCATGCTGCTGAAGCCTCGGTTGTAGAGTGCATTAGATGCTGTGCTCGCAAAGGTATCCTCGAAACGCTGGCGAGAGATTTCTAGATTGAACGGAAGCTCAATTTGCATTGGCGGAGTGGCGGAATGAGCGTTTGGGAATGATTTGTGGCTCGGGGAGGAATATAGTAGCGCAGCATCTGTCCGCAGGCGCTAAGCCCCAGCTCTCTAAGCCTGGACTCAAATATAGCGCCAGGCGCAGTGAATCCTTGAGAGGATTCTTCCTGTGGGCTCGCTCTCAGCCTCTCAGACGATTCTTAAACATTAAGTATATATGGTAAACCAACTGGATGGGGAATCTTTGAAAGGTATAGCATGTTCAGAACAACCAACAGCCCGAATGAGGAAACCAATCTCAGGTTTTAATTTTTAACGGAACGCTTTCATGACCAATGCAAGTAATCACGCTCTTTCCTTTCACTTTCCTATTTTCACTCTTGTCAGCGCCCTCCCTAGTCCTGATATCCGACGAATTTCAGAAGTCGACTTTAATCGCCGCCGCAATTGGAAAGTCATAAATGAAGCTCCCTACGATCTCCTGCAATGTTAAGCCTTCAAAATACGGGCCTGGCTTAGCTGATTTCATCCTGGAGGGCCCAATCGAACAACCTGACGATCCAATATTCGGAAAACTAATTCGAAGGGATGACGAATTAGCGACTGAGGATGAAATTGACGAAGAGCCTCAACCATGGTATGGAGAGGCGGGGGAAACTGTGATGATCGAACTGGAGAACCTGCCCAAAGGTGAGGGTAGGCTACACGAGCTCCCAGGGCACCAGTTCAGTTATACAGAGAAGGAGGAATGGCGAGCAGGATCCAAAAAAGCCACACCATGTTTTCTCATTACTTTTACTTGTGAAGCAACGGACTTGCGTAATGTGCAGCTGGAAGTCCAGGCAATGCTGGCAGATATTGGGACTGGGCATATTGACGAGCACTTTATTTGTTCCGGACAAGGGGTTTTTCACTCGACTGATGTCAACTGGGGAGAAAAGGCGAAGACCCATCCCGATACGCCAGTTTCTCCCAAAACAGTCTCAGGAAAGCGTCCATACGAACAAGCTTTCGATCTCCATGAGGACTCTGACTCGGGGTATGACACAGGACATGATAATAAAAAGTCCAAGAAAGGATCTGGATCTCCAAGAGTTCGACTTCTTGGAGGCGAGCAATACTATTGGAAATTGCTATAAGTATACTTGTGCTTGTACGCGGAAAATAGGCAACGTTTTCTTGTATCTTAGGAATCAATAGTTATAATCAATGATGAAGTGTCTCAGTGAAAGTAAGTATCGATAATTTAGATGATACGCGTGAGAAAACTATCGATTGCTAGCATAGCAGAAGGTCTGCTACTTCCAATGCAAGTCCTTTTGGCAAGCACTATCAAGTTGCACTTTGATGGTTCTAGGAATTGATACCTCGTCAGTAAGAAGCACCAGAAATATCAGCAACCAATAAGAGGTTTAGGCTGACAGTTTCTTCGCAAGAAACAGGGAATTCGGATGGGTTCACATTTGAGAGTTCAAGCGTTACGCAAAATTTAAAACTCGTCGTCCTCCTTATCAGCCACAATTGAGATTCGCTACTACTAGTACTAGTAGTACGCGGTCGACGTCATCGCCACAGCATCTGCCCCTCACTGCCTATTCCAGCCTGATGTTAAACACGCAACCACGATCGATATTTGCCCATAACTTCCTGCATAAATTACCCTTCCTCTGTCCACAAACAAACCAAAAAAACTTCAATTTTCACAATCAGAACTCCCCAAACACTCCGCAGTTATTCAACTCTTCTCACGAATATCCCATCATCGCATAATCAACATGTCTGCCAACACAGTTCACGTCAAGAACATCAGCTCACAAACGAGCGAGAAGGATGTCAAGGAATTCTTCTCCTTCTGGTAAGCACATCCTCCATTTGTTCCTGTAATCTATTCTGACCTCCATCTTCTAGCGGCAAGATTGCTACCATTGAGATCACTCCCTCTGGTGAGACACAAAGTGCTACTGTCACCTTTGAGAAGGAGACTGCTGCGAAGACTGCCCTCCTCTTAGACAACACTCAACTTGGTGCAAGCCATGTCCAAGTCTCCAGCGCAACCGGATCCAACGAAGACGATGGAAGCCACTTCACCACAAATGCCCAGCGTGATACCGATGAGATTACACAAGAAGAGAAGCCCCGCACCCGTATCATCGCAGAATATCTCGCCCATGGATATGTAATTGGCGACCAGGCCACCCAGCGCGCCATTGATTTGGATAAGAAACACGGCGTCTCTAGCCGTTTCCTCACTACCCTCCAGAACATAGACCAGAAGTATCATGCCACAGATAAAGCAAAGTCTGTAAGTAATGATTCCCCGCATTATCTAAGTCGGTTCAAGAATTTGTGTTCCGAGACCTTCATCCACAATCAGATGCCCTGTTTCATATGGCAGATCTGTATTTAATCTATTTTTTATTACAATTTTACTTTAGCACAAATTGAGAGATTTGCTGACCGTCAAACCCAGGTTGATCAGTCGTATGGTGTCACTCAAAAGACCAACTCTCTACTATCGGGTAATGATCCATGAAGCGAACAATTCCATTCCTAGACTAAACTATCTTGTCTAAACTTGAATTTTGAAAACATTTGCTAACTATCCCATGCTCGTTAGGCTTGACCTCGTATTACGAGAAGGCAGCTGGAACTCCCACTGGTCAGAAGCTCGTGAACTTCTATACTCAGAGTGTCTCTCAAGTCCAAGAGATCCACAATGAAGCCCGTCGTCTTGCTGAATTGAAGAAACAAGAAGCTGCCGAGAAATCTGGCACCGAAAAGAGCACCTGTAAGTGCGGCGGAGATTCCCGTTTAGGTACCTGCAAATCTGGGCTTTGCGCGTGTTCTACGCATAAAGATTGCCCCAAGTCGAATGAGACCGTCTGCAAATGCGGCGGTAACGCAGCTAAATGTACCTGTGAACATGACCATTGTGGGTGCAAGGGCCGGTGTTCCAGGGCGGCCAAGACGGTCTGCAGCTGTGGAGGTAACAAGGACGATTGTTCGTGCGAGCCTGAGCGTTGCGTATGTGTTGGTTGTTCTCATGGGGAAGAGATAACCGGCGAAAATGCAACTAGCAAATAATCAGGTGGCGCGGATAATTTGTTCTTGTGCTCACCCCAAATTGTGAACTTGCGGTTGGCAGGGATTGTGGACTTTCATTTTATTTGTACTCGAACACACTCGCTGACTCTTTAGCCACTTCTACCCCCTCAGCACATGATGCAGCCACTGCCGGTACTGGCGTTGTGGACTCCACTAAAGTCGCTCCATTGGAATCCGAAAAGGGCACCTGAAGCATTGTTATGATTATTAAAGTTATTGGGATGGGACAGATTATATGAGGATAACTGAGATAGCATGAACTTCAATTCTATTACACAACAGACATAATTCTTTATCTTTTGTGAAGTTGTGGTTGAAATTGGATACTTCACTCTGTCATTAAGCTTCCCAGTCCACCCATTGTAAGTGGTGCTGGTCAATGATTGCTATTTGACCTCTGATACACTATCCAGCTTAAACCTGGGTCCTGTGTTGAAATATGCGTTCGTGTGCTTCCGATATTCCACGTCACGCCTTTTATTCCTTCATCTCTCCTCCAACATTCTTAAATGTCTTCTCAGCTGTCTCTGCCGCATGATCATCAAGGGGCCCCTTGGGGTTGGAGGATAGTTCCTGATTGTAGCATACGCATTAGATTGCTTCGATACCAATTAATAAGAAGGGAGAGCTTACGTCGATTTGTGATTTGCTCTCCTCCTGGTTATTAGAACCTTGGTTGATACCTTGACCATTGGCAGGAGTGGACTGTTGTTGAGCACCAGATGACTGCTCGGGGGGTGGGGATTGACGACCTGGGTTTGGGGCAGACATGGTGACTAATTAATGCGGATTTGTATGTGCTGAATGGATTGTCAGCTTCTAGGCTCTTTCTAAGAAAATTGCAAGTCGATAGGAAATGGTGGTTGCAGCTCAGTAGAAAGGGGCATGAGACTTGGCGAGACCGACAAATGAAATTCTGGAAAACAAAACTTACTCTGAAGAAATTATTCTTAGAATTGATGAAGAATTTGATTGTATCAAGAGAATAAACAAACTTATAGTGAAGATGTTGTTTTAACCCCACTAGAGGTGATACGTCATGGAAAAAGATTGCCCCCCTACTTCGACAAGGCTGCGAGGCTGCAAATCCTGCTTGTGGCTGTGTGATCCACGTGATTGACCAGCTCCAGGGCCGACAGGACGCGAGATTGCTTGGTTTCTTCAAGTCAATGCATCCGCGTACAACGCCGTCTCAATGCTGCTTTGAAGGATCAGGCTGACAAACACATTTGAAGACACGTTTGTTGTCGATTCCATAGGATCACTCCTTCTCGCGTTAGGGACAGCTTTTCAATATGGCTCCAGACTTGAATTCTGTTCCTCCATCACCCCGGCCGTTAGCTGCATCCCCGCGTCTCACATCAAGAACAAATTCGAGACGAACCTCACAGCAAATGGGACCGCCTGCTCTCTCGCCTTCCTCTCCAACCTTGAATATTCTACCTTCAAATCAAAGTGCTGTCATTCATACATCTCCTCCTCTAGCTTCACCCAATACGATGACTGCCGCAACCATAGGACCTGCTCCTGGTGATAACACAGGAGTTGGCACCGGACCTGGACCTCTTAGACACCCACGTCCTTTGACAGCTGCGGATTTGCATCTACAATTAGAGAAGGAACAAGAGGCGGTTGTAAGTATCAATTATGAGTTTAATGGCATGTTACTGACTTGCAAAGGTCAATCGATTAACTCGAGAACTCTCTATGCTTCGCGCGGCCCAAAACGCGTCCGTCGTATCAAATACCTCCTCGACTTCGGCTGGCTTTCCTGATCCCGCAGACCACAACGCAAATCACCTCCTCTCAGGTCCGTCTCATCCCGCACCCTCCCAACGTCGACACCACCGCTCTTCCTCCAGTACCAGCACTCGAAGTATCACAGCCGGCACAACGGGTAGTATCAGCACCGTTGGGGGTATTGCGGGCAGTGTAGCCTCAGGTGTAGCTCCAGATCGTTCTCGCGGCACATTGCCCCGCCACGACTCGATTCCACAATCCCAATCACTTAGTCGGCAGAATTCTATGACGGGCTCCAGAAGAAGTGGAACTAGCAGCCCTGCACCTTTGAGCTCTACGCAATCGAGTTATCAGCAACCTGAGCATTTCCCCTACTTCTATCAACAGCGGCCAAATGTACCGCATCGAGAGCCGACAGGAAATGTGCCTCATATTGGCGGTGGAGATAATATTAGGAGTGATAACGTAACGAGTGTGCAGACTACAGGACGATATGAGGAGACTGCTTTCCATCGTCATGAACTGGAGGCTGTGAAGAGGGAGAACGATGCGTTGAAACGACGTATTAGGGAATTAGAGCGGACCTTGAGGGCAAGAAGAGAAAGCGATGCTAGTAGGACTCGAAGTGAGAGTGTTAGCACCACTGCCAGCGGAGTCGGTCGGGGCCGTGAGAGAGAGAAGGAGGGCGAAGAAGAAGTTGTTAGAGTGGGAGAGAGTGCAAGAAGTGCGGGAGTGTTGAGATGACGGTTCTTTGGGTGTCAAGGTCCTAGTCAGCGAAACGCTGTGGAATTGCTGAACGGTCTGTTTATTCCATGAAGTTAAGGATGGGCACGGTAGGAAAATTGGCGTTGGGATACAAACTGCCTATTAGTCAAGGCAAAACATGTTGCACTTTACCGCTGTCTTTAAGTGAGTTACGAAACCAAGCAACATCGTCGATAGGGGGCGCACCAGCCAAAAAGTCATTCTCCAATCTTCGATGATCTGATTACATGATTCTTCATGATCTGTCCTTACCTACAAAGGTGTTTGCTAGCATAATACATTAACAGTCTTCGTGGCTGGGCACTTCCTTCAAGACTGCGCCTCAAATCCCACAAAAGGAACAAGTGAAGTGTCGACAACCTCAAAAGATTCTAGCACTCATATAAATGAACCCTCTCCCTTTCCGCTTTCCCTTCCTGACCTTTCAGAAATTCAAAATTTGCCCCATTCATACTGTAGACTCTCATCATGGCCCCAATTTCTCTCTCCACCCCTGTATTACTGGATATCTCAAAACCTAAACCTTGGCCACCAAATTGGAATCGCAATCTCTTATGTTTTCTCTGGGTTTCTCAGATTCTTATTTTGGGGGTTCGTGCTTATATACATTTTCTGTTCACGTTTCTGTCGATATATTCAAATGGTGTATATGTACCGTAGGTCTTGCCATCAATTTTTTCATTCCACCACGGCTGCAACTTGAATTGAATTAACCTGATCACTTATAGACTTTTTGCAATCCTCACACTGGGGAATCTGGTGGTTATAATCAGCATCCTAGTTGAATGGCATCGATATGGCATTCAAGCGTTGACCGTTGACGAATTTTGCAAATTGCAGCTTAGGAAATTGACTTGGCTTGCAGGTGGGATTATGGTTATGCTCATTCATGGGCGGTTTTGGAGGACGGAGTCTATTTGGGGAGGGTCGGTTGTGGTGGGGATTAATGCTGTGATGTGGTGAGTGGTTCCCCTTCGTGTGGGGATGGGGTTGGGGTTTAAGAGAGAGTTAACTGAGAATAGTGCACCGTTTCTCGGGTCGTGGTTTTATGGATGGAAATTGAGGAGGGATGAGGATAAGGAGGCGGAGTTAAGGGAGGGTGTGGCGATGGTTTGAAGCAAAAGTAGTTGCCAAAGAGGTAGAATGTGCGGGAAGAGATCAAGCAATGATAGTTGTGAGCTTCACGAGGAGATCTCGAAGGGGAAATCTATGAATTTCTGTTGAGTAAGATCTGATACAACTCAGTGAGTTGGGTAGACTACACAGTACGCACCGGCGCCGACTCAACGCCAACCACCTATTCAAGGCCCAAACCTTCGCCCAACAGCTTCATCATTCTGTTGCACATCGCAAATTTCGCTCTCTCCCCGTAAAATCATTCGCGTGCTTTCAAACTCAGATATATGATAACACAAATATAGGAGGTAGGGAGCTTAAGTAACTTCACCGAAAGCGGCGCCACCCTATTCAAGCTGCAAACCTTCCGGTGCCTCAGCAGCTCTGTTGCAGATCGCATTTTCCATCCCCTCCCCGCGGAATTTTTGGGCTTTTTGCACGTGTTTTATTACTCAGATATAAGGTAATCTAAGTTGGAAATCTCTCAATTGTGCAAGTGACTAGAGAGGATTCGTTGGTGCCAAAAGTAATCTGGCTGAACTAGGAAGGAAAAGGGTGCACTTTCCTCCCAGATGTCCTTTTTATAAATTGAGAAAGGTTCCCCGGTGACGCATATCTGAGCCCCTTTTGTATAAGATCAGATTTGGATCCATTACCACGTTAGGCACTTGCCTTTATTTTCAGTAATTTCATGGGAGACAACTCGAGCCTAACATGCAGGGGGTGAGATTATGTCTTCTTGAGCCTGTAATCATTTGGTATCTCAGGAAGGGCTTTACCGAAATAGCAAGAGTCCTTGTCAAACGGTGGGCAATCGCAGATAAAGTGAGATATACTGTGTCTTACCTTCTTAGCCATAAAGCCAGCTATATCACTGGGCCGAGTATCGAAGTTAATGGTGAAAATATCACCGCATGGCATGATCTTGGAGATAGGGTGTGCCAGAAGGTTGGCTGCAATTTGTAGATGGATATCCCCGCACATACGAAGATAATCATTGTCATTATTAACGACCTTAATCATCTTGATCCAGTCTTGATATTGTACATGTACAAATGTCGCCCAGGTCCATGCAAATGCGAATCCTGACTATACAGTGAGCCCCCAAACGCCTGGCTATGTCGAATACAGAGGGAAGATTTTGAGACTCTCGCTCGGGTCGAAGTTGCCCAACTGGACGCTTTCGCTGATCGTCTTTTCCAATCAGCACATCCACAGAACTACCTCCATCCAAGCACCAACACCACTAACTCCAGAACCAAGGCTACCGATCTTTGAAGACTTTTGGCTTCCATCCTTCTTTCAGTTCTGCTTCCTGACTCATTTTCTCCGCCGCTTGCCGGATCTCACTTTCTATCCTTTCCCTTGCTCTCAGCACCTTCGATTGTAAATAGAAACTTCCCCCTTTTTTCGGGTCGTTGACATCAAATAGCTTCTTGAATCGTTCCATTATGTCCTCCATATTCGCCTTCCCTTGTACTGGAGGCTTCACATTCAGAATCTTGCAAGCTTCTTCGAGTGTCAGGCCGTGAGAGGCGAAAGTATTTGCGGCGCCGGGATTGTTTTTGGCTTGTGCTTTGGCGTATTGTGAGGAGGCACTGGCTTGTTTCCATGCTTCTGTGGCAGCGCGTCCCAGGACTCGGGCGCCGGTTGCGACGACTTGGAATATTATTCGATGCGCCTGTTGAGAAGTCAGATGCCATTGAGAACAAATTTATTGATTACCAGTGACGATAATATCACACACTTATGAACACATACCATGTTGTGATGAAGCACCAAAGAAACACTGCTTATGAAGTCAAAATAGAACTTTTCGATGGCAAGCAAGTGAGTATCGGAACAAGCGTGACATTCTGAACTTTTTTTTTGTCCTAAGCGGCTCTTCCCGTTGTCGCCTCAAGAATTAGGCGTCAATATCAAACTCAAGAACACGTCGAACTTCGCTGCCACCTAAACCACTTTCAACGGGTGACTAAATCCTCCACTTCCTCTTTCTCATAGTTGAATCTCTTTGTTGAAACTGCAAAGAGCGTCTACAGCTTCGCACAATGTCACAATTCTTCCAACAACCTCCGAACCAGCCTTACGGCCAGTCAGCTCAAAATCTACAATTTTATCCTTCGTCTTATACACCTGGTCCTGTGTCAGGGCATGCGACACCTTCCCAAGCTGCATATGGGTATGGCGCCCCGGCTTCGAGTCCAGGTTATGGAAATGCTGGGGGTTTTAATTCAGGGTTTGGAGGACCGGCTGGAGTAACGGGACGTATGGGTGAGCAAGGAGGATTGAGGACGGGCTGGTTGGCTGCATTTGGGACAGAGGGGTATGATGGAGAGCCCCCATTACTGGAGGAACTAGGTGTCAATTTTGGGCACATCCAGGGCAAGGTACTTCCCCCATCCAAAATCTTCAAACAACTTACCAATGTATAAACTTGGGTCAGACATTGGCGGTTCTCAATCCCCTTGCACGAATAGACCAGCATATTATGGACGACTCCGACCTAGCAGGACCCGTTCTTTTCTTCCTACTATTCGGTACTTTTCTCCTGTTTTCAGGCAAAGTCCATTTCGGATATATATACGGACTGGCCCTTCTAGGCATTACATCCCTCCACTTCATCCTCGCGCTCATGTCACCAACAGTCGACACTGGCACCCCAGGTGTCGCCTCCGCCATGCACGACCACAATAATCCCACTTCCTCCCACCTCTCTTCTACGCTCACATTCCCGCGTTCAGCTTCCGTATTAGGTTACTGTTTGCTACCTTTGGTGTTGACGAGTCTGATAGGGATTGTGGTGCCTATGGATGGAATGCTGGGATATGTATTGACGAGTCTTGCGATCGTGTGGTGTACCTATAGCTCAAGTGCAATGTTTTGCGCGGTAGGAAGGATGAGGGCGATGAGGGGTTTGGTGGCGTATCCGTTGGCTTTGTTTTATGGCTGTTTTGGTCTTATGGGGATCTTCAGTAGTAGGGTGGATAAGGTGCTATGAGGGTCGAGAATTGGGAATGGAAAGGGGTGGAAAATGTAACAGTAGGAGTTCTGCCTGGCACTAGGCCAGGTTTGGCAGAGGATAGATA